>Ga0187770_10000390_pt1 | contig 21434 bp, 23 predicted proteins | sample 0116_SJ02_MP02_2_FD_133154 | JGI IMG/M metagenome (GOLD analysis project Ga0187770, IMG submission 133154) | Tropical peat soil microbial communities from peatlands in Department of Meta, Colombia - 0116_SJ02_MP02_20_MG | ecosystem: Environmental > Terrestrial > Soil > Wetlands > Peat | place...
CTTTCGAGTCCACGCGGATTCCGGGTTCAGACGGACGAGAAGGACCTGCCCTCGGAAGTTTTCGACCCGAGCAGCCACGCCGAATCGGAGTCCCTTGGCCGTTCTCGTCTTCATCCAACCATACGCACTAGGAGTCAGCGACCGAGACCTTTCCATCCATAACGAACCGAGGGAGCGCCGGAACTCATCGAGGACCAATGGGTGGCTCGAAGGCATTCGAGCAGTCGGACTCATTCCTTCCTCGAGTCCATGAGAAGGTCGCAATACGACCCTCGAATCAGGTCGTTTGGACGCAGTCCAAGGACCCGTGCCATTTCCTCGGCCTGTTGCTGGAGGCGCGGAAAATCTTTCACGGCTCCCACGCTCTCGATCTCCACGAAGTGGCCGAGCCCCCTGACGTCGTCGACATGCACGCGCACATTCTCCCGCAAGTAGACCCTTCGAACCTTCTCTACGATCGCCTTCACACCGAGCGTGCGAGCCAGGGTGGCCTTCACCGAGGACACGTCGGGAAGGCTCATCATGAGTACGTCGCTTCGCTTGGAGCGTAGCGTGTCGCCTCGGAAGTACCAGACCAGTTCATCATGCTTCCCTGTCTCGCGAACCTTCAGGCGACCCTCAGCGACCCGATAATAGGTGTCGACCTGGTGCTCCTTCGAGAGCCACCGAGCGCCAGCGACGCGAACGCGACGTATTACATCCCGCGGGTCGGAGCACCGAGCCTTGAACTCTGCGTTGACGTGGGCGCGGGTCACACAGGATCGTGAGGTAAACTATCACTTATCGACCACGGGTCCCCCCGTTCGCTCCGCTTGCGGGTTTCCGTGCCCCCCGTCAATATGACCGACACGCTTCTCCCGTCTTCGAATGCCGGGTCGGAAAGTAGAGAATGCATAAACCGTGCGAAAGCGCGACCCCGTTGTGCCGATCGACGCCGCAGCCGGAGGGCAAACCTCTCTCGCACGCTCAGCCCGCCCATTATTCGACAACCCGTCAGAGATGTGCTCTTTTTCCGCCACTCCCAGCGAACCGGCCTACTCCGACATCGCCGAACGCCCGCGTACCCCTCCGGTTCGGCCCTCCACTTGACCGGAGCTAACCCCTTCCGGGCCCTGGGAAACCGGGGCCCTCCCTTCTACGTCGCCGGTGCACCGCACCGGTCGCATCTCCCAAGTGTCAGGTCATAGATGGTCCCGCAGTGGGAACACTTCATCAGAACTTTCGTTGGGGGCACATTGATGACCACAGGTCCAGCGACGGTGGGGGAGGCAAGAGGCGCCGTGGAAGGTGTTGAGAGCCCGCGCGCAACTGGTTCGTTCAGCGGTCCGGACTGAACTTGCTCAGGGGGCTGCAGGGGCTCGTCCGGTCGGTCTCTCACAAAAAAGATGCCGAATACGAACAAGAAAATGAATGAGAAAAGCAGCAGGAATCCCCAGCCCGGTTGGGCAAACAAAAGGTCGATAGCGGTTCCCAGCAGGATTATCGAAAGTACTAACAGAAGGACGCCCAAAAGCAGGTGCGGCGACCCCAGACTAAGAGTGGACGGCGTATCCACGGCATTACAATATCACGGGATCGGGGCATCAAGAGGTCCCGGCAACTCGCGTTGACATTTCTCGGCGATCTCGTTCCTCCGACGAGTCGGCTCAGTAGCAGCTTGGGCTTGCCTAACCGGTTTACGGGGGTCCTACGACTCCCGGCATTTTTATTCATCGGGCCCATCCTCCGAATGTGTCGTCGACGTTCGGAGTTACTAGGATCGGCAAAGACATGCCGTGTAAAGGTGGCCAAGAGAGAATTCCAAAGGACACCGAGGTGATTTTCGTCAAGGACGTGGACGAGATCATCCGAGCGGAACTGGGCGGCTTTCCATTTTGCGGGTATGAGCACATTCGCACCTACGCGCAACAGCGGGGTCTAGACTTCGATAAGATGCTCATGAGTCAGGGAATGACGGTCAATCAAACCGACCATACCCGTAAGGTTCGCCAGGCATGGATGGCATTGGAGGCAGGTGCAGAGCAGGCTGAGACGGGACGATTACTCGGCAGCCGTTGACGGCTTCTACGTTCTCGTTCCTTCGACGAGCTTCGAAAGGTCAGGGCACCCCCGTCGGGCCTCCGGTCCGATTGATCCACCGCGCCAGCGCATTGGCCATGCCCAACGAAACGTCCCCAACTTGCGGGTCCGCGGCTGCCCCGGCGGTCTCGACTTGCAGTGGCTGAGGGGACGACTCCTGTGTTCGAGTCTGAGGCTCGTCAGGTTGACCCAGTCCAGACCGACCTGGCCGTTAACCCGAGTCGGACACCGCGGCCGAGGGGTTCGTTGCCGTGGAGGATTCCCGACGGAGGCCGGGTTCGCGTGACGTTCGGGTCAGTACTCTCGTCGCGGTTTTGGGCGAGACCCCTACGGCCACCGAAAACAGCCCTACGAGAAGGAACTGGAGGGACCATCGGAGAATCAATCCCGCTAAGCCGATCGCCGGCGGGGTGATCGCGCCCCACACTCGGGGAAAGCCTCCGAACCCGAGCAATTCGTTCGCGAGACCGCAGAATCCCGTTCCGCTCCAGGGGGGAGGAATCCCAGCTACCAAGGATAGCCCCGTCGCGATCAACAACGCCCGGAGTCCGACGGAAACAGGACTGCCGCGCGCTCGACCACACAGCGCGACGAGTCGCTCGGGGAACAGACCGGCAACCACCGCGAGAACTCCCGGCACCTCGCGCTGGAGCATACCGCCGATCTCGACAGATAGGCTGGAATGGGACCCCGCGGTTGCGAATCCTAGGGTCATCACCGAGAGCGACCACGTGAGTCCCGCGGCGACGAGAACGAGCCGGAGTGCACCTCGCCCGATCGAGTCGCGGCCGACACGCGGGCGCGCGTTCCATGCGATCTCAGCTGACGAGTCCCCGGAGCGAGAGGGTTCGACGGCGAATCGATAGATTCTCAGGAGTTGTTCCTGCGCAAGAAGCGCTACGTAGACAACGGCCACTTGGACCACCCCGAGATACCACGCATTCGCAAGTGCTTCGGCCGGGCTCGTGCCGCTGAATTGGGCGACCAGGCTGATACCGGCGGTCGCCGCCGCGGTCGTCGAACAGCAAGCCCCCAGCGTGACCAGCGAAATCATCGCAGGAGTTAGGCCGGCGGCGGTGCCCACAGCTGCAGGAGCCCCTCGCCGGTCGCCATGTCGTCGGAGTAGCCGGACTCCAAGCAGGATGCCGAGCGCCATCCCGAGGCCAATGCCGGCGGAGCTCAACGTCATCAGAATGCCCGAAATCAGCGGCAGATCGAGGAAAAAGTACGGAGATCCCGCCATGATCGTCGGATAGCTCCACGGTGGACCTGGGCCGCTGGGGTACAGAACGAAAAACCAGCCGAGGTCGTAAGGACGGGATGGAACGAAGAGCATTCCTCCCACGATCATCGCCACGATCGCATAGACAACCGCCGACGTTCCTACGAGGAGTCGATATCGCAGAGGAGAGAGAGCCTGCCGAGTTTCTCGGAGGGAAACGAGCGACCAGAGATCGGACCGTCCGGCCGGGCCCGCCATAAGAACGATTGCGAGTGGGTCCCCGGCTTATACGTTCGAAGTAAGCACCGAGCGCGGTTCCGTTGAGAAACCCAACTTCTCGGGGAGGTGAAGATTCGGAAGGGCTGAAACAACGGAAGTCGGTCGAACACTTACGCGAGCCATAAGAATGGGCCCAACGTCGCCGGTCGATTGATGCAGTCCGGTAGCCCAGCGAGCGGTTCCGAGGGCGAAGAGTCCGTACGGTCCGACTCCGCTAAACCCGCGCAATCGACGACCAACGGTTCCCCGCGACGGGGCCTGCTGCCCTATCTCGTGCTGGTCGTGGTTACGTTCTTCCTCACCTGGTTCATCTTCGCCACGATCACGGGCTTACCGGTCGGGTTCGGAACATCCCCCGCATCGTCGAGTTCCTCGGGGACGCCTTCGACGGGCGTCATCCTCACCATCGACAACCCGTTCGACACGGCGAAGAACGGCACCGCGGACCAGTACGCCCCGGCCAACTTCACCGTGCCTGCGCACACTCTCCTCAAGTTCACTCTGATCAACTACGATACCGGGCAGAATCAACTTCCTTCAGCGACGGACGCCGACGTTAACGGCACGGTTGGAAACTGCGCGTATCTCAACTCGACCCCCACTTCGCTGGGTCCATGTGTCCATTCCGTGCCTTCCACATTCATCGCGCACACGTTCTCATTCGTATCCGGGCCGTACGCTGGGTTCAACGTGCCCATTCCCTCCGCTGCAGCATCTCCCGAGGGAGGTATTGGAGCGAGCGTGACCTTCTTTGCCTACTTCAACGACACCGGTACATTCACGTGGAACTGTCTCGCGCTCTGCGATCCGTGGTCGATGGTAACTTCCGGGTTCATGACCGGCTCGATGACTGTGGTCGCGTCGTAGGCCATGGGGCGACGGGCAGGGACACCCGGCAGCCCTCGGAGAAGCCGCTGGTCTTCCCTTATCGTGATAGCGGTGAGCCTCTGCGCGTCGCTCGGAATCTTGGGGATTGGAACGATTCCGCTCGGACACGGTGGCCCGGCGCAGGTCACCCGCTGGACCGCCGCATCTGATCCGAACGGATCGGGAGGAAGCGACCCGCCGGAATCGTCCGGCTCGGCCACTCTTTGTCCGTCCCCGGGGCCCACATTCCTCGGGATCGAGTGGAACTGTGTGGCTATTCTCAACCTGACCGAGCTCGCGCTGATCTTGGCGAGCATCGGCATCGTTGCCTACGTTTTCAAGGGTTCAGACCGCGCGGAGCTGCCGGGCGAGGCACGAGAGGTACCCGTCACGGCCGAGGAATGGGACGATTACCGCCGCAAGCACACCCAGGGGGTCCCGTATGATCCTCCTTCGCCGGATCGTCCGGAGAAGCAGCCATGAGTTCCTCGGAATTTCCGGGCCTTGCTTCCGGCTTCGATTGCGCTTCCTGCCCCGCCGGCTCCTCTGTGTTCTACCGGCTCAACGAACCCACCGCCCGCCGGTTTCCTCCGGGCACCCTCCGCCGAATCGATGCAATCCCGCCGCCGACCCCGGGAGAGGTCGACGAGGCGAAGAGGAGCACGCTCAAGCTCGCGGTAATCGGCGGCGTCCTGGCCCTTGGCGGAGCGGGCGTCGCGAGCTTTCTCCGTTTTGCCGTACCGCCCCAAGCCGGAGCGACAGCGTTTCCAAAAATTCAGCTCCTGTACAGTGACGGAACACCCGTCCTCGCCTCCAGCTATCGATACCCGCCAACGTCCAATTCGCTCATCGTATTCGACTACCCGCTCGACAACGAACCGAACCTCCTTCTCAATCTTCCTTCCGCTGTCCCCGGCGGCATCGGTCCGGGCAACGCCCTCGCCGCGTTCTCCGCGGTCTGCCAACACCTGGGCTGCACCCCACCCTTCATCTCGTACTACCCGCCCGGAGCGTGCGGCTCGTTCAACGGCGGGGCAGCGTTCATCCACTGCGTCTGTCACGGCTCCACCTACAATCCGGCAGTAGCAGCTCCCGGCGGTGGAGCCGCGCTCATCACCGGCCCTGCCCTGTCCCCGCTACCGCAGGTTCTCCTTCAGTGGGACCAGTCGACGGACGAGGTCTTCGCGGTGGGAGCCGTCGGCCCGCCCGTGAAAGGGCACTCGAATACGCTCGTCGGTGGCAACCCCGTCACCTCCCCGGTCCAGGCGCAGGCGCCCCAGACACCCACCCAGCAGTGCCCGACGTAGGAGGGAGTCTGCGGTGGAGAGCGAATCCGATCCCTCGCCTCCTCCCACGACGAGACGTCGTGTCCGACTGCCGCTCTATAATCGCTCGCTGGACTGGTTGTGGAACTTCATCGAGGCGAGGACGCACATCTCGAAGTGGCCCTACCGACCTCAACCCGAATTCAGCTTCAATCCCTCGTACTGGACCGGAGCCTTCGTCGCGGTCGCCTTCATGCTCCAGGTCTTGACCGGCCTCCTTCTGCTGTTCTACTACGACCCCTCGGTCGCCGCATCTACCACCGGCGGTGCGCCGGCTGCATGGGCTTCGACGTACTACATCATTCACACTGCGCCGTTCGGCTGGCTTCTGCTGAGTAGCCACCTCTATGGGGCCTACGCGTGCATCATGCTCGCCTTCGTCCACTTCTTCCGCGGCTACTACACGGGCGTTTACAAGCGCCCCCGGGAGGTCTCGTGGATGATCGGGACGGTCCTGCTGGCATGCATGCTGGGCATGGGATTCACCGGCTACCTGCTCCCCTACACCGCCCTCTCCGTTGGGGCCACCGACGTGGGCCTAGCCCTCGTGAGTTCGGTCCCAATTCTCGGTCCGATCCTATATCCCCTGATCCAGGGGAACGGCACCTCCCAGGGTCTCCTCTCCCGGATGTTCGCCCTCCACGTCGTGTTGATCCCGGTGGTCTTGCTTACGCTCCTCTACGTCCACGTCACCCTCTTCGAATCCCATGGGATTGGTCCGAGGGCAAGCAGTGACCCGAGGGCGAAGCGCGTTCTGACCGTCGCGGATGACCGGAAGCTCGGAAGTTGGTTCCCTCGCGTCTTCCTCTACATGGTGAAGTGGGGTCTCGTCTACGTGGGATCCCTCCTCCTCATCGCCTCCACGTTCCTCGTGGTGCTTCCCGCAGCTTTCGGCTCCCAGAATCAGGGGGGAGCGTCGCCGGAACCGGACTGGTACTTCCTCTGGCTCTACAAGGTCGCGGACTTCCAGTACGTGACGCCGACGATCGCGGTCCTCTTGGTCAGTCTCCTAGCGGCGTTCCTCCTGCTGCTGCCTTGGATTGAGGTCGTCGTCGGTCGGGCGATTCCACGACTGAAGAGCTTGAGGACGCATCCACGCGATCGCCCTTTTGCGCTCTTCAGCGCGACGTTCCTAGTCTCGTTCTTCGCCTTGCTGTCGGTCTGGGGTGGGGTGATGCCGGGGGTGACGATCCCTGCGTCGATGTATGTCTCGTATCTCGGTGCGCTCGCCTTGGTCCAGGCACTCGTCGTCGCGGTCTACTACACGCGCTACCGCCAGAGGTACCGGGCCCGACTGCAGGCCGGAGAGAGGGTCTCCCCCGCCCCGACCTCGGCGTTGCCTACGAGCGGGAGCTCATCGCCCCAGCGTCCATCCAAAACCCGACCGGGTCCGGTCCGGTTCTGGGACGGGTCCACGGCGATGGTCGTAATGACCCTCGCTGGACTCCTGATGCCGCTCGCCTTCGTCCTGGACCAGAAATCGTACGTTGGAGCCAGCAACGAGCAGGCCTTCGGGGTGGCGACCGCCATCATGGCCTTTGCCGTCGCGGGGATTGTCCACGTGGTGGAGCGAGCGCTCTTCCGCCTTCGCTCGCCGGCGCCGGTCTAACCCCTATGCGCTGATCAGAAGGAGACCCCACATCCGGCCGGCGGCCATCTGGCCATTGTCGCAATTCGCGACGCAGCCCCAGGTGGTCATCTCGGAGTGATTCATCTCGAGCTGGAACGACACGACGCATGGTACCATCTGGCTGGTCGCGGGTGGGATCGGGATGGAGATGTTGTAGTACGAGTCGAGCACTGTGAACGTGTGACTGATGCCGTTTTCCGGAAGGACGCTCACGGCCCGGGGACCGCTTCCGCAGTTCACTGTCTCGTTGCCCCCGACGGTCCCCACCACGTGGTTATCCCATGGCACGAACAGCGGACTAGCTGTGGGGTCGTGGTTGGTGATAGTAACGGATACCAGAGTATCGGCGACGACGGAGATGAACGGCGTCGAGTAATTCGCAATCCCCGTCGATGCGTCGTACGAGATCGTCAGATTGAGGTAGGTTCGAGGGAGCGAAGCGGGAGTACTCGGAGCCGCTTTTGGGACCAGCACTCCAACCGCATAGAGGACGATGACCGCGACGACTACGATAACGACGACCGCTACCAGGACCACCATTCGGAGCCGCGTGGCGCGGTCCATGGACGGCCTTCTGAATCCAGGATAGGCGGACTTTCGAACTTAGAGTCGAAGTGAAACGGTGTTGACCCGCGCGCTCACCGCAGCCAACGAAAGATATGGGGCAGCTTCGCCCCGCGTCCGCCCACGTCCCTCAGCGCGCTCAGCCCGCCCATTACTCATCCCAAGTCAGCTGGTTCTAGTTTTCATCATCGCGCGCGGAGATGGAGGGACCGGTGCCGGTCGGCAGCGGCTGTTCGTCCCAGTGGCGGAGGATCTCATCGATATGGAATATTCCGCCTGCGGCGTGGGCGGTCGGCAGCATCCCCACATCCCGCGGGTTGAAGGAACCGTTCACCCAGGTGGGGCCCCCCGCCGCGATGCGGGCGACCAGATTCCAATCCGGATCGGCTTCGCGAGGTGAGACGATCATGTGGCCCGGCCCGGCGGCCCGCACCATGTCCGCAAACTCGATCGGGTCCGCAGTGCCCCATGTGGAGTCGGCCAGAACGAGGTGTCCGGTAGGGTCGATTTCCATCTCGATGACCAGCTCTTCCGACAAGCGCCAGGCCCGCTTCAATTGACGCGGGCCCCGCAGGTAGGCACTCGACAGCACCGCCCGTCGCGCGCCGGTGATCAGGATGTCGATCGCCTGCTCCGCCGTGCGTACCCCTCCGTCCACCCAGAGCGAGACCTCGCGAGCGATTTCCTGAAGATAGTCCAGCTGTGGGTCGCCACGCTCAATCCCGTCGAGGTCGACCACGTAGACAATCGAATAGCTCTCCGCCAGTCGGTCCACCACGTCGAATGGGTCGAAGGCGCGACCGCCGGGAGCCCGGACCGAGACCGGCCCTTCCGGGCCGGGAAGGCAGACCTCTCCTTTGCGGAGGAGTAGGCACGGCATGAGTCCCGGCCCCCGGGACTTGCCGGCGGAGGAGCGCGCGCCGCGTGGCAAGGGAGGCCCGGACATCTCCCGGGGGACCCGTTGCGGGTTATTCGGTCTTTGCTCCGCGGTCGCGTTCGGCCATACCGGAGACTTTTTCCCCCAGCGGGCGGTCGAGGAGCCGCCAGGAGGTGGAGGGCAGCTGACGGTGGACCGTGCCGGCAACGGCCGGCCGCTGAGGAAAGTCCCCGCTCCGGGAAACGCGGGGTCGGGTGGGAGCCCGACGGGCGAGAGTCCGAGCTCCGGAGCAGAAACGACACAGCCCGGTGGTACTGTGAAGGCGCTGCGTCGGAGGTTCCATCGGGATTTGGTGAAACGGCCGACTCCCCGGGAGCAAGCCCTGACAGACGGGATGAAGCGTTTCCGCGACCGTCGAGGAGAGCGCGCAGTCGAATGCTGCCTGAAACGGAACGGGGCTTACTACCACGACCTGGCCGGCTCGTCAGGAAACTGGCGGACCGCTGGCCCAAAAACGCAAGTTTTTGGGCCAGGAACCCCGGCACCCCTGGACTGCGGCTGACTCCTCTCGTAACCTCGCCGACCAAGCCTCCCGCGGCTCCGCGCCCCACGATCGAGGTTGCCCACGAGGAGGCGGAGGCGACCGCCTCTCCGGAAGCGGGCCGCGCCTGGGCCTCCGGCCAGCTCGTGTTCAACTCGGGCCAATTCGAGTCGGCGCGCAGCGGGTTCGCGGATTACGCCCGTGACGGGGAGAATGTCCGTGAGCTTCGCGCACGTGTCAACAGGACGATCTTGGAAGACCTGGAACAGAAGGTGCTCGCGCTTCGCGCTCTCCACGTGAAGCTGAGGGAACTCGATGGCGGCGAGAGTTTCGGGTCCGTGGTCGTGAGGTCGCGGCCTACCGCGTAACGGACAATCATGGGGGTGCGGTCGAAGTGGTGAATCTGGTCGCGAGGAGAATCGGGCGCCCATGACGGCTTCTGACCCGGGGAGTTCTGCGAGAGAATCCAGTCGCGAAACTCTGGATCGCGCTACTTACCAACCTGAAGTACCGAAGCGTCGGTTCGACGAAAGCGACTCTTTCGGCTCATTCAACACCCCGGGCGCGGCGGGTCTTTCGTTCACCACTCCGCGAGCTCCAAGGGTTCAGCCACGAGCCGATGCCCCAGAGCGATAGCGTTCCTCGAGCACGGCCCGGAAGCCGTCCCATGTGCGCGAAACACGCTGCCGCAACTCTCTCGGTGTCGGGTAATCCCGCGTCACCCAACGCTCGGTGACGTACAGCTCGAGGCGTGTCTTCCTCGGCCCCAGCCTGACCAGGTGATAATCCAGCGCCATGCGGTCGGTTTCGTCAATCTGATCGGTGTGCCAATCCGCTGGCGGATTGAGCCGGACGACATCAACCGCGATCGCGGGGTCGTGCGATTCTCTACTCAATAGCCGTACCCGTACCACCCTGTGCGGCGAGATTCGGAGCACCCGGAACGTGGGCTTGGCCGCGTCCTTGCGTTGAAGCCGCCAGTCGTCGGCCCGATAATCAGTGCACCAATCGTAGACGTACCTAAGGGGTGCGTTGACTACCTTGGAAACCCGAACCGTAGTTGTCGCGAATACGCGATGGCCCCGCTGTGGCATACCTCACAGACGGCGAAAGTGTACTTGACTGTACGGTAGCAGGACACCCTGCCGGCTGAATCGTTAGCACATCGTGCCAGTGTCGGGAGTGCCGTGGTGCCGGATCGTCCGATTCCGACCGGGGGTCTATTTTCCCACATCGGGGCCCTGTCCGCGGCCCCTTCGTGGTCCACTACCCGGAAGCGGGTTCGTTCGAGTCGGCGCGGAGCGGGTTCGCGGACTACGCGCGCGAAGGCGAGAGGGAACGCGATCTACGGGCTCTCGTCTCGATGACTCCTGGCCTCTCCGAGATCATTCAATCCGATTGGAAGCGTGCCGCCCGCTTGTACGCCAGATTCGGGATTACGGAGTCGCTCTTCCGTTCCCCAGCGGCCGACAGCACCGTTTCACCCGGAGTTCAGGTGAACCAAGCCCAAGCCGAGTCACTTGGTTCATCCAGCTAGGCTCCACGTCAGACGGCGTAGGCGACCACCATCGACATCGGCACGGGTTCGCAGTTATTGATCGCCAACGACGAGGTCGCGAAGATCATCGTATCTCCGTTGGAGACGAACGAGGCATTGCCCGAGGTACCGATCTGGTTGACGCCGGCGACCGGACTTCCCATTGCGTCGTAACCCCACGCCCAGAACGAGATGTCCGCGGCCGCGGTCCATCGGATACTGACCGTGGCCCAAAGAGGGAAGCGATAGATGACCGACGGGAGTGCCTCTCCCGTGTGAAGGCATGCGGGTGCATCTTCGCTCCAGCGAATCGGGCTTGCGGGGTAGAGTCCGGGAACGGCTCCGGTCCAGAGCAGGAAAATTAGGGCGACCGCAGCGGGTATCGCGAAGACAAGTCCCCGTTCGACCGGGTGCCGGGTCTTGCGTGCGGGCGGACGTTGATTCGCCGGGGGGTTCGAAGTTCCGGACATCTCCCGGTTCCGATCCTCACCCTTCCTGAACGGGCGCCTTCTCCGGAATACGCCGCACGCTGGGGTCCGCTGACCCTCCGACAGCGACGCTCACTACGAACAGCACGAGGGCCAGGACGAAAATGCCCGGACCGACATTGTAGTTCGTTCCGGAGAATGCGCTCAGGTTGGGTTCACTGACAGCGCTCCCAATAAATCCACAGATCATCGTGAGCATGGCGGCCCACAACGTCCAGCGCTCCACCGCGATCACCTGCATTCTTCCGCTCACCTTCGACGATTGCTCGTCCGTTCGGCCCGAACATGTTGGAACCTTATCGAGGTTTGTGAAGCCCGGAGTACGCCGATCTCGCGGTCCGCCACCCTCCCGAAAATAAGCTCTCCCGGCACTGACCAAGCCGCGTGCGAGCCGTTAGCCCGAGAGTTCTGGCCCGTTCGGTGCTCCTCCGACAAATTAGCGACTGACGGGACCCGTTCCCGCACCGGTTCCCCGAGGCCGGGACGGGTGTGTTCAATCTGGCTGGTGGGTCCCCGCTTCCTCAGGCCGACCCTCTTCCGAGAGTTCCGCTCGAACCTGTTTTGACATTGCTATCCAGCTCCAGACGCCAAGGATCAGCAACCCAGCGCTCACGAGAATCGACACCAACCCCACGATCCACTGGTTCCACTCAAAAGCAGCAGCCAACCCAAAGAGGAACAGGAGGGCGGCGAACAGTAGCACGACCCCCCGGAGCGGCCCCTTAGCGGGCCAGAGGTAGTGGGTCACCACGTTCGGGGGCGCCAGTGACCATGCTCGGGGATCCATCCCCACGAAGTGCCCTAGGTCAACGGTCGATAAAGCGCCTGTTCCTCGGAAACTAATCACGGAAGCGCCGGTTGGCGAGGCCCGCGGCTTCGACGCGCAACGGTAATCCTCGACGGTGACCCCGCCCAAGTTCCGACAAGGAGTATGAAAATCCCTGACTATCCAGTGGACAGCCCGCCGGCGGCTCCATCGAAGTGAGTCACGCGGCCCCCCCGGTTGGAATCGTCGTTGGGCGCTCCCGACAGCTTTTCGTAACGAGCGGACTTCCCGGTTCCGGCGACAACGATGTTGTTCATGGTGATTGAACGGTTCAAGAACCGAGCGGCCAAGTCAATCTACGAACGATTCCACGAGCATGGTAGAATGCAGCCGGAGGGCCTTCGTTACGTAGGCAGCTGGATCGAGACCAACTTCGACCGTTGCTTTCAGGTCATGGAATGTGAAGACCCTTCTCTTTTCGAATCGTGGACGACCCACTGGAAGGACCTGATGGACTTCGAAATCGTTCCCGTGATGACGAGCGCGGAGGCCTCGTCGAAGGCGCTCTCCTCTCCCCACACGGGATAGCGCACGAGCGAGCTCGACATTTCGGCGTGCGGTCCGTTCCGCCAATCTGAGGCGGGACACTACGCTATCGCCCTCAATCCGCCGGTATCGCTCGAAAGCCTGCGAACCTGCGCCTTCTCTCGCCGGCCGGCTACCGCCTCCTCTCCTCGGCGAGCAATCGGTCAAACGCCTCGGGGAACGAGAACATCCGTATCATCAACAGCGCTTCCGAGGTCTCTACCCCCGGCAGGCTCCGTAGCGTTCGTTCCGCGTCCTCGACCCGGGCCGTGGACGGGATGAGGAGGAAGTACACGCGGGTCCGCTCCGGAAGGGCGGGCCCGAACGGCGCCCGGAGGAACTCGAGCGACTGTGGGAAGTTCTTTCGGACCGCATGGGAAAGCAGCGTCGGGTCGGCGCCCTCCCTCAGGCCGAGGTTGACCGCTAGAACCGGTTGAGCAAGCGCGCGGAAATCAAGAACGGGTACAAACCAGACCTCGAGATCCTCGACGAGGCGGCCGTAGCGGGTGGTCATGGTCCGGGTGGAGATCCCGACGTGTCGCGCAATCGTCGAGAGCCGCTCGGTCGGATATTTTCGCAGGACGCGGATGATCCGCAAATCGAGCGCGGAGAGCGGACGTTTGGGTTCGAGGCGGATCCACGGCACCGGAGGGCTGACCTCGGCCACGCCCGATAGCTCTCGGAGGAGCTTCGCGGTCCGCTGGGCATCGGCTTCCCGCGGTACAATGAACTGGACGGTGATCCACTCCCCGACGAAATCTCCGCCGCCCACCGCCCCGTCGATCAGCCGGACCCGGGAGAGCACGTCTTCCTTCTCGAACCGGTCCCGCACGCGCACGTCCACGGTCGCCCCGATGCGGTCGAAGAGAGCCGGGTTCGGCCAGACGTCGAACCGCCGGAGCAATCCATGTCGCGTCCATTCCTTCATGCGCGCGTCGACCCGCGCCCGGCTTACGCCGAGCCGCTCTGCGATCCGAGTCGCATTGAGGCGGGGGTCCATCCCGGCGATCGTGACCGCACGAGAGTGGTACATCTCCCGGATGATGTCCATGTCGATGTCGGCTGGGCGAGGGATAAGCGAGACCGGCTCGGGTGCCATGCGCCGGGAGCGATAGGTTTCGGGTTTTTTGAGTTTGTTCGACCAAATCGGAAGGGCGTTCGGGTCCGGTTCCGGTTTTGCGGTTGCCGCCGCCACGGGGTTGACGTTACGCGGGGCCCTGGACCGCTACGATGACGCCCCGCCCCGAGACCCGGTCCGAGAATGAGCTAAACCGAACTTCCGCGAGTCCGTCGAGGACCCGGCCGACCCGCACGCTCGCGCTCCTCGCCGCGGCGGCGCTCCTCGTGAACTTCATCGAAACCATGCTAGTTCCCGCTCTTCCGAAGTTGTCGTCGTTCTTCGGGAACGCGCCGTACACGACCGTCGCGTGGGTTCTCTCGGCCTACCTCGTCGTCGGCGTGTGCGCGACTCCGCTGTTCGCGAAACTCGGCGACCTCTACGGCAAGCGTCGAGTTCTTGCGGTGGTGCTGGGCGTCTACGCGCTGGCGGTCGGACTTGCTCCGGTCACCCCCGAGATCGGCGCCTTCTTTGGATTGAGCCGGAGCAATGCCATCTATCTGTTGATTGGAGTGCGCGGGGTCCAGGGCCTCGGCTTGGCGATGTTCCCGCTCGCCCTCGCGATGGTCGCCGAGAGCCTGCCCCGGCACGAGGTAGCTCCGGCCCAGGGACTCATCGCGTCGATGTTCGCGGCCGGGGCCGCGACCGGCCTCGTCGGTGGGGCCTGGCTAATCCAGAACACGGGCTGGCAAATCGCGTACGCGTCCGTCTGGCCGTTCGCGGTCGTCCTGCCCATCCTCGCCGCGTTGTGGCTCCCGGATACGCATCTGGGTACTGGGGGGCGGATGGACTTTCCGGGGGCGGCCTTCTTGGGCGGAGCCATCGCGGCCCTCTTGGTCGGGCTCACCCTCGGGCCGACCTGGGGCTGGACGCGGCTCGACGGACGTGCGCTCGGTAATGTCCCGTTCGGGGTGCCCGAGCTCTTTGGCATCGCGGTCGCACTCGGGGTTGCCTTCGTGGTTTGGGAACGGAGCGCCCCGGAGCCGATCATCGACCTAGATCGCCTCCGGCACCGGAACATCTCGTTGAGTTACCTCGGGGCGCTGATCGTGGGATTCGGTCTCTTCACGGCGTTCGTCGTCCTCACCGTGCTGGTCGAATTCCCCGTGGTCGGGCTGGGCGACAGCGTCCTCGCGTTCGGACTTGCGAGCATCCCGACCACGATGAGCATGTTCGTGGCCGCCCCTCTGGTGGGCCGGGGCATCGCCCGGTTCGGGCCCCGCCCGTTCGTCCTGCTAGGGGCGGTCACATCCCTGGCGGGGTTCCTTCTCCTCCTGGTCTATCATGCGACCTACCTCGAGCTCGTGGTCGAAGCTGTCCCCACCTTCGTCGGCCTCGTGACCGTCCTCGTATCGGTGACGAACGTCATCGCGATCTCCACCCATCACGGGGAGTCCGGCATTCACATGGGAATGACCGAAATGTTCCAGGACCTGGGGGCCAGCGCGGGTCCGGTCATGGTCGCCACGTTTCTAGCAACGTTCACGCGGACGATCTCCCTCCCGCCGTCCGGTGCCACACTCACCGTTCCCAGCGGATCGGCGTTCACCTGGATTTTCGGCGTGGGGGCGGTTCTGGCGGGCCTGCTCGCGCTGATCGGCCTTCTGTTGGAGAGTCACCGTCTCCCGGCGTCCCCGCCGGACCCCGAAAGTCGGGCCTTGGCCGGGGGAGTCTCCTCAGAGTGAGGCGGGCTCTCCCCGCCGCCGTCCGCCGGCGGCGGGGTCACGCTCTATAGGGACGACTCCATACCGTAAGCAGCGGTCGATGTTCGATCGAATCCTCGTGGGGTTTGACGGGTCCGTGCACGCGCGCCGCGCCGTGCAGGTCGCCAGCGAAATCGCGGGTCGATTCCAATCGACCCTCACCATCGCCATCGTCCGACCCTCCGCGCGGCGAGATTCGGATTCACGACTCGAGGCCCTGGTGCCCATCGGTGCCGACGGTCGGACGCTCGCCGCCATGCTCGAAGAGATGCGCGCGGTCGCCCTGGCTCGAGGCGCACGGCTGGTGGAGCCCATCACACTGCACGGTGAAGTGCTCGAGTCGCTGCTCGATTACCTCGGCCGAAATCCTCAGGACCTCGTAGTCGTCGGCTCGCGGGGCCTCACGCCCGGCCGCCGCCTCCTGCTCGGGAGTGTCTCCTCCGGGCTGGTCAACTCCGCCCACTGTCCGGTTCTCGTGGTTCGACACGGTCCTCCTCCGGCCAAGTAGAGCGGCCGGCTTCGGAGCTTTCCGGAAAATCGACCCCGGGGGCTGTTCCAATATTCCCGGATTCTCCCGCCACGACCCGTCGGCCGACGCGCGGGCGGGCGCCCCGGCAGAATGTCTTAAGGCGTACCCACCCCTCATGCGCCAGATGTCGCTCCACGGCCGCGACGTGATCTCCATCCGAGACCTTTCTCGGGAAGAGATCGAGGAAGTCCTGGCATCGGCCCGCAAGATGGTGCCCTACGCCGAGGGGAAGAAAGTGATGCATCCCCTCGACGACCAGATCGTCGCGATGGCGTTCTTCGAGCCGTCGACGCGGACCCGGCTATCGTTCGAGTCCGCGGTGCAGCGGCTCGGGGGAAGCTGCGTCACGATCGCGGACGCGGCCGCCTCGTCCATGCGCAAGGGCGAGAGCCTCTACGACACGATCCGGATGCTCTCGGGCTACGCCGAAGCGATCGTCATCCGCCACCCGAACGAAGGGTCGGCGCGGCTCGCCGCCCGCGCCTCGGACCGTCCGGTGATCAACGCTGGCGACGGGGCGGGCCAGCACCCGACGCAGACGCTGCTCGACCTCGCGACGATGCAAGAGGCGTTCGAGACGTTGAGCGGCCTCAAGGTCGTGCTCCTGGGCGACCTCAAGTACGGGCGAACGGTCCACTCGCTCGCCCACGCCCTCGCGCTGTTCCACAGCGAGGTGATCCTCTCCTCGCCTTCGACCCTCGGGCTCCCGGACGAGGTGCTCGAGCGGCTCGAGCGCATGGGCGGTAAGGTTTCCACCGAGCCCGATATCCGTCGGGCCGTCCGCGACGCCGACGTGCTCTACGTGACCCGGATCCAGAAGGAGCGGTTCCCCGATGAGGCGGATTATCGCCGCGTCGCGGGGTCGTACCGGATCGACGCGGAGTTGCTGCGCGACGCCAAGTCGCGTCTCATCGTCATGCATCCGCTGCCGCGCGCGGGCGAGATCTCACCGGAGGTCGACGACACTCCGCATGCCGCGTACTTCCGCCAGGCGTTCCTCGCGGTTCCGGTGCGCATGGCGCTCCTCAACGCCGTCTTGGGCAACGCGAGGAAGGAGGGGTAGGCGATGGTCCGCGAGCTCAAGATCACCCCGATCAAGAACGGGACGGTCATCGACCACATCACGAGCGGGCTCGCGCTCGACGTCCTGAGGATCATCAACGTCCAGTCGCTCGACAAGGACTCAACGGTCAGCGTCGCGATCCGGGTGCGCTCGGGGAAGCTCGGGTGGAAGGACATCGTGAAGGTCGAGAACATGGAGCTCTCGCCCCGGAAGGTGAACGCGATCGCGCTCATCGCCCCTCAGGCGACCATCTCCATCATCCGCGACTTCAAGGTCCAGGAGAAGCGCTCGGTCGACCTCCCCGACCGTATCGTGGGGATCTTGAAGTGCCCCAACCCCAACTGCATCACCAACCAGCCGGAACCTGTCGAAAGCGAGTTCGAGGTGGTCGAACGTCGGCCGGTGGTGTTGGCGTGTGCCTATTGCGAGCGGCGGGTCGAGAGTTTCCTCCAGCACCTCGCGTGACCGAGGTGACGCGGGCGTGGACCTCGGGTGGCTGGGAGGTTTCGCCGTCGTCTTCGCGGTGATCGCCGTCCTCGAGGTGTTCGACCGGACCAGTTTTGCCCTGATCGCCCTCGCCGCCCGCTCCCACCCGCTCCAGAACTGGGTGGGTGCCGCCATCGCCTTCGTCCTCACGAGCACCGTGAGCGTCACCGTCGGTTCGGCCCTTGCGGACCTGCTCGGACCCGGGCGGATCGGCCTCCTGCGCGTCGCCGGCGGGCTGTTTCTGATCGGCTACGCCGTGTGGCTCTACTTCCACCCCGATTCCGAGGATCCGAACCGACTCCCCCGCACGCCGCGGACCGCGCTCCTGACGGCCTTCGCCACGATCTTCCTGCTCGAGCTGGGGGACACGACGATGATTTTCCAGATCGTGTTCGTCGCCGACTTCGGCTGGCTCATCGTGCTGTTCGCCGGGGCCCTCGCGCTCGTCGTGGTAGCGGGCTGGGACTGCTTTCTGGGCTCACGGCTCGCGGGTCGCCTCGATCCCCGGCTGTTGCACCGGTTGGTGGTCGTGGTGCTGGTCATCGTCGGCGCGGTGACCATCGCCTACGGCCTCGCGCCGTCCGCGTTCCCCACCGTCGGGCTTCTCGGTCCGCTCTAGCCCCCGGGACATCGGGGGGAGTAGGCTCGCTCCATGGTCGCTGTGCGGGGCCCGGCGCTCGAGGTCGTCGATCCACCTCTCGGACCCGGACGGCAGCGCCGCGCGCACGTCAAGCGCCGCGAGTTGGCGCGTGAGCTCGACGGCGTCGTCACTCCGGCGATCCGCGTACGCCATCAGTGTGAGCCGTACAAGCGCCTCGGCACGCAGGCGGGGGATCGAGTCCCCGGTCGGCTCGTCCGCGATCGCTTCCCAGCGGTCGCGCGCCTCGTCGAGCGCGTCGTTGAACGCCTGGTACCGTCCTTCGAGCATCCAGAGGCGGAGTAACCCCGGCGACGGGGGAATGAGGTGCAGGGTCTCGACGATCGCCCGCGCACGAGTGAGCACGTCCGAGACGGGCCGGATCGAACCTCGGTTGAGGTGCGCCTCGGCGATGCCGAGGAGGTGGTACAGCTCGACCTCGGGCAGCTTGGCGCGCTGCACGCCCGGCAGGCTTCGTTCCCGGAGCTCGCGCGCGCGGGCCAGGTCACCTCGGGCTTCAAGGAGCCTCGCCTCGATGTCCTCGGCGAGATAGTCGAGCTCCCACCGCCGCGCCCGGCCGAGGAGCGTGCGCGCCGCCCTCAAGAACTTCGCGGCCAGCTCCTGCTCGTCCGGCGCTCCTTCCACGCGGGAAAGCCCCACGGCGAGCAGGGCGACCGCTTGGAGGTGACTGTCGGGCAGACGTCGGGCAAGGCGCGCGGCCCGATGCGATTCCTCGCGGGCCTCCTCTTTGAAGTTCCGCTCGTAGTGGAACTCCGCGATCATCGCCTCGAACAGGACCTCCAGGTCGACCACGTCGGAATCATGACAGCGCTCGGCGAGCTCCATCAGGGTGGTGGCGAGCGAAGGCCTCGGCCCGACGGCCCGCATTACGAGGATGAGGGGCTCGACCCACTCCGCGAGCAGCTGGGCCGACAGGTTCGCGTGGAGCGCCACATCGACCCCCTCGCGGAGCTCGGCCTCCGCCTCGCTGGGTCGCCCCGCGCAAAAGAGAGCTTCGGAATGCAGCAGCCGCAGCTCCGGCTCGAGTGAACTCCGCTCGGTCGGAGGTAAGGTTCCGAGACAGCCAATCGCTTCCGAAAGGAGTTCTTCGGCGGTATCGAAGGCGGAGAACTCGAGCCCGAGCTCGGCCGCCTCGAAAAGGTGACGGAGCGCCATCGGGCCGGGGTACCACGCGAGGTAATGCCGCGCCACTTCGACACGGCGGGCAAAGTTCGGCTCGAGCGACAGCGCGGAGAGAGCGTTCGCGATGTCGAGGTGCATCTCTTGGCGTTGGGCGTCGGGAAGCTGGTCGGCCACGAGGGAAATCCACGCGAGGTGGGGGATCAGCACCTTGCCGTCCAGGACCTTCACGAGACCGTGTTCGGTCGCGGGGAGGAGGGCCTCCGCGAGCTGCGGGAAACTGAGCCGGGCGACGCGCGAGAGGACGACCTCGCCGGTGTTCCCTCCCAGCAGGGAAACGTACCCGACCACCCGCTGGGTGACCGCCGGAAGGTCATCCCAAATCGCCTTCAACCGGTGCGATTCGCGAGGGTCAGGAGCGCTCGAAGTAAGGCGGACCCAGTCGACGTCGGCGCGCCCCAGGAACGCCTCCTCCCAAGGGACGAAGCCGGGTACGGAGTTGTCGAGAGTGATCGCGATCAACAGGGGGCGCAGCCGGGACCGCCGCGAAAGCGAGACGATGAAGTCGCGGCTCTCGCCGTCGAACAACGCCCCGTCCTCGATGAGGATCGCCACGGGGTGACGCCGGTCCCCCTGGAACTCGGGCAATAGCTCGCGCCAGTACGCGCCCGGATTCCCTTCGTTCGCGGACCGGCCGCGGACCGGCTGGCCGAGGAACGAACCGCGGGCACGATCCGCCCGGCTGCGCCGGCTTCGTGGGAGTCGCTCCGAGTAGTACGGGATGACCGGACCCGGGCCCACAGCCACCTCGTCGTCCGCACCTTCGCCGTTGCTGCCCGCGTTGGTGGCGACCGGAGCCAGGACCGCCGGAAGGGTCTCCTGTCGCAATCCGGTGAGGGCGCCGAACGGGATCGAGCGTCCGCGATAGCTGCCCTGCAGTTCGATGATGCGGGCCTTTTGTGCCTTGAGGCGACCCTTCAGTTCCTCGAGGATCGTCGACTTCCCGCTGGCGGGGGGGCCCGCGACGACGAGTGTGCGGCCGGAGTTCTCCGCAAGACCTTGGGCGGCGCGGAGGACCGGCGAAGGTGTGGCGGGCACCCGGGACCTCCGATTCGTATCCCTTTTTCGAGGATTTAACGGTCGCTCCGCGGCCGGATGCTGTGGCCGTTGGCGGCCTTGGGAGCGTTTAAGTCGGCGACCGGGTTCGGGCGACCGTGCCTCCCTCGATCACGAAACGCCGACGGGAATATCTCAAGCGAACCGTCCAAGCGGTCGACGTAACCCGACCCGGAGGCGTGGGGGGTCTCCTCGAGCAGTTCCAGTCGACCTCGATCCAGGCCCGCAACCTCGGCCGATGCCTGGAGGTGTGGGAGAATGCGCTACGGGACCCGAAGCGGCCGACCATTCTGCTCGGACTCGCCGGCCCGCTCATCGCCGCCGGGTTGAGGAAGGTGCTGCGGGACCTCGTGGACTGGGGGCTCGTGGACGTCGTCGTCTCGACCGGCGCGGTGCTGTACCAGGACCTCTACCAGTCGGTCGGTGGACGGCACTGGATGGGAAGTCCGCTCGCGGACGACGTTCGGCTTCGGGACCTCTATTTGGACCGGATCTACGACTCGTACGTGGACGAGCTCAAGTTCGAGGATACCGACCGGGTCATCGGACGAATCACCGAACAGTTCCCACGACGACCGGCCTCGTCCCGAGAGTTCCTCGGGTTCTTGGGCTCGAGATTTCCGGACCCGAACTCGATCCTGGCGACCGCGGCCCGGCGGGGGGTGCCGGTGTTTTCCCCGGCGCTCATCGACAGTTCGATCGGTATCGGACTCACGCTCTACTACCAGGCGAACCGGAACCGAACGGACCGGTTCATCCTGGACGCGGTCCGCGACAACTACGAGCTCGTCCAAATCCTCTCGCACTCTCCCCGCACGGCCGTCGTCTACATCGGGGGCGGGACTCCGAAGAACTGGATCAACGACGGGATCGTGATGGCCAA
>Ga0187770_10000391_pt1 | contig 21386 bp, 20 predicted proteins | sample 0116_SJ02_MP02_2_FD_133154 | JGI IMG/M metagenome (GOLD analysis project Ga0187770, IMG submission 133154) | Tropical peat soil microbial communities from peatlands in Department of Meta, Colombia - 0116_SJ02_MP02_20_MG | ecosystem: Environmental > Terrestrial > Soil > Wetlands > Peat | place...
AACGGGAATCAAAAACAAGCTTTTGCCACATTCGTCAACGTAGCGAACGGCCAAACACTTCAAAATACCCCGGCTCCGACGCCAACAGGTTCACCTACACCAAGCCCAACAGCAAACCCGACGCCAACGCCTTCGCCATCCAGTAGCCAACCGCAACATGAAACACCTGCACCAACAGCTTCCGCAAGCGCCACGACAACGGCTGTTCCAGAGGAAAGCCCTGCGATCGCCTTGGTCACCTCATTAATTATGGTCTTAACTGCCGCAATTTCGATTTATACACGTAAATTCGGACCGAAAAAATAGAAGAAAATTCCAGGTGACCGCTACTCAATTTTCCCAGTTATCCACACGAACATGGGTCCGATGACTTCTGTGGTTTTTTTGTTTGACCGCAGGAATCGCCTTATCGCGTCGTCAATCTCCATGTTCACATCCGTGAGGCTTCGGATCATTTTGGCTTCGATCAACACTTCTTTTTCTCCTTTTTGGAGGGCTTGTTCTATCTCGGCAGCTGCTTTGTTGGCTAACCCCAGCATGTAGCTGTAATGCGTCTTTAAGGCGTCGGCGGGGATCTTGTCTGGCATCGCTCCAATTATGTTTGAATCTTTCACTACGATCGGGTTAAGTGCGGCCGGGCCGAGAAGCCGTTTTTTCTCTTCGTTCTTGACTATTTTTACCAGCAGCTTTTTGCCCACGAATTGTACGTCGAACGCTATCACTTTTGCGGGTGTGGGATCATTTGAGTGTTTCGAAGCGGTTTCGAAGATGAGGTTCGCCAAGTTCTTGCCCTCGTTCGATTTGGGGGCTTCGATTAGCCGTATTGAATTGGCCACGTCTTGGCTGCTGAACACCTTCGTCTGATAGAGGTATGGGTAAACGACTTTTCTGATGTCGTTTTCTCCGCTTAGAATCATAAGCATTCTTTCTAGTCCGAAGCCGAAGTTCCATACGGGATGGGTTATCTTGTATTTGCTCAGCGGCACGGGGCTGTAGAATCCTGCGTCTCCGATTTCCAGCATCTTCTCCATGGTTGGATGCTTCACGAAAATCTCGTACTCAGTCTGCGGCGCGTAATACTTGGACGTGGCGGTTTTTCTGGTGAAGCTCACTTGGCTGAACCCGAGTTTTGTGAATATTTGCCTGACGACTTCAAGCCCGTCTTGCACGCTGAACTCATCCGCCATTATCACTATTGAAGCGGTTGTTGAATCATAGAGGTGGGTTGCGTCAAGTTTCTGTTCCCGCCTGTATTTGGGTCCGATTGAAAAAAGCTGTATCGGTAGGGGCTCTCGGTTTTGGTATTCTTGCAGGACGCCGAACCAACCGGCAGTTGTGTGGCTTCGAAGGGTCATGCTGAGAGGGATCGGCTGGAGGTCTTTAAGTTCTTTGAAGACTTCGTTGAGGAGTGTGGTCGCCTGTTCCTCCTTTATCTTCAGTTCGTTAACCATTACTTCGACTAAGTCATCTGACGCAATCTTGCCTTTCTTGTATTTTCGGAAAATTCCCTGCAGCCTATCTGTTGCGGTGAAGTTTGGAACTACTTTCTTGACTTCTTCAAGCCTCTTCTCGCTGATTCCAATGTCGGGTCTGTCGAGGCCCGCCAAAAAGAAGATCCTATCCAGAATGACAGGTGCCTCGGGACCGTATTGGAGATAAACTTCGCCTTTCTCAATTATGACTGGAACGATTGCCTCGGTGAAGCCGATGTCCAACAGGGCGTTTCTGACCTTGAAGATGAGGCTGATCAGGTCGTTTTCTTGGCGCTTGTTTTGCAGAATGAAATAATGGCCTTCCTGCTTTAGCAAGTTGGCCGTTTCCAACCATGTCTTCTCGTAGTCCAGTTCGGAATCTTTTTTGATTTTGTGAATGTTAAATTTTACCAAATAAATTTCCTCGATTTGAGTTGTCGAGCAACTTAGAGATGTACCCTTAACCCCGAAAATTATGAATTGAGATAGTTATAAAAGCATATCTGACAAGCTAACTTATCGAAGGCATATGACTGAAGGTTTTGACATATCGAAACTGAAGAATCTGTGTCGCGAACGGGAAGGACTCATCAACATTGACCCCCTGCAGACAGGCGGCAGACTGTACCCAGACTCCAAAGTTGCCCTGTTGAATTGGGGTGACGGCTACTCGGTGTGTGACTTCTGCGGCGGCAAGCTCGACGAAATAAAGAACCCTCCAATCTTCGACTTCGTCCACAGTATACTACCAAAATTCCTTGACGTCGACGTAGCTAGGGTAACCAACGGTGCCAGGGAAAGCAAGGACATCGTTATGCATTCCATGTGCAACCCAGGCGACACGATTGTAATCGACAAGAACGCGCATTACACAACCTACGTCGCAGCACAAAGGAACAACCTGAACATAAAAGAGGTTCTCAACGGCGGCTACCCCGAGTTTAAGATTGACCCCGAAAAATACGCCGTAGCCATAGAGGAAGTCAAGCAAACAACGGGTAAACTCCCGTCCCTGACCCTCCTCACGTACCCCGACGGCAGCTACGGCAACAAAGTCAAAGCGAAACGGGTGGCTGAAATCTCGCATCAATATGGAATCCCATTTCTGCTCAACGGCGCCTACGCAATCGGAAGAATGCCTGTCTCGGCACGAGAGATAAATTGCGACTTCATCGTCGGCTCCGGGCACAAAAGCATGGCATCTTGCGGACCAATAGGCGTCTTGGGTCTCAGAAGCGAATATGAACCGAAAGTCCTGCGGAAATCGCAAACCCACAAAATCAAAGAAGTCGAGTTGCTCGGCTGCACTGCAAGGGGAGCCACTTTGATAACCTTGATGACCAGCTTCCCGTTTGTAATTGAAAGAATAAAGCATTGGGACGAAGAAGTCGCCAAGGCACGATGGTTCAGCCAAGAAATCGAAAACCTCGGGCTCAAGCAGTTGGGCGAAAAACCACACAACCACGATCTCATGTTTATCGAATCGCTAAAATTCTTCGAAATATCGCAGACCCATCCAAAACGAGGCTACTTCCTGCACAGCGACCTTAAAGAGCGAGGCATCGTAGGCATAAAACCGGGCTTAACAAAGAATTTCAAGCTGTCAACTTTCCAGCTCAAAGAAGAAGAACTAAAAAAGGTCGCGGACGCCTTCAAAGACATTTTGCAAAAATACGGCGCCTAATAGCCGTTGAAACGCAAGCGAGTTATTGTTCAATTTTGACTAATTTGAGGGCGCCCCCTGAAAAAGTTCGGGTTTTCAGGGTTGCTTGCTTTGGTTTTCTTCATTTCGCATTCGACGCGCACACTCTTGATAACAAAATTGGAGATCTTCGGACCCATCCAAAACAGTTTTAAAGGTCAGTAGTTAACGATGCTGTTAAGTGAGCCTTTTGACAGTATTGATGTAAATTTTGAGGGACATTGATAATGAATACATAGCGCTTGTTAACTCAATTTATGTGACCTTAAAGGTTAAGAGATTTAGAACTTTTTAATTCCCAAAATAACCATGAAAACACCAATCACGATAAAGGCAATGGCCACTAGTGCGTCTATTAGAAAATTTGGGATAAGGGCAGTTGGGGTCGCGTTTGAATGTTCTAAGCCGAATCCAGAAAAAATTCCCATAACAACACCTATCATCAAAAACAATATTCCTATGCCCGTAAGTATTTTGTCCATGAAAAGCTATTTGTTCACTTTGCAGTTCAAGTTTGCCGTGCGCTTCTTTGACGTTATCTGAAAATCGTTTGAGAAATAGAGTTTAGCGCACAAAGTTAATCTGCTAAAATTATGATAACTTAGCTCCCTTGCTCCAAAACCAATAAGCAAGAATCGCAGTTCCAAGAAATATCAATGTTGCAGCGATTACAGTTGCGAACTGTGCAGGTACCATATTTTGGGGGGGCTGGAAATATTGAGGAGTAGTTGCAGTGTAGGTTATCAAAACGCTTCCAGTTATTAGTGAAGCGAATCCTATACATAGTATCATTTTATCGTAATCTGTTCTAGCGCTATTTTTTAAACTCTTTATTTTATCGTAATCTGTTCTAGCGCTATTTTTTAAACTCTTTATTAAACCCATAAAAATTGCTACGACAGCAACAATAAGTAACGCTATTATTACGCTTTCTGCCGTAGTCGTTAAGCTCAATCTCTCGTCACCACTGTTTACATTTTCTTTCATCAGGTCGAGTAAGATTTAAGGCTTCTTAATCGTAAAGATTTTTGTTTCTTTTGCTCTCTGAAGAAAGAGAAGAAGAAAAAAGGAAAATGAAAAAACGTGGGCTGAACGTTATTACGGTCGCAAGCATTAAAATTTGCTTCACCACAAAGGACTCAACATTGTCCTTTGTGCCATCTCACGCCTTGAGCCGTGTCCTCAAGCAATATACCCATCGCCTTTAGTTGCGTTCTTATTGCGTCGGCTTCTTTCCAGTTTTTGGCTTTCCGCGCTTCCTCACGCTTCTGCACCAGCGCGTCTATGTCTGCTGGCAGAGCTTCTTCAACTTTCACGTCGCCGACAACGCCTAAAACCTCGTCTATGCGCGTCATTAACCCGCCAACGTCCGCTGCTTCCTGCTCGCTTACGCTGTTGGCGTCAAGCAGATTGTTTATTTCCCTTACGAAATCAAATAATGACGCAACCGCTGTACCGATGTCGAGGTCATCGTCCATTGAGCCGCCGAAGCAAGCTTCCAACTTCTGGGCCAAAGTGGCGACTTTTCCCTCGCTATCCTTGCCCGCCTCGACTTCGTGTAAGCGCCGCACAAAGTTACGCAGTCGCTCCACCGCGCTTTTGGAGGATTCTAACGCTTCAAAAGTGAAGTTGAACTGCTGCCGATAATGGGTAGAAATCAGCAAGAAACGAATCGCAATCGGGTCAATCTTCATCGCCAAAAGGTCGCGGAGCGTGTAGTAGTTGCCGAAGCTCTTGGACATTTTTTTGCCTTCCACAAGCAAATGCTCGTTGTGCATCCAGTAGTCTACGAACTTTTTGCCTGTCGCCGCTTCGCTTTGCGCAATCTCATTCTCATGATGCGGAAACATGTTGTCAACGCCGCCACAATGAATGTCAAAGGTTTCGCCAAGATATTTCATCGACATCGCCGAGCACTCGATATGCCAGCCAGGCCTACCCTTCCCCAACTCTGTTTCCCAGTTAACGTCGCCGTCCTCGGGCACCCAAGCCTTCCACAAAGCAAAATCTTGCGCCTCCTCCTTGGCGTATTCGTCTTGGATGACTCTTCTACTAACCTTAAGCTCGTCGGTTTTGATTTTTGAAAGTTTGCCGTAATCTGGAAACTTGCTAATGCAGTAGTAAATTGAGCCGTCTTCGACACGGTACGCGTAGCCTTTAGCCATCAAAGTCTTGATTAACGCAACCATTTCAGCGATGTGGTCGGTGGCTCTTGGGTAAACGTCGGCCGCTAAAATTTTTAGGGTTTCGATGTCTTGAAAGAAAGCTTTGACGAAGAAGTCAGTGAACTGCCTAAGCGGCAAACCCTGCTTTTGACTGCCCTTAATTGTCTTGTCATCGACGTCTGTTAGGTTCATAACATGCTTAACTTTGAAACCCCGATAGACAAGCCAACGTTTCAGTAAATCTTCAAAAAGGAACGCTCGAAAATTCCCTATATGTGCGTAATCATAGACTGTTGGGCCGCAGGTGTACATTTTTACTCTGGCGGGTTCCAGTGTCTTGATAGCTTCTTTTTGACGCGTTAAAGTATTAAAAAGGCGGATGTTCGATTTGGAATTCATTTTTGCACACTTGGACAATAGAATTGGAAAAATTTATTTAAGCGTTTAGCAATGCTTATAACGTCGTTATAAGATGGTATTGCGCAAGACCAACAACATTTTTAGGGGAAAGCAACCCTAAAACTCTGTGCTGGGGTAGCCGAAGGGTTCAGGCGGCAGCCTGCAGAGCTGCTTTATGTGGGTTCAATTCCCATCCCCAGCTTATTTACCCCTCCTTACTATTTGGGTTCCTGAAGTCCGCAGATAAAATAAAAAGAGTTTTGAGGAAAATTTCTCCGCAGAAAGGCAAAACTTGGCCACTACAAAATGACTATTTTTTCTTAGGTAACATTGATGCACCTGGAATGTAGACTGCTTTCTCGCTAATTTCAGCACTGCATGAACCATGGTAGGCTCTGCAATAATCCTCACATTCCTGAGCAGTCTTCCTATCTGAGTATCCAAGGCCACAAATGTCACAAAGAAAAACTAAGTTATCTCCAACCTTTTTTTCTGAAACCCATAAACCACAAATCCCAAAAATGTGTTCTTAGTAAATCATTTTCTTTTCAACGTTTATAGTTTGCTCTTATTTTCTGAAACTGAACGTGTTTCGAAAAAGGGGGTTGTGAGGGAGATTTCTCCATTTGTTGCGAGCGGAATTTCCCATGCCCGCATTATCCAATCAAGAAAGCCGCTTACCTTTTTTTGGATAGCAGAAAGAAACCGTATTCCGCGAAAATGTTTGGCAGCAAATGCACTTGCCTGTTGAATGATTTGAAGAAGGAGCGTTCAATTTGGATGTCCTTGTTTTTGCAGTAGTCTCTAAAGTCGTTTAAGCTGAGGAAATGCAGGTTAGGTGTGTCGTACCATTGGTATGGCAGTGAGGCTGTCACTGGGACGCGTCCGCGGAAGAATATGCTTACGCGAGCTTTGTAGTGGGCGAAGTTTGGGATGCCAACGATGGTTTTCTTGCCGACGCGCAACGCCTCTCTTAGGGCAGGATCCGGCTTCTTCACTTGTTGAAGCGTTTGATTCAGTATTACGTAGTCGAATGAGCCATCTGTGTACTCTGAAAGCCCTGTGTCAATGTCCTGCTGGAATACGCTCAAGCCTCCGGCGACGCAGTTGAGAATCGCTTTCTCGTTCATTTCGATGCCTTGGGCACGCACCCTTTTTTCGCGAATCAAGAACGACAGAAGTTCGCCGTCTCCGCATCCAAGATCCAGCACAGATGCGCCGTCGAAAATCCAGTCAGCGAAAACTCCGAATTCAATCTTTTCAGCTTTTTGCGTCAATCTTTACCTGGCTCCTTGCTGTTACCGTTAAGGCTTTTCAGGAAGTTGCTGATTAAGTGGGCTTCTTGCTCGATTTCAAGCAGGAACGCGTCGTGACCGTAGTTCGAGTTTACTTCACAATAACTGGCATCCATACCTGCAAGTTTGCATGCCTTCGCGATTTCAAGCGACTGATAAGCGGGGTAAAGCCAATCGGACTTGAAAGCAATTACTAGTACTTTTGCACGAAGTCCGTGGAAGATGTCGCTGAGACTATTACCGTTCAGAATGTTGAAGTAGTCGATGGCCTTGGTTATGTATAGGTAACTGTTGGCGTCGAACCGCTTCACAAAGTTGTCTCCTCGATAGCGAAGGTAACCCTCAACTTCAAATTCCGCCGCGAATTTGGATGTTGCCCTCTCAGCTTTGATTTTTCTGCCGAATTTCTCAGCCATCGACGCATCACTCATATAAGTGATGTGCCCAATCATCCTGGCGATAGCTAATCCTTTAGCAGGTATACAATGTCCGTAGTAGTCGCCGTTTCGCCAGTTGGAATCGGCCATAACCGCTTGTCTGCCTACTTCGTTGAAGGCTATCTGCTGGGGTGTATGCTTCATAGTCGTGGCGATTGGTATGGCTGAACATATGCAGTCAGGGCAAGCAACCATCCATTGGAGAACTTGCATTCCGCCCATCGAGCCTCCAACTACGGATAGAAGCTTCTCGATGCCTAAGTAGTCAATCAGTCGGCGTTGAGCGTTAACCATGTCGCCAATAGTGATAATAGGAAAATCAATCCCATAGGGTTTGCTTGTTTTCGGGTTAATGGAAGATGGCCCCGTGGAGCCTCTACAGCCGCCCAGGACATTGCTGCATATCACAAAATATTTGTCCGTGTCGATGCCTTTTCCTGGACCGACAAAATTTTCCCACCATCCGCCCGGTCCTGCCACGTGAGAGTCGCCGCTAAGTGCGTGCAGAATTAATATAGCGTTAGATTTTTCCTTGTTGAGTTGGCCAAACGTTTCGTAAGCCAATGTTATTGGACCGAATTTCTCACCTGATTCCAAAATAAGCTCCGCTGGATGCTGAGCAAACGTGTAAGTTTGCGGCTGGGTATTTTCTGTTTCTTTTACGTTTGTGAAATCCTGTTCCTCCAAAAAATGGAAGAAAATGCAGCTTAGCGCTGCTGGATTTAAGGTTTAGCTGACACTTTCAAAGCTTGGTCCAAATCTTCAATGATATCTTCTGGATCTTCGATTCCTACGGATAGACGGATGTAATCATCTGTAACTCCTGTTGCTTTTTGTTCTTCTGGAGTCAATTGCTGATGAGTGGTTGATGCAGGATGCACGATGAGACTCTTGGTATCGCCGATGTTTACCAAATGCGACAGCAATTTTACTGATTCGATTAATTTGCGCCCGGATTCTCTGCCGCCTTTAATGCCAAAGCCCACCAAGCCGCCGTAGTTTCCTTTAAGGTACTTTTCAGCGATTTTATGATTAGGATTATCAGGCAAGCCCGGGTATATGACCCAATTGACGAGCGGATGCTGCTTTAGGAACTGGGCTACTTTTAAGGCGTTTTCGGAGTGTTTGCGCTGCCGTAGCGGGAGAGTTTCTAGACCTTGTAGGTAAAGCCAGGAATTGAATGGACTTAACGCTGGACCTAAATCGCGTAGGAGTTGCACACGGACCTTGAAAATGAATGCGACGTTACCAAAGCCGGGGAAATCTCCGAAAGCATCCCAATATTTTAATCCGTGGTAGCTTGGGTCTGGCTCAGTGAATTCGGGGAATTTACCGTTGTTCCAGTTAAACTTGCCGGAATCCACGATTACTCCGCCTATGCTAGTCCCGTGTCCTCCGATATATTTGGTTGCTGAAGCAACGATGATGTCTACGCCATAATCGATTGGGCTGACAATACCTATCCCAACTGTATTGTCAACTACAAGCGGGATACAAGCTTCGTGAGCTATCTTAGCAAGGGCTTCAAAGTCTGGGACGTCAAGCTTCGGGTTGCCCACAGTTTCAGCATAGATTGCTCGAGTTTTGGAGGTGATGGCTTTCTTGAATTCCTCTGTTTTTTGTGATTCGACAAACTTTACCGTTCTGCCCAGTTTAGGGAAAGTGTAGTGAAAAAGCTGGTATGTTCCGCCATAAAGGTTGTTTGCAGAAACTATTTCGTCGCCAACGCGCGTGATAGCTAGCAACGCCAAGGTTTCCGCAGCTTGGCCTGAAGCCACGGCTAACGCAGCCGCTCCGCCTTCGATGGCTGCTATTCTTCTTTCAAAAACATCGGTGGTTGGGTTCATGAGTCGTGTGTATATGTTTCCTAATTCTTTTAGAGCGAAAAGATTCGCTGCATGGTCTGTGCTCTTAAAAACGTAAGAAGTCGTCTGGTAGATCGGAACAGCCCTTGATCCAGTGGTCGGATCAGGTATTTCTTGACCTGCGTGGACGGCTAATGTATCTAATCTTTTTTTAGTCATTTTCTTGCTCCTTTGATTTTGGTTTATTGAAAATACAGGCTCATAACGGTGTTATATGTCTTCTTGTAAGAAATATTCCAAAAAGAATACTTCTCATTGAAAAACTCGGACACCTCCGTTGCAAAGATGATTCCTCTAATCCCCAGGCAAAGTTTCCCATATTAGTGCAAAGGTATTTTAGAGACCCACACAAAAAAATAACGCCGTTATCACATGCACTCGGAGATAAATAAGTGAAAGCATTAGGAATGTTATCTGGGGGTTTAGACAGCACCTTAGCAGTAAAACTTATCCAAGAGCAGGGAATAGATGTTGAAGCCATCAACTTCGTAACACCATTCTGCCAATGCCGAAAAGGCGGATGCGGCGCAACAGAAGCAGCAAAGACATTCAACATACCCCTCAAAATAGTCAACGCAGGCACAGATTACTTGCGCATAGTCAGAAATCCACGGTTCGGCTACGGAAAAAACCTCAATCCCTGCGTCGACTGCAGAATATACATGTTAAAAAAGGCAAAACACTTCGCAAAACAAATTGGAGCAAGATTTATCTTCACTGGTGAAGTTCTTGGGCAACGCCCAATGTCTCAGCACAAAGGAGCCCTTGATCTTATCGAACGAGAAGCAGGTTTGCAAGGAAAAATCGTTCGTCCATTGTCGGCTAAGCTTTTGCCAAAAACCGAAGCAGAGACGCAAGGGATTATTGGAAAGGAGGCGTTCAAAGACATATGTGGGCGTTCAAGAAAAAAGCAAATTGAAATGACTAAGGAATTTAACATTGTTAATTTTCCTTGCGCGGCAGGCGGATGCCTTCTCACCGACAGACAATTTGCTAGGAGACTGCGAGACCTTTTCCAGCACAAAAAGAGAATAACCATTAAACAAGTTAATCTGCTGAAAGTCGCTCGTCATTTTCGGTTCGGAAAGAACAAGATTATTGTAGGCAGAACTGAGGCCGAAAATGGACTGTTGATTAGAGCTAAGCAAAAAACCGATTATTTCTTTGAGGTGGCCGATTGTGGAAGCCCAATTACTATTCTGCAAGGACCAAAAACAAGAGCGTCGATAGAGAAAGCTGCGGCTTTAACGGTCTTTCACTCGGACAAAAAGGTTGGAGCAGTTCAAGTAAACTTCGGAAAAGATAGGCTCAACAAAAAAGTAACCATCGTAGCACCACTTCAGGCAGAAGTTGATATGCTTAGGATTTAAGCTGCAGCTCTTTTCCTGCATTTTGGCGAAAAGACTAATCGTTTTGCGTTCGAAAAAACTATGCTCCAAAAAGAACAACAAGAATGGTTAAATGTAGTATTCAGGTTTGGAAGATTCCGACATCGATTTTTCTTTTTTGCAGAAAGTGAGGCAAAGCGTACAGAAACCGGGTGTAATATCTCTTGTGGTGATTTCTTTATTAATCAGTTTCCGGGCGGTTTCATGCGCCATCGCCTCGATTTGTGGCATAAACGTTTCAACATGCTCGACACCTTTGTAGGCGCGTTTTGAGCTAAGGTATTGGCTAACGGCAGCTTGGGTTGTGCCGAGTTCTTTGGCCGTTTCAGTTTGGGAAAGATGATAATTTTGCACAAGTTCTTTGGCCAACATTGACCTAAAGATAGGCAAAACATATTTGCCTACCATTTCACATTGCGGATCCATGAATACCGCACCATTATAACACATTTATACTTATAAGTCATTTCAAATCTACCTACCTTTTTCTGAGGTCTCAAAGCTTGATCAAAATCTGTCTCCAAATCCTCGTAATCTTCAATGCCAAAAAGATAACCTTAGCAGGTTATCCGTGACACCAAACCGTTCACGCTCCTTTTTAGCTAGCACCCCTAGGTCATAATTTCGGGTTGATTGATTAGCGATTTTACCCGCCAAAGCTCTCGACAAACGCTCGCGGAACTCCAACAACAAAAAACGAAACAATACCTGACACAAACGAACACAATTGACAATTTATTCCAAAAAGAATATAACAACGTTAAAAACCCAATTAAACACCATGTTTCCCAAATTAGACGAAATTGCCAAACGCCGCAGACAACTAGGCCTTAAACAATCTGAGTTAGCCAAAGCGGCAGGAGTAAGCCAATCTCTAATCGCCAAGCTAGAGGCAGGAACCATAGACTCATCCTACACAAAAGTAAAAACAATCTTCGACGTTCTCGAGCGGTTAGAATTCAAAACCAAAGTCCAAACGGAGAAGATTATTCAATCCGAAGTCGCCAGCGTTCAAAAGAGCGAGCCAGTTTCGGAAGTTGTAAGAATCATGAAAGTGCATGGTTACTCACAGATACCCGTTTTTGACGGGAAACACTCTGTGGGCAGTATGTCGGAAAAGGCGATTCTACGGCAAATTTTAGCTGGAAAAGATTTGGAGGAAATTTCTAAATTGCCAACTGAGAGGGTTATGGAGGAAGCTTTCCCGCAGATCAATGAGGATGCGCCCCTGTCTTTGATTACTAGTCTTTTGCAGACTTATTCCGCGGTTCTAGTTTCAAGAAAAGGTGTTGTGATAGGAATTATCACGAAGGCAGATTTGTTGCGGATGCTTTAGATTAAAAACTATTTTTAAGTATGCGGATTCGTTGAATCTATTGAAAACCATTTTTGTTTGGCGCTGTGAGGTGCCGTAAAGGCTTTAAGCAACGCTGCAAGATTATAACAGTGTTATAAAGCAGTGATGAGAAGATGAAGATAAACAATAACGTATTAGAAACAATAGGCAAAACACCAATAGTACGCCTAAACCGATTGACTGAAGGCACAAATGCCACCGTCGTTGGAAAACTCGAATCAAGAAATCCGGGTGGAAGCGTCAAAGACCGCATATGCCAAAGCATGATAGCTGAAGCAGAAAAACAAGGCTTAATCAAACCAGGGACAACTATCATTGAGCCAACCTCAGGCAACACAGGCATCGGCCTAGCAATGGTAGCCGCTGTCAAAGGTTACAAGCTAATCCTCACCATGCCAGAAACCATGAGCATAGAGCGACGCAACCTGCTCAAAGCCTACGGCGCACAACTGGTGCTCACGCCAGGCCCCGAAGGCATGGGAGGAGCCATCAAAAAAGCCGATGAAATGGCTTCACAAACATCGAACAGTTTCGTTCCGCAGCAATTCAAAAATTTAGCCAACCCAAAAATACACCGTGAAACCACAGGCCCAGAAATCTGGGAAGATACTGATGGAAAAGTTGACATTTTGGTTTCGGGTGTTGGCACTGGTGGAACAATAACAGGCGTGGCGCAGTACATTAAACCGCTGAAACCAGCTTTCAAAGCTGTAGCTGTTGAACCAGCCGCTTCGCCAGTGCTAAGCGGAGGACAGAAGGGACCGCACAAAATTCAAGGGATAGGCGCAGGCTTCAAACCCGATGTGCTAAAACTTGACCTTGTGGACGAAATATTCAAAGTAACGGATGATGAAGCCATCAAAACCGCTAGGCAACTGGCATTGAAAGAAGGTTTGCTAGTTGGAATATCATCGGGTGCAGCAACTTATGCAGCGCTTGAAGTCGCCAAAAGAGCAGAAAACAAAGGCAAACTCATAGTTGTGATACTCCCAGATACAGGCGAACGCTACCTAAGCACAGTGTTGTTTCAAGAACCGCCTGGAAGCGCGCCCTCGAACATTTAGCAACCCTTAACAGCGACCTCTCCCATATCATTCGGGTTTCACTTGTCAAAGAAAGGAAGAAAAATGGTTCAAAAAACGCCTAAAAAACGCGGGAAAGCAGCCGAAAAAGCGGAAGATTGTTGGGCTCCCGAGCGAATGCTGGATGCTCTATTGGAGAATCATGATGAAGTCGCGTCGGACTGGGTTGAAAAAGGCTTGCCGAAATTAGTAGATGAAATGGTAGCCAACTATGAGAAATTCGGCGGCATGGATCACCTTACAGGACGCGATCTTCCATCAAAAGAAGTTGTTGTTGAAGTGTTGGAAGACTTATTCGCGATTCTTTTTCCCGGCTATTTACGCAAGGAAGAAATCACTAAGGCTAACATAAAGTATTATCTAGGCTCAAAACTCGTGTCGGTTTATGCGAGGCTCACGGGTGAAGTGGAAAAAAGCCTCAAATACATCTGTCGAAAGGTTGGATCTTGCCCGCAGGACATCTGTCAGAAACGCGCGCATTTCGTGGTTAAAGGCCTTCTTGAAAAGCTTCCTGAAATCAGGTCCATGTTGAGCGGCGATATCCATGCAGCTTACGCAGGAGATCCGGCGGCGATTAGCACCGACGAAGTCATTTTAAGCTACCCTTGTGTGCTGGCAATTACTGCCTACAGGATAGCTCACGTGCTATACCTTGACGGGATACCGTTGATACCCAGAATTATGAGCGAACACGTTCATTCCGAGACAGGCATAGACATTCATCCAGGCGCGACCATAGGCAAAAACTTCTTCATCGACCACGGCACAGGCGTCGTCATTGGCGAAACCACGGAAATAGGCGACAACGTCAGGCTTTATCAGGGTGTAACCTTGGGAGCACTGAGTTTTCTTAAAGACGAGGAAGGCAACATTATAAAGGGACGAAAAAGACACCCCACGATCGGAAACAACGTGATTATCTACTCAGGTGCGTCAATTCTTGGACCATGCGCAATAATCGGCGACGATGTAGTAATCGGCGGAAATGCCTGGGTTACCACGCCTGTCCCTTCAGGAACTAAGATCATTACAGCCCAAGAAAAGAACTTCAAGAAGGAAAACCAGTAAAACCGCCTAGACCAAAAGCAAGCTTAAATAAAAGACTGCTAAAGGATTTTATGCGCAGGCGCCTAGGTGGCCGAGTCGCATAAGCAATCGCCTGCAGAGCGATTTTACAGGGGTTCAATTCCCCTCCTAGGCTCCCTCTCGTTTTTTTCATCTCTTAAAGCAAAGTTCTTGCAAGATCCAGTTGAGTGCTAAAATGCATATGTAGGCATTTGCGCATAATACTTGTCGTGACGAAAGTCATTCGCTTTCTGAGAAAGCATATCAAACAATAGAAGGTCTAAAGCGATCTGGAGAGTCTTTTTCAGATATTATTCTGCGGGTTGCAAGTAAAGAGCCTAAGAAATCAATTCTGGAGTTTGCAGTTACTTGTAAAGGGGGACAGGGGGACATAGATGAAGTTTTTTCTCACGTGTTGAAGGATGGGGATTGAACAATATCGAGAGGGATTGAGATTTAATTTGGCGATTCTCGATACTATCGATAAGGTCGCTTTGCTAAAGGGATCGCTTAATGCACTGAAAAAGGTTCTGGAGATTTCAAACAAAAACGACTCAGTTGCCATTACGATAATCACAGCTTACGTGTTACTGAACGGAGCTTACCTCTTGTCTAAATACCAAGAGAATCCGATGATAGCTAAGGAACAATTTCGAACTTCCAAGTTCTCGCTTAGAATCTTTCTATTTCGTTGATTTCAATCTCTCAGCGTCGAAAAAAATAAACTGCTATCTGAACGGGCTTGATAGGCTGGGCTTAGCGCGTGTTTATGAATCCAAGTAGGCGTCGGCGGTTGCTCATGTTGGCTTTCTCAAAGCTGACTTTTCGAGAACTCTTTTTCCAGACCACTCGAAGATAATGCCAACCGAAGACGTAATCAAAAAGCCAGTCCAGACGGTGTACAGCCAAGTTTCTAGCATTAAGGTCATGCATTTTCGAGTTTACATTGTTGCCGCCTTTGGGCTCGCAAAAGAATTTTCCTTTTTTGAAAGAGATAATGAACTTATGACAAGTCCATCCATAAATTGCTTCAGATAGCTTCGTTGGTGTTTCCAAGTACCCTTTTTCAGAGACTCTGGTTAATTCGGACAACGCCAACTTGGGGTTGCTTGTATGCTCTAGTACGTGGCAAGCGTAATCAAAGATGAAAGAATTGTCCTTAAACGGGAGGTACTCAGTTGTGCATTTGACAAAAGGTTTTCCATCTGTCCTAAGTGCTCCTCCTCTTTCTGTATCAGAATTCACGTGCAAATCGCACAAGTGTGTGGCTCCAGGGTGAGGTTTATCGCCAGAACCAATATCCAAAATGTAGAAAGATGATGGCTTGAGGTCTTGATAGTTGCCCGCTTTCCAGCTCTCTTCAAATATCGTTGTTGTTTTTAGTTTGCTCAATCCGTGGATCAACCAAAGCTCAAGCTTTGAGCTCAACACCCGATGTTCTTCACATTTCGGTTTATCATTTATGAAGCACAAATGTGAATTCAGAATTCATTTTTTTGAAAAGGTGCGGCTCTTGGATTCACTCTTCACTTTCTAGCCAAGTTTTGAATCTTAACTTGCCTTCAAAAAGCCTTAAATCCGCATAGGGTAGAATAAACAAAATAGGCTTGGGACATAGATGAATGCAAAAACAAAGATTGCGATTACAGCAGTGTTTGTAGCAATCGTAGTCTTAGGCGTTTTCTTGTCTTTGCCCTCTCTCCAAAACGTTCCCACACAGCCCGCCCCTCAACTGCCACAAACCACGTCAGGAAGCTCTGCTCAGCCATCGCCTACCACCATTCCAACAGCAACTGCGAGTCCAGCACACACATCTACCCCAACGCCGACACCGTCACCATTTCCCCTGCTGGGTCCATTAGAAGTAACAGCGGCTAACGGCAGTTTCGAACTTACAATGTCCATTGAAAAGACTCTTTACAATGTTGGGGAACCAGTGAACATAACACTTGCAGTCACAAACATCAGCGACCAAACTGTTAATCTTGCGATAGATGCGTGGCTCTTAGACTTTACTGTGAGTAACGGGACAAACAACTTAATTTATCAAAATACTTTGAACGGAGCATTGCCGATGATTATTGAAAATGGGCAGCTTCAGCCAGGACAAAACGTGACCGATACATACACGTGGCTTCAGACATACAGCGGCCCAAACCCCGGGCCTTCAGTCTCGCCTGGAACATTTTACGTTGTAGGCATATGCAATCCAAGCTACGGTGTTAAATTGCAAACAGATCCGATTCAAATCTTGATAGTCGACTCTTAGCTTTCAGCTAATCCGGTGGGATGCGCTACCGCGCGTTGTGCATGGTAGTGCGCGCAGGTGAAGTTTTCGTTAATTCAGTGATGCGATTTTGTACCATTTGGGATACCACTTCCTTCAAGTTTTCATCGCGGACCCAAATGTTGATGTGGTCAATTCTCTCAGCTAGCTCTTCATCGCCAACAGTGTTTTTGAACCATCTTTGAAAATCTTGCCGCTGAAAATGAAATATAACAGATTCAATCGGTACTGTTTGAAGTTTTTCGGCGAAGTCAACAGTACTATTTGCAGTAATTCCCGTATTTCTATCGAGTTCTGTGAAAAATTGAAATACATTCTCAAGGGGGACGGTGCTGATTAGGTCTTTTTGTGCTCGAATATTAAACTTCTTTCCCACCTTTATCGCCCACTCCCTTGCCTTTTTCATATTTAGCGCATCCATAACAGCACTTCCCTTTGGAAGCATGAAACATCCAAAGGCAGCAACGTCAACAAGCTTGAGAAGCTGGTTTTTAGCCAAGGCTTTTTTTATGTATTCTTTGGTGCTTTGCGTTGTCGGAATTTCTTCATCTTCACAGGCGAAATAAAGTGCAACATTCCTGTCTTCAAAGTTGTTCTCCAAAAAATCCACAGCTTCATCGTAAATGTTTGTGTTCTTTATTCCACCACCTACAATGATGTTCTGGAATGAAATAATGTCAGGTAAACCATTTTTGAGGTCTAGAACGGTCACATCCATATTGAACGTCGTTTTCAGCGAATCGGCTATGGAATATGCTGCCTCCGCAGTTATCCCATTTTTTGTTGAATAAACTGTTAATGTTTTCCCAACCATTACTTTTCACTTCCTTTGTTTTGTTTTTAGAATTCGTGCTTTATTCTAAGATGTGTAACTGTAATCAAGCACGGACGGCTTCTCCCGTCTAACTATATACTTAGTACGTTAGTTGGCTTAAAACTTGCGGCGCACCAGCATGTGCCCCCGACAAGATAGTATGCAGCGCGCGTTTTTGGGACTTCGAATTTTCGAACAAACTCGAAACTCACTTCCCAGAATTACCTCCGATGGAGTTCGAAGAGCCAAAAGCTAGTTAGCTTTGCTACGTCTATGTCTTCTATTGTACAGAAAGCTTGAAGGAAACAACAAGAATGTGTTCATACCCAAATTATACTCGTAATTCATTCAAAGCTTCTGCTATTCGAAATGTTATGGAGGTAAAAGATTTTTGAAGCAGTCACAAGTTCTTTGCGTCGAATGCACTAATGGTGAACTTCATCTTATTCTGAACGACTTAAGGATCCGTTCGAGTGCCACGAATGTCAAGAACCTTGATGAAGCTGTTGCAATCAAGAAAATTATGAAAGAAGAAGCCACCAAACCACTTTTTCTTATGCGTGAAGAATAGTCAAATAGCTAAGTCCAGAAAACTTCTGACGGATTAGGTTAACCTATCTGCTTCAATAGCGGCGCACCCAGTAAATTGAGTGAATCCTCTTCTTTCCTTGGAAAAAAAAAGCCCAGGACCATGAAGCTAAAAACATAGGAAAAACCCATGTTCTCTTGGCAGTAGTTCAACTGAAGAAATAGGTATCTTTTGACCGCCTCATGCGTGAACTATTCTGTGGTGTCCTTCTTGGTAACTTTAAGGAGTTTCCATCCGCCAAATAGATCTCTTTTGTAAAAGTGATACAAGTCGCATGCTTGGCACTTCATTATCCTTGTTCCTTTCTCAGCGTCAAATTCTAGCAACTCAATTTGCCCCCCGCAGTCGAAGCATGTTCCTGTATGTTTTCTTGTTGGCTTATCAGACATTTGAAACACAGCAACTTAAGAGTTATTCAGTTTTGAACATAAAACCATTTCTACACTGAGTCCACTCGTCCCTAAATTCGTCGCAGAGGAAGTTTAGTGAAAATGAGAAAGGCTAACAAAATTGACCTGGATGAGTAGCCAAATCATCCTATACGGAAATATGAATTTTCCGTTCTTTTTCCCACCGCGGAAAACCCCAATGTAAGCCCTGAATCATAAAAGCAACGCAAACCAAGCTCTTAAGAAGGGGGAGGGGGGTCTACATTTTACAACAGAATTCTACCAATAAAATGCGCATCAAAAAATAGCAGGCACTTTACCTCAATCAAAGAGACAAGCCAGCGCTGGCTTTAACTCAGCAGATCGGAATCCATGGTGGCTGCCAAAAGGTGGCTTAATATAGTTTTTATGTTATCTTACCTTGACTTAAGAAAAGAAGCGTGAAACCTATGCAAGCCTTGCCTAAAGAATACAATTTCCTTGAGGTTGAGCGTAGATGGCAACAGAAATGGATTGACATGGGCATTTTCCAATACGATTGGAACGACTCGAAGCGGGTTCCTTTCAGCATAGACACGCCTCCGCCTTACCCGTCAGGCGAACTGCACATGGGAAACGTTCTGAACTGGACATACTTCGACGTCGTAGCCCGCTACAAGCGCATGCGCGGGTTCAACGTTCTGTTTCCGCAGGGCTGGGACTGCCACGGACTTGGAATAGAAATCCAGGTGGAGAAGACAAATAACATTCGCAAGAGGGATTTGCCGTCTGACCAGTTCCGCAAGATGTGCATCGGTCTGGTCGAGAAGTACATCGTGATGATGAAGGAAGGTATCCTTAAATTGGGCTGCAGCATCGACTGGACCCTTGAGTACCGCACCATGGACCCGGACTATTGGCGCAGGACTCAGCTGAGCTTCATTCTTCTACATAAGAAGGGATACATGTACCGAGGCACGCACCCGGTGAATTGGTGTCCCCACGATGAAACAGCCATAGCCGACGCCGAAGTCGACTACGTCAAAAAAGAAGGCACCCTCCACTATATCCGATTCCAAATTTCCGGGACACAAGATTACCTAGTGATTGCTACTTCACGGCCTGAATTCATACCTGCCTGTGTCGCCATCGAAATCAACCCAAACGACGAGCGGTACTGCAAGTACATCGGCAAAACCGTCACCGTCCCCGTCGTAAACCGTAACGTAAAGGTCATCGCCGACGAATGCGTAGACCCGGCGTTCGGCACAGGCGTAGTCATGATCTGCACTTACGGCGACAAAGAAGACGTCAAAACCGTCATCAAACACAAACTACCCGTAATCATGCTCCTCACAGAGAACGGACGCATCAACGAAAACGGGGGCAAATATCAGGGTTTAACCACACATCAAACACGTACCGCAATAGTTCAGGACCTGAGCAACGCTGGATTGTTGGATAAAACCGAAAAAATCAGCCAGGAAATCGGGGTCTGCGACCGCTGTAAAGCGCAAGTGGAAATCTTAGAGCGGAAACAATGGTTCATGGAAACACGTAAATTGACAGCTGCTGTCGAAGAGACGGCGAACGGAATTGTCTGGTACCCTGACTTCATGCGCAACCGACTTGTGGACTGGGCGAAATCGCTGGATTGGGACTGGGTTATCAGCCGACAACGCATATTTGCCACGCCGATTCCAGTCTGGTACTGCAAGAAATGCGGCGAACTGATTTTATCGGATGAAGATTGGGTTCCAATCGACCCCAAGCTTGAATGTCCCCGCATTGACGGGTGCCCGAAATGTGGCGGAAAAGAGTTCATAGCTGAATCAGACGTCTTCGACACTTGGATGGATAGCTCGATAACGTGTGCTGTGCACGCTGGTTGGCCGGACCGCGAGGATTGGCGCAGGCTTTTCCCCGCAAGCATGCATCCGTCAGGCACGGATATCATCCGAACCTGGGCCTACTACCTCATGGTGAGGCATCTTGCGTTGTTCGACGAAACCCCGTTCAGGAGCGTCTTAATCAACGGGATGGTGCTTGGTCAAGACGGCAGAAAAATGAGCAAGTCGCTTAAAAACTACGTCGCTGCGCCCGAGGCTCTGGGCAAATATGGTGCTGACGCGATTCGTCAGTGGGCTGCAAGCGGCGGCGCAACAGGATCCGACATACCTTATCGCGTTCAAGACGTAGAGTATGGGCGAAGATTCCTAGTGAAGCTTTGGAATGCGTCAGCGTTCGCAAGCAAGCTCCTCGCGGATTACCAACCCAGCAAGGCTGCGCCCGCTGAACTTGAGCTTCTCGACAAGTGGATGCTTAGCGAAACGGAAAACGTGACTGGGCGGGTGACTGATGCCTACGAGAAATGCCAATTTAATATCGCAATCGATGAGATCCGCAACTTCACTTGGCACATGTTCTGCGACAGCTACCTTGAAGCAGTCAAAGACAGGCTCTACAAGCCTGAACAAAGCGGGCGAGCGCAAAAAATCGCCGCGCAATACGTCCTCTACAACGTGCTGTACCGCATACTGCAGCTTTTGGCACCTGTGATTCCGCACTTGACCGAGGAAATTTGCCGGTTTCTATACTCCGACGCGAAGGGTTGCAGTAGTCTACATGTTTCCAGTTGGCCCCGATTCCGCGAAACAAGAGTCGATGAAAAAGCGGAGAAGGAAGGCAACATCGTTATTGCATTAATCGGTGAGGTTCGCCGCGAAAAAGCGGAGAAACGCATGCCCCTGAACGCGCCCATCGCAACCCTCACCGTCCACGCAGGCGACGCTTCCGCGGCAGAAGCCATCAACAAAGCTTTGATAGACATTTCTGGATCCTGCAAAGTGCAGAACCTCAAGGTTCTTGCTTCCAAGGGCGAAGGTCGACCATTAGCTACGTTCTCTGACATTCGTTTCAACGCAGAATATCAGCCAGCAGCCACCTCGTAAAGACGGCGAAAGCTCAAAGGGCCTTTCGTTCATTTCGATTCCCCGCCAAGTTTTTCCGCAGACTTCATTCATCTGAAATCTGCTATAAACAAATTTATAACCTGTAAGCAACCATTGACTTTCATGAATGAAAAAGAGAACGCTGTAGTT
>Ga0187770_10000392_pt1 | contig 21265 bp, 20 predicted proteins | sample 0116_SJ02_MP02_2_FD_133154 | JGI IMG/M metagenome (GOLD analysis project Ga0187770, IMG submission 133154) | Tropical peat soil microbial communities from peatlands in Department of Meta, Colombia - 0116_SJ02_MP02_20_MG | ecosystem: Environmental > Terrestrial > Soil > Wetlands > Peat | place...
GCAAAGACTATTCCGGAGGCCCCGAGTATCATCTCGACTATCGAGTTCCGGTCGTTTCTAAGGTGCTGGAAATAACTCGTCTTGGTCATCTCCTTTGCAGAGCCGGACTTTGGCGTTCTGTACAGGAAGAAACCCATGCGGTCAAAGACGCCGTAGAAGAAGCCTATAGAACCGAGGACTAGCATTCCCCCCGTGGCGTAGCCAAGCATCGGAATCAGGATCACGTTCCTCCACGTCATTTGACCCTGGACCTTGAGGGCCCAGGCGCCTGAGGCAAGCGAGACAGCGAACGGTACAGCAACTATCCCGACGTACGCCGGGTTGTTGAATATCGAGGTGGCCGGGGGAATCAGGTTGAAGACAACAGCTATGGTGGAAAGGAAGGTAACGACGATCCAGCTCAGGCTCGAGAACGGGGACATGAGCATCATCATCAGCCCCACCTTCTTCCGTACCGATACGCCCCTGGCGGTGATGATGGCTGTCCAGTAGTGGGCGATGCACCTCCACCACCCCTGGGATGTCCTGCCTACCTGCTTCTTCCAGGCTTCGAGGGTCGACGGGTCTTCGCTCATTATTTTCACGTTGCTGAGATAGATCCCTCTCTTCCCTGCGAGGTACAATTTGATCGAGATGTCCGTGTCATCCGCAATCCTTTGGTTCGTCCACCCTCCTACGTCCCTGAGGTCCTTCGTTCTGACCAGCGTCTGCCCTCCCTGGGCGGAGAAGGGAGCGTCAACCTGATAGGATCCCATCTTCGAGATGGTGTCCCCGATGTCCTGAGTCAGGGCGAAGAGCTTGGTGACCATGTTGTAGTCCCTGTTGTAGTGCCCGTATCGGTAGGAGACGAAGGACGTCCTCGGATGAGTCTCAATGGTCTCGATCCCCTTGGTTAGGACATCCGGCGACACCAGAGAATCGGCATCTAAGAGCAGGACGTATTCCCCGTCCACCAACTGCAAGGCATTGTTGAGCGCGCCGCACTTGAAGAACTCCCTCGACGGCCTCCTCGATATCAGGGTCCGTATTCCTGACTGGTTCAGGTCCCTCACCTTGGCGTCGATAACTGACGTCGTCTGGTCGTTGGAATCGTCGGCGACGACCACCTGAATCTTGTCCTTGGGGTAGTCAAGGTGCTTAACTGCCTCCAGGGATCTCTCAATCACGAACTTCTCGTTGAAGGTGGCTATGAGTACAGACACCAGGGGGTACCGGCTCAGCTTGACTTCCTTCTTACCTAGATCCCTCGGGTACTTCATCGAACTCGCCAGGAGGAACACCCAGTAGTACTCGAGAGCAAGGACCGGGATTCCAATCCCCAGCGTAACGATTTCGAGAAGAAGCCAGATCTCTACTACCACGAATCTAACCCCTCCGCTGGACCCCCCCGGGGGCGCACTTCGTTATGTATGTTTCGAAGTGAATCCTGCTTCGCACGGGGATGCAAAGCCGGAACGGCCCCGGTATGCGGGGGGAGCCACACCCTCTTGAAAGGTTCCAAGTGAGACCGAGACCCTAATAGTATAGTCGAAGCCGGCTCCCGCCACTTCGCGAGGCGGGGAGGGGGAAATTGGTTTCAAAGGTGTACTTCGCAATATTCGGTTCCGGGCTTGGGCACGTTACGCGCATCCTTGAGATTGCAAAACTTCTTCCTCCGGACGAGTTCCAGTTGCGATATTCTTCGTCTGGTCAGGGATTCGCCTTCCTCAGGGCGAGAGGCCTAGGTTCGTCCTCGGAGAACTGCCCCCCACTGGACGTCGAGTGGGCGAGTGGGGGAGGCTTTTCGTCACACAGGGTCCTTCCTGGCTTCCCCTTCATGTTCAACAACTTCCTCAAACAGCTGGCGTTCGAGCGAAGGGCAATCAGAGAATTCGGCCCGACTCTCGTTGTCTCAGACTCTCGGCTTTCCGCTCTCCTAGCTGCCTCGTCCATGGGGTATCCCGTCGTCACGATGCTCAACCAGTTCAAGGTCCTGTTCCCGCCGAGGTTCAGGGGGAGGACGGGCAGGTTCTACGAGCGCGTCGCCGGGGACGTTCTCGGTCTGATGTGGTCACTCAGCGAGAGGGTTCTCATGACTGACCTCCCTCCTCCGTACACCATAGGAGAGGAGAACCTGGCCGGCTCTGAGGTCTCCAACATAGCCGAGTTCGTGGGGTTCACAGCGCCCATAGTGGAGATGCCACCCGAGAGGGTCAGGAGGGCTAAGGAGAAACTCGGCCTGGACAACAGACCTCTTGTATTCTGCCAGATAAGCGGACCGGACGCTACGAAGGGGAGATTTGCAGAGACGCTCCTGAAGTCCGCTGAATTGATTACACGAAGCTACAATCTCGTTATCTCGATGGGTTATTCGGGGGGGTCCACCGAGCCACGAAGGCTCACCAATGGCGGATGGCTCTTCGATTGGTGCCCAATGAAGGACGAGCTCTTCGAACTCTCTACCGTTATCATTGCCAGGGCTGGACACAGCACCATCGGCCAGTGCATCGACCACGTTAAACCGGCGCTGCTGGTACCCATCCACAACCATCCTGAGCAGATAAGCAACGCGGAGAAATTCGAGAAACTCGGCCTGGGTGTTATGATAAGGGCGGAGCAACTGGCTCCTCAGAATCTGATGGATTCCATCGAGAGGTGCGCAACGGATACGTCTTATGTCAAGAGTCTGAAGGCGGTCTCCGCAGTCTCCAGGAAGTACAGGGGAGTCGAGAGGTGCGCGGAAGTCATTCGCCGCATGGCCTGAATGCGTTAGTGCGCGTATGACGGCCCTAGATCCTCCTTCCCTATGAAAGCTTCGAACTCGGCAAGCGAGGCGGGGGTCCCGATTTCGTAGAAGCGGTTTTTCACTTCGAACGCAAGAAGATCCTTGCGCTTGATGAGCGATCCGTAGAACGTCTCCTCGTCGCAGAACTCCCCCTCCGGTACGAGAGCCAGTGCCTCCTTCCTAAGGGCACTCACGCCGTAGTTGATCCAGTCCATCCCTTCGACCCTCTTCTTCTTGTCGTATTGGACGACGGCGCCCTCTCTCACAACGACGTCGCTCCTTCCGAACCTGTTCTCGTTCCTGTAGACAGACATGACAGCGAGCTTCTCAGAAGAAACGAGGATCTCCATTATCTCGCCGTAGGGGGCCCGCAGATATGCGTCTCCATAGGTGACGAAGAATCGATCCTGCAGGAGCGGCACCGCTCGCTTCAGGGCCCCCGCAGGACCAAGGAGACGAGGACCATCGAAGCTGTATCGAATGTTACATCCGTAGGCACTCCCGTCCCCTAGGTGCCTTTGGACCTTCTCCCCCAGGTGCCCGATGCAGAAGACGAAATCGTCAATGCCACTTTTCTTAAGCAGGGCCAGCTGATAATCCACGAAAGGTCTCCCTCTTACTGGAATCAGCACCTTCGGTACCGTCTCGGTTAAGGGCCTTTGCCTTGTCCCCAAGCCACCGGCGAGTATTACGGCCTGCATGTGCTCCAAGTCCTCGGTCGTCAGATGTTGTAGATTACCTTGCTTCCCTCAAAGTCGAACCTGAACTTCATCTCGACAAGCCCTTCCTTCACCAGAGCCGCCCTGACAGCCTGCCTCCCCTCCTCGCAGTAGAGCATGAGAAATCCCCCGCCTCCGGCACCAACGACCTTGCCCCCGAGCGCTCCCCCTTCCCTAGCCAGAGCATACCAATGATCGATGCCTTCTGTGGTCATGGCGTGGGTGACCCCTCTCTTCACCTTCCAGTGCTCGTCGAGGAGCTCCCCGAAGCGCCTTAGGTCTCCTGTCTCGAGGGCCTCCATACTCTTGTACCCAATCGACTTGATGGCATGCATCTTCTCAACTGCCCCGTCTTCGTTGGACGACACCTTGTCACGCTGAGTCCTCAGGATGTCGTTGGCATTTCTCTTCATGCCTGTGTAGAACATCATGATCCCATGCTCGAGCTCGTCCAGGGTCTCAGGGGAGATCTTCAGCTCTCTAGGGGTGATCCTCCCCTCTCTGTCTACCTCGTAAGACCGGATACCGCCGAGGCTGGCCGCATATTCGTCCTGCTTCCCGGAAGGTTCGTGGAGTCGGACCATGGCGATGTGGCATGCCTCTTCGGCCACCTCCTTGGGCGTCTTGGTCATCTTCTTGTGTGCGTAGAGGGCATTGAGCAACCCCACGGAAAAACTCCCCGACGAGCCCAGGCCGGTCGCAGCTGGCACGTCGGCCAGCGAGACTATCTCTATCCTGTCCTTGAAGTCTAGGTGCTTCAGCGTCTCACGGACGATAGGATGTCGTATGGAATCGGCCGATTGCACGATTTCCGTCTGGGAGTAGCTCACCCTGATCCCCGGCTCAAACCTGTCGTTTACGATTATGTGCATGTACCTGTTCACTGCTCCGGACACGAAGAATCCCCCGAACTTCGTGTAGTAGGCCGGCAGGTCGGTCCCCCCGCCGCCGAGAGACAGGCGGAACGGTGTCCTCGAGACGATCAACTGGGATCTATCTGCCCCGACGGCAGTCCGATAGGGCCATGATATAACCCGTAGGCGGAAGCCGAGCATAGAGTGCCCAGAGAAAGTCTCTCACGCAACCACAAACCTAATAGGCGAACCCGAAGGGGCGACCTCTCCGATTGGCCCGCACAGACGAATATTTGTCGGAAGTTTCGAAGATTGTCTCCGACCTGGACAGGGGAGACATCGACAGGGTGATTTCCATCCTTTACGACGCCTGGAAGAATGACAATCAGGTGTTTGTAATCGGGAACGGAGGGAGTGCATCTACGAGTACCCATTTCGCCTGCGACCTGAACAAATGGGTTTCTGACGAGGCTGAGAGGAAGTTTAGGGCCTTCGCCCTTGTGGACAACATCCCATTGATGAGCGCCCTCACCAACGACAACGGCTGGGGGGAGGTCTACGCCGAGCAGCTGAGGAATTTCTTCAGGAAGGGTGACGTACTTGTGGCCATAAGCGTGCACGGCGGATCTGGGAGCGACAAGGCTGGACCCTGGTCCCAGAATCTCCTGAGGGCGGTGAAATACGTAAAGGATAACGGAGGGAAGGTTGTCGGGCTGTCCGGTTTCGACGGAGGAGTACTCAAAACAGCGGCCGATGCCTGCGTGGTGGTACCCGCCGAGTCTACACCGCACGTAGAAGGGATGCACCTGGTGCTGACGCACCTGATGAGCGAGCAGCTGCGGGCCATGATATCTGCGAAGGGGAAGAAGGCCACCGGAACCCATTAGGCCGAAAGCCTAGCGAGCAGAGCAGGCACGTCCTTCAGTGTGTGGACCATGTAATCTGGTGTCGCCTTCCGTTCTTCCATCATCTTCGATAGGTAGGTAGTCATGTGGCCGACGAGAATTGTCTTGCACCCCGCGTTCTTGCCCGCCTCCACGTCGATAAGGCCGTCTCCCACGAAGTATGAGCGGGAGAGGTCGACATCCCTTTCCTTGGCCGCCTTCAATATCAGCCCAGGCTTGGGCTTCCTGCAGTTACAAGAGATCCGGAGTTCGCTAACCAAACCGTCTGGGCTATGGAGGCAGTAATACACGCCGTCGAGCGCCGTCCCCTTGGACTTGAGCTCTCTTGCGATCTTGGCATCCATCCTCTTGAGTTCTGTCCGGGTGAACTGTCGCTTGGCGACCCCTGGCTGGTTCGAAATGACTATGACCAAGAAGCCCATGCCCTTGAGTTTCTTGACAGCCTCGGCGACGAAGGGGAAGACCCTGAGATCCCGGGCCGAAACTGGACTGGACGAGCGCCCCTCCTCCTTATCGTAAACGAGGTCGTCGAGCACTCCATCCCTGTCGAGGAAGATGGCTCTGTTGCGCTTCAAGTTGGTAGCGAATTCTGGCACCATAGGGCGGGCGCCTTAACTTCTTCCCCTTCGAATGAGCCTTGTCCTTATATGCGGGCCCAGCGAGAGCCTCCGAAATAAGCCTCAGTAGGTGATATGACAGTGCCACAGATATTCTTGGACACCGCGTCTCTCGATGAGTGCGTCGAGCTCTCGAAGTGGGGACTCGCAGACGGAGTGACTACGAACCAGAAGATTTTCCTTTCGGAAGGGGGTGTCGATTTCAAGAAGCGAGTGATGGATATCTGCCGAGTGGTCAACGGGCCAATCAGTGTGGAGACGACCACACACACCGAAGCCGAGCTAGTTGCTGAGGCACGGGAATACGCCTCGTGGCACAAGAGGGTCGTGGTCAAGGTGGCAATGACAGCGGACGGGATGGGGCTGAAGGTGGTTCACCAGCTCGCGAAGGAGGGGATAAGGACCAATATGACACTCATGATGACATACAACCAGCTCATCCTCGCCGCCAAGGCGGGAGCGACCTTCGTCTCGCTCTTCTACAACAGATCGAAGGAGGCAGGAGAGGATCCGGTCAAGATAATCAGGGATTACGTAGCGACAGCAAGGGAGTCGAACCTAAAGGCACGGCTCATAGTGGGGAGCATCAGGACACCTGAGGATGTCGCCTCGGCTTTCGCGGCCGGCGCCCATATTGTCACGATCCCCACGAAAATCCTTAGGCAGATGCCCTTCAACAAGAGGACAGAGGAAACGAGGGAAGAGTTCGACAAGGCATGGCAGGAGTTCCTCGCAATGCACGGCGGGGACATTTCGTTCAAAGTCGCTCCAAGGCAGAGACGAAGCACTAGGAAGTAGGAAGTAAGTCCCGGGTCCAGGCTGACCTGTCGGCAATGCGACACCTTTAATCACCGTTTCAGCCGCTACCCCATTCGATGAAGAGAGCTCTGGTTACAGGGGGTCTCGGCTTTATCGGAAGCCACCTGGTGGACCGGCTCCTCGCGGATGACTGGAACGTCGTCGTGGTTGACAACCTCCTGACCGGTAGGCGCTCGAACCTCCAACAACACAGGGGAGACAAGCGTCTCGTGGTGGTGGAGGGGGACATCCGCCAACCGAAGACCCTCACCAGGGTCTCGAAGAACTGCGACGCAGTGTTCCACTTCGCGGCCCACGCCCTCATGAGGGTCAGCGCTGAGAACCCGACCGCTGACCTCGACTACAATCTGTTGGGCACGATGAACGTACTTCGGAGCTCTGCCGACAACGGCGTCCCAGATTTCGTTTTCGCGTCAACCTCTGCCCTCTACGGCGAGGCTGAGATAACCCCCACCCCCGAGGACTACTCGGGCATCCAGACCTCCTTCTATGGGGCGTCAAAACTGGCGGGCGAGGCCTTCGCATCCGTTTTCGTACAATTTAGGCCGATGAAACTCTGGGCGTTCAGGTTCGGGACGGTGCTCGGGGAGAGGTGCAGGAGAGGGGCGATTTGGGACTTTGAGCACAAACTGATGGAGAACCCTAAGAAACTGGAGATACTCGGAGATGGGAAACAGATCAAGGACTACCTTTCGGTGAAGGACTGCGTGGACGGAGTGATGCTCGGATATGAGAGGAGCACCTCCCCTATCAACATATTCAACCTCGGGCTGAGGGAGGGGACCTCCGTCGACGAGGTGGCGGACATAGTCATCGACGTAATGGGCCTCAAGAACGTGAAGAGGGAGTACACGGGAGGGCCACGGGGATGGAAGGGGGACAACCCGGTCGTGCAACTCTCCGTAGAAAGAATAAGGCGGCTGGGGTGGAGGCCCAAGACCTCTCCGAAGGAGGCAATCCGGGCGACAGCCGAGTGGACGCTGAAGGAACTGAGAAGGAAGGGCGTCTAGACTCACATGACAAAAGTCGCGGTTACGGGAGGGGCGGGGTTCCTAGGGAGTCACATCGCAAAGAGGCTCGTCGACGAAGGGCACGAGATATCCATTATAGACGACATGTCCGCGGGGAGCACCCAGAACCTCAGGGATATCGGGGTGAAGCAGAGAGTCACGAAGGGTGACCTGAAGGACTACGGATTCGCGAAGCGCTCACTAAAGGGGGCGGAGACCGTTTTCCACTTCGCTGCTGAGGTGGGGAGCGTGGAGTACCTTCACGGGTCTCAATCGAGAGAGCTCGCGGCGCTGCTGGCGAACGTCACAATAGACGCCAACGTATTCCGCGCAAGCGCTGAGAACGGTGTTGGAAGCATCATCTACGCTTCGAGTGTTTCGGTGTACCCATTCGACATGCAGCTTGGGGACCACATCAAATTCAAAGAGGAAGACGCAGAGGCGAAGGTGAACCCCGAAGGAGGGTACGGGTGGTCGAAGTATCTGGCTGAGAAGGAACTTTCGTACATGTCTGACGTGCACGTCGGCGTAGCAAGGATATTTCACGCCTACGGCGTGAACATCTATGTCAAGCCCGACAGGAGCCAGGTCATCGCATCACTGATGAGAAAAGCAATCAGGTACCCGGACGAGGACTTCGTGGTCTGGGGGAACGGCCGCCAGAGGAGGTGTTTCGTCTACGTAGACGACGTGACCGACGCCCTCTTCAGGTTGCTGCACTACGTGGACAAGAAAGGGAACCTCACGATCAACGTGGGGAGCACGGACGAATTCACAGTCATGAAACTGGCCGAGCTAATAATCGGTCTCTCGGGGAAGAAGATCAAACCGAAGCTCGACCTGTCGAAGCCGATGGGGGCGCTGAATAGGATGCCCGACCTACACCGCATCCAGGAGACGCTCGGCTGGGAGCCGACGACGCCGTTCTCCGAGGGATTGGCAAGGACTTTCGACTGGGCGAAGACGAGATTCTAGACTCCTGCCCCCCTTTCCAACTCCGTGCGGTCGACCGAAGCCTATTCGGTGCCGCCAAATGACTCAAGGTTTGCGATTCGAGTCCGGAAATTAGACGTGTGCTGCTCCCTTTGACGCCTTGACAGCCAGACTAGAATTCCAGCGAAAACCACCACGATTGAGCCCCCTACCACATAATAAAACAGCGCAACCGAAACGCCTCCAGAGGAAGTGGCTGAACCGGTAGATGTAGTGAAGGCCGCAGTGGTGTTTCCGGTTGTAGTTCGTGTAGTCGACTCAGATGTACTTGTAGTCGCGGCAATGGTCGGTGTCGTGGTGTGAGCCGTGGTTTGACTCGTGGTCGTAGTTGATGCAATTGATTCAGATGCACTTGTGGTCGCAGTAGTGGTCGGTGTCGTGGTGTAGGTCGTTGGTGTCGAGGCCGTCGAGGTCGTGGAAGTGGTGGTGGTTGAAGTCGCAATGCTTGCAGCGTCGGAGATGACAGTAACAGTGTTCGCGGTTTCATCGGTCACAAAGACCTCCCCTTTGCCGGAGTCGTAGGCCACAGAGTTGGGATAGGTTCCAACGTTCACTGTCGCGACCACTGTGTTGGTGGTGTCCGATACGACGGAGACGGTGCTGTAGTCTTCATTTGCCACGAAGACCTCCCCTTTGCCGGAGTCGTAGGCGACGCCCGTGGGCCCGTATCCCACATTCACTGTGGCGACCAGAGCATTTGTCGCGTCGGATAGGATGGAAACGGTATTGGCGTAACCATTGGTCACGAAGATCTCGCTCTTCGAGGAGTCATAGGCGACGCCGAGGGGACCGTATCCCACGTTCACTGTCGCGACCACTGTGTTGTTCTCATCTGAAATTACAGAGAGGGTGCCGTCGTTTTCGTTCGCCACGAAGACCTCGCCCCTGCCGGAGTCGTAGGCGACGGCGACTGGGTTCCTTCCCACGCTCACATTGGCGATTACGCTGTCCGTTGCATCCGAAATGACTGAGAGAGTATTGAAGACTTCATTGGCCACAAAGACCTCACCCTTCGAGGGATCGTAGGCGATAGGGTCCGCCCCGAATTTCAAGCTTACATTGGCGACCACGGTGTTTGTTGCGTCCGAGATGACAGAGACGGTGCCGCCGGCCTCATTGGCCACGAAGATCTCTCCTCTACCGTAGTCATAAGCGACAGCGGTGGGATCATATCCAACGTCTATCGTTGTGACCACGGTATTGGTTACGTCCGAGATGACAGAGACGGTGGCATCATAATAGTTGGCTACGTAGACTTCACCCTTCGAGGAGTCGTAGGCGACGCCGAGGGGATAATGTCCGACGCCTATCGTCGTCACCACTGTCTGGGCACGTGCCGAGGGCACAAGGGGAACTGATGCGAGAACAAGACTCGTGAGAAGGATGAGCACTGCCATGCCAGGGTGGAAGCGCGCGTCAGTGATCCTGAACCTCAAGTCCCTCAGGCCTTTGCGCTCGACTTCCGTCCAGGATGTGGCAACCAAGTCGCGATGGCTCCACCCACAAGTATAACCACCGAACCGAGGCCGACGAACAACCAGTTAACCGCATAATCTGTCACGGCCTGCTGCGACGTCAGTGAAAGTTGGCCCATCGTAGAACCCGAGGCGTCTTGGTTCAGATAATTCGCCCACGTCGGACCAACGGAGTTGTCAAGCACAAAGCAGTATGTCGCGTTTGATGGGGCTGTGAATTGCGCCATGTAAAGCGACGAAGGAGAAACTGTAGCGTTCACTAGGACGGGTGTCTTTTCGTTGGCTTGCTGGTAGTAGGTGCCGTTCCCACCTAATAGTGGCTGGTGGCACCGGGGGGCACATTTGTACCAGACATCGTACTGAGTCTGGTTCATGACGTCGAAAGTGAAAATCGTTTGATTGTCGATTCTCAGCGCAATCTGAATAGTCTGTCCGGCCGCCATGATGAGACTCTGGGTCGCGTAGTCATTTGGGTCCACGGTAATTGCTGTATTGATGAGCGTGACTCGTTGCTGCGAGACCGAAGCCAATGGTCTTGTCCCCCCTATGACCGCGATTGCGACGCCGGCTATGAGAATAACCAGGCCGACGCCTGCGATTCTCGGAAGCATTCAGAAGGAACTCCCGTCAGAGGACTCTGGCCCGGACACCTCTATGAACTGCGACGACGTAATCTGCGCAGACGCGGTGGAAATGGAACTCCTAGAGTCTGTCATCCACGACGGAACCCACGATTGAATGTTGGCTGAAAAGGTCGGGTTAACCCAAGACTCGTTCGGGTAGGTGTAAGGGCCGATGTCCTCAAGAGCTTTGAGTTCAAAGTACCTGTTTATCATTCCAAATGGCTTTACAGAGTCATTCACTAGCGGGCTGGAAATGACGCCCGCGTTCATGAAGAAGTCGCTCGTCGTAGCTAGCTTCACTTCTATGCTCTGATTGCCTTGAAGATTGTAGAGTCCGTACGGCCAGTAGGTGTAATGGCCAGGATAGAAGGTCGAGGCGAATTCAATCTCCGCCGGGGGCGTCAGGGGGAGTTGCTGCTCCGCAAAGGTAACGAACAGGTCGGGGTTGGAAATGAAGTAACGTTGAGCCTGATAAAGCGCCGCCAGGAACTTTACCAGTAGCCCCTGATTCGCACTGTTGCTCAGCCAGTCGTCGGCTACCACGTAACAGGTATCGAAGTAATTGTTGGGGGAGTAGAAGAGAACATGGTAGGGGCCGCCATGGGAGGTGTTGTTGATTGCTGGGCTTTCAAAGTCGGCCAGGATGAAGTCATCGACGACGACCTCCTGGGCAGCACCGCTCATCAGGTCGTTCACTCTGACGATGTTCTCACCGCCGTTCTTCAGATAGACAGAGGTTGGACTGGGCCCGTTCGTATTGACGGCTATTCCAGCCTCCTTGAACCAATAGTAGTTCAAATATCTCATAATAGTTCCTGGCCCAAAATCCTCTGCGGTCCTGCCTAGCAGTTGAGATGGGCTGGTGATTCCGCCTCCCACTATGGCAAGGAAGGTTCCCGACAGCATGTAACCACCTACGCAAGTCGTTTGTTGCCCAGTGAAGAATGAGCCTCCGCTCTCGTCGTAGGCTATGTCCTGTTGACCCGATATCAGTGCCTTGTAAGCCAAGGGGGGAGAATCGTAGTACGTCGGGACTACTTGGATGCCTTCGTTGGACAGAATCTGGAAGGCGTACAAATCCATAACGTCACTTTCGTCGAGCGAATCGGGATAGCCGACCCTTAGGGTGAACTTGTTCGCGCCAGCAGGGGCAGGCAAGGTGAGCTGGGCGGCAGACGCTATGGACACCACTAGAATGCAGGCCACTATGATTGGGGCGAATTTCTTGAGGTGCACACGACTCAAACCGTAGATGCAACATTCGTATTTATTCCGAATCTAGTTTGGATATAGATTTCGACTCGTTTCAGCTTAAATTTGGATTGAGGGCACTAGAAATACAACGGTGGCAGCACCTGAGCACATTGAAACCGTCCCTGATTTCGGTGGAGGAAGTCACCAAATCGTTCACGAAGAAGGACGCAATCAGTGGGAAGGACGGCAGATTTGACGTCCTGGGAGGAGTGACGTTCGAGCTGAAGAGCGGCTCGTTCACGAGCGTCATTGGGCCGTCAGGGTGTGGCAAGACAACCCTCTTCCGGATAATTGACGGGCTGATCAGACCAGATTCCGGCAAAGTTGTTTTCAACGGCGAGCCTGTGACCGCACCGCCGTCAAAAATGGGGTTTGTCTTCCAGCAGTTCGGGCTGCTCCCGTGGCGGACGGTGCTAAAGAATGTGGAATTTGGTCTCGAGCTACGCGGCACCGATTCAAATGAAAGGGAGAGAGTTGCAAGAAAGTACATCGGAATAGTCGGACTCAGGGGATTCGAGAATCATTACGTACACGAGATATCCGCCGGCATGCAGCAACGAGTGGGCTTGGCGCGGGCCCTGACGATTAATCCTGACGTGCTCCTGATGGACGAACCTTTTGCTTCAGTGGATGAGCAGACGCGCCAGATTTTGCAAAAGCAGCTGCTGCAGATCGTAAAGGGCACGGTCCAGAAGACGACCCTATTTGTTACGCACAACGTGGACGAGGCAATCGCCCTATCAGACGAAATCGTGCTACTGGGCGGTCGCCCGGCGAGGGTGAAGGAGATAGTTAGCGTGGATCTCCCGCCTGAGCGCTGGACGTACGATATCCGATCTGATCCCGAATACGGAAGACTGTGGCAAAAGATCTGGAAGTTTCTTGAGAACGAAATCATGGAGGCGGGGGGCTTCGGTTCGGTCGCGTCCCAATTCACCTGACCGCTTATCTGATTTCCCAGAAGGCGACAGGCCATTTCTCATTCCATGGGAGGACATGCACCCCAGGGCGACGGTAGAGCTCGATCCTATGACGGTCAGGAACAGGGGTAGTCGAGGTTGGCCATGAAGTCTTCGCGCGCGATGTCATTTTCGGTTAGGCTTGGGATATTCTGCGCAAGTCTGGGATTGTTCTTCGTCCTCTGGGAGGTCGCAGCCCTAAGCGCGGGGAACTCTCTTATTCTTGTGGGACCGATTCCCGTCCTGCAGGCCCTGATTGGCCTGCTTCAGAACCATCTTCCACATGGAATCCTCGGGATTCAAGGTGCGGATGCCGCAATACTGCAAACCTTGGCTACTATCGTGTTTGGTTTCGTCCTCGCCTGCATTGTTGGGATTCCAGTCGGACTGATCATGGGGCGCTGGAAGACCGCCGAGGTGCTGATCGACCCTTGGATAAGCGCGACCTATTCGATTCCTGTAGTAATTCTGATTCCGATGCTCTATTTTGCCATCGGCGCGGACTTCTACGCCGAGGTCTTCGTCACATTTCTCGTTACTGTATTTACGATCATCGTGAACACTCACCACGGCGTGAAGTACGTGAGCAACGCGCTCGCTGAGGTTGGCAAGAGCTACGGGGCATCCGAAAGTCAATTTGTAACAAAGATCATACTTCCAGCATCCATGCCAGATATTATCTCAGGGATGAGGATCGGGATGGGTCGAGCCATCCTCGCCGCCGTCCTGGCGGAAGTATTGATGAGCGGTAATGGTCTCGGAGGAATGATGATAACGTTTCAGGATGTTCTCAATACGCCCTACATGATGGCGGTTGTCTTCTTGATTGCATTGATGGGAATAGCGGTTCTTCAGCTACCCAAGATTCTGGAGCGTCGGTTGTTCAGGTGGAAGGAAACGGAGAGCTTCTCCAGGGAGATAAGAAGATGAAAGCTTCCTACGCAAAGTACAGCATCCTTCCAGGGACGCTGATCATCTTTGTAGCAGTCTGGTGGGCGATGGCCGTGGCCGTGAATAATTCTAGGGAGATGGTCGGCCCACTCCAGACCGGAAGGGCTTTCGTCAGCCTTTTCACCGATCCTCCTCTTACGAGGTTGCTGGCTGCGGGCCTGCAGGTCACGATTACGTCCATCTTGCTTGGATTCGCTTTGGCAGTCGTGGTAGGAGTCCCCATTGGTGTTCTCATGGGAAGGTACCTAATTGCGGATCTCTTTTGCGATCCATGGGTCAATATCTGGTACTCGATTCCGGCCATAGCATTTGTACCCTTGGCCATGAACTGGACGGGAGTCTCGGCAACGAGCTCAGTGATCATCGCTTTTCTGATTACAGTATTCACTGTAATCATAAACGTCTATGGCGGAGTTAAGAACATCAGCGGTTCGCTTGTTGATTGCGGAGCGGCATACGGAGCATCGCAGACACAGATCTTGACCAAGATCATTATTCCCGCAACCTTGCCGAGCATAATGGTGAGTCTGCGGCTAGGTATCTCAAGAGCGATTGAAGGGGTAATCATCGCTGAAATGGTCTTCACGGTGGTCGGAATCGGGGGGTTGATGGACGACGCAGCAGACAACTTGCAGTTGGCGCTCTCAGGCGCTCTTATCATCGTCTTGGCAGTCATTAGCTTGGCACTTGCGGAGCTCATGAAGTACATCACCAGAAGAGCGGTGGCGTGGAAGGAATCTCAGGCAATGATTCGTGAATAATGCTAGACAAGAGGTTCAGAAGCCAAAGGAGTGTGACTGAAGCCGACTTGGAATCAAATCAGATGGTGAGAAACGACAGACCAGCTACCTCGTGTTCTTGCTGCCGTCCACCCGCACACTGGAAGTGTGGTTATCTAGCATACCGAAGCCTATTTGATGCTGCTGTATATCCAAGAGTCCCGCGCCCTGACCGAATAATTCCCTGAACTTGAAGAAGGTCGAATGATTAGCCGGTCACCCGGGCAACACCAGAAGAGCTTCTTCTCTTGATGAACGACAAGAGAGACGCAAGAACCACGACCATGAGCATCATTAACGGTCCCAGGAAACTGGTTATCTGTCCGACGGCGGGGAACTCTGGGACTCCAACTGAGGAGGTTGTGGAGCACGTGGTGAAGGTGGAAAAAGATGTCTGAAGCATCGTGGTTGTAAAAACCGTCGTAAGAGTGGTTGTGGTCGTAGAGGTCACGGTTGAGGTCTGGGTCCCAGTAATCGTCGTGACATAGGTCTCTGTGGTAGTCTCGGTTATTGTTGTTGGCAAGGTGACCGTCGAGGTTACAGTGGTGGTTACCGTCGGATCGTCACACGAGCCTGTAATTATCGTGGTAGGAATAATAATCGTGGACGTCACGGTACTTGTGGAACTCTGAGTAGCCGCTGACGTCGAAAGAGTGGTAGCTGTCGTAACCGTTGTCGTCTGTGCCGTAGATGTCGTGGAAGCCGTCACTGTCTCGGTCGTTGGCGTGGTGACCGTGGTTGTTACCGTCGAGGTGATGGTGGTAGTTGAACACTGTGAGCCTGTTGTGGGCGCATTCCCAGTAATAGTCCCGGTGCCAGTGATAGTGCCACATCCAGTAATGGTGCCACCGTTGTAAATTGTCCCATCGTTGATGATGGTCCCGTCGTTGGTGATGGTTTCCCCGTAGTAGTTATTGATGCCATTGCCTTCAGTGTTCTTGATTGTAATGGTCCCGTCGTTGGTGAACTTGTCATTATTATAAATGCCAGAACTAACTGCGCCTGAGTTCTCTATTGTAATGCTCCCGTCGTTTGTAAAGGTGCCCTCCTCGTTATAGATGCCCCAACTCCCTGTGCCTGAGTTCTCGATAATGATTGTCCCGGTGTTGGTGTTGGTGATGGTGCCACCGTCGTTTTCAATTCCACTCCCACTGCCAGAGAAGGAGATTGTAATGGTGTTCTGGTTGAAGAAGGTGCCAGAGTTGTAGATGTTAATTACATTGCCACTGGTGGTGATTGTGATAGAACCATAGTTCTCGAACGTGCCGGGACTATTGATGCCTTCACTGCCGCTGTTTGCGTTCTCAATCGTCATGCTGCCGGCTGCTTCTACGGTGATGCCACCGTAGTTTTCAAGGCCGTAAGGACCGGAGTTGTCGACGTCGATGTCGTTGTAGTCGCTGATTGCACCCGAGGCTTCGTTGTATATTCCAGTGCTGCTGGTGCCGTCGATGTTGATTTTGCCATTGTTTTCGATGGTGCCGAAGTTGTCGATGCCGCGAGTGCTGGAGCTTTGGATTGTGACGATGCCGCCACTGTCAACGGTGAGGGTGACCCCAGAGCTAATCGTGAGGGAGCCAGCACTTGCTATCGCAAGGGTCTCTCCAGTTGAAATTTCGACGTCCGAGGACATGGTGACGCTTCCCGACACGGTGCAGGTAGGGCTGACCCACGAGAGCCCTGAACCTGTGCACCATGTACCGAGGTCGGTGGCTCCATGCACCGCTGGAACTTCCGCCAGCAAGGAAAGAGCGCTCAGAGAAAGCAGAGCCAACAGCATTGCTGACAATGGGCGAATTGATTTTCTCTTCGAGGAGTACAAGAAATTCGCGAAATTGTATTCTAGCGCCGCATAAAAGTCTGAAGATTTTCATGTTCACGGACATGAATCTGGAAATCTCCCTAACGTGTTTGGCTGCCGGCGCGCTCGAAATAGACCTGAAAGGCCAAGAATGTTAGGGAACAGGAACCACGCCGTTCCTGTAGCAACCACACGAATAGCAGATGATCTCGAAGCCCCTCTCTTCGGCGATGGGGCATCCTCCTTCGCAGGGCGGAGTGTGTTGACCACTGTTAACTTGTCTGTCAAAAAGTCCAAGCCTGTTTGATGTCGCCATGTGATCAATGTGACTCGAAGGGCTCTGCCTCGGCGAGCTAGAACCGGTATCGGGCAGCGGTCCTTACGAATCATTCATGCTCTTGAAGAATGACCAATTCATGAAATTGAGGAGGGTGCTTGTATCTTTGCTGTTCATCCCTACACTAGAACTGTGGTTATCTACCACACCGAAGCCTATTTCTACGGAAAGCGGAGAGCCTGAGAACCCGAATTGGTGGACAAGCCCGGACGGCGGAAGAAGAACAAGCCCCCCTGGGGCAAGATAACGGCCGCCATTGTGGGAGTGCTGATCGTCGGAGCCATCGGTTACTATGTTTACGACACATACATCTTCAGCCCGCCACCCGTCTACGCGAAAATAGGAACGAGCATGGGGACGTTCTACGTGGAGCTCTTCCCTGCCTGTGCCCCTAAGACTGTCAACAACTTTGAGAGCCTGGCCAACTCTCGGTTCTACGACAACCTCGTCTGGCATCGTATTGTCGAGGGGTTCGTCATACAGACCGGTGACCCGAATAGCAGGAATGCTGTGAACAGCACCCGTTCGACCTGGGGACAGGGCGGGTCCAATAACACCGTCCCGCTTGAAATCTGCTCCTGGCTCCACAACTACGCCGGGTATGTCGGCATGGCTCGGCAGGGTAACCAGACAAGCGGTCTGGACACCGGGACGTCGCAGTTTTACATTCTGACAAACAACCAAACGGCGCCTAATTACCAAGCGCTTGAGGGGTACTATACCATCTTCGGCAAGGTGATCAGTGGGATGAGCGTCGTCTGCAGCATCTCGAAGGTACCCGTCTATAACTCATCAGCGACGCAGAACGGGAACACGATACTCGACCAGCCCATAACCCCTGTGTACCTCGACAATGTGACGATGATCGGCGCGACGCAGGCGCCCACGTCGCAACCCATAGCGCAGTGCAAGTATTGAGAACCCGCGAGAGAGCTCAGGGGAATCCGCCCGGGGCGGAGCTTTCGCACGCGACTTTTATCTGACATCAGGAACAGCAGCCCGTTGTCGAGCTACCAGCCGCGGCGTTCACTCTTTGCCCTTACTTTGACTATGCCGTAGTGAACCGCGCATGAGACGCAGTAGAAACGCGAGACGGTAGGAGCTGCTATGTACGCCCCCGCGGCTCTGAGCTCCCGCGCAAGGGTCGGTTCGACGAGGTTCAGACGGGTCGTCACCCTCTTTGCCTTGTCCCTCGGGACACTGGCGCCGCAGTTGCTGCAGTAGATAGTGTCGCTTCTCCCCTTTCCTCCCTTGGAGCGTCCCCTGCTTTTCCTCTTCTTTGACAAGGCTTGATCGTCTCGAATTTCGTCTCCCTTTAAACATATGTCGTCGCGTTTCATGCAGGTGCAAGAAACCTGCCGCCGCAACCAAGTCAAGAGTGCTGGTGGTCGAAGCGGACAGCCCGCGCCTAGATAGGCTGGCAACGGTCCTGCCGCTCGGATGAAGGCTGTAGTCTACGACGGGCAGATCTCCTGCAGAGACGTCCCACCCCGGCTATTGAAGGAAACGTCATCCTAGCGGTGTTAAGGGCCGGAAGCTGCGGCACCCGCCTTGCGATAGCTTCAGGGGACTACAAGGTTAAGGACCCCGTCATTCTCGGCCACGAAATCTTCGGGACGGTCTGGAAAGCCCTGGAGAGGAATCGGACCTCATGGGAAGGAGGTACGTAACAGAAATCAATGTAGGATGCGGGAAGTGCGACTTCTGCAGGGCAAGCGTGGAATCCCATTGTGCCAGAGGAGAAGCGTTGGGAATACATCGCAACGGCTGTCTTGCGGAGTATGTTTTAGCGCCCTTTGACAACGTACACCTGGTCCCAGACTCGATTTCTGACGAAGAGGCCGTGTTCATCTAGCCCCTCGCAGCGTGCGTGCAGCTCACCAAGATGGCCAGAATCGATGCAGGTTCAACCTGCGCAGTGGTTGGGGCTTCACCAAGGTGCGAAGAGGCACTCAGGACTGCATCCTCTTAGGAAGCAATCAGTGCGATTTTCGAAATCTGAGGGATGTTTTCCACTGGTGGGTCAATGGGCCACGAATGCTCGTTCTCTTGAGCATAATGCCTGGGAGAACTTATAGCCGCTTCGACAGCTGCCCGAGAAGACATTGAGCGATATCGACAAGAGGATCGCGACCGAGGGGAAGCTTCAGTACCACCTGAAGATGAAGCGCGGCGACGTCGGGAAGTACATTCTCCTGCCAGGAGACAGGGCCAGGGTTCCAATGATGTCATCCTACCTTGATGACGCAAAGGAGGTGGGGAACAACAGGGAGTACGTGGCTCACACGGGGACTCACAAGGGAATCAAGGTCACCGTGATGAGCACCGGCATCGGATGCCCTGCCGCGGCCATAGCTGTCGAAGAACTGGCAAACATAGGCGCGAGGGTGTTCATCAGGACCGGTAGCACGGGAGCCCTCCAGGAGCCCATCGATATTGGGGACCTTATCATTGCGACAGGGGCGGCCAAGAACGAAGGGACGTCGGAGATGTATGAGCCCAATGAATTCCCTGCGGTCCCCAGCTTCGACGTTCTCAGCGCGCTGGTCCGGGCCGCGGAGTCGCTCAAGGAAGACCTCCGCTTCAAGTATCATGTAGGCATCGTGGCTTCGGACGACGCTTTCTACGCCGAGACTCCTGAGTTCATCCATAGAGTGACCGCCCTTGGTGCTCTCGGGGTGGACATGGAAAGTTCCGCTATTTTCGTGGCTTCGAGGGCTCGCGGCCTTGAGTCTGGGAGCATACTTTCCGCCTCTGAGAACTTCGCGAGGAAATCCATCGTCCCCGAGAAGGTTCCAGAGGCGCTGAAGGAAGGTTGGCTGAAGGAGACCCAGGTCGCACTAAGGGCCATAGAGAGGCTTGAAGGTCGGCACCCTGCCTAGGCCCCCAAACCAATTCTTCTTCCGCTCTTTGCATCGAAGAGCAGAACTCCCTCAGGAGGAATTCCTACTTTCGCATCGTCCCCTATCTCCATGTCGGGTCTCCCAGCGAGTTGTACGACCAGGGGCGTCTTCCCTACGTTGACAGTTACATAGCTAATGGAACCGAGCAATTCGACGTTGGACACCGAGCCTCTCAAGCCTGGGCCGTCCTTGGACACCATCAACTGCTCTGGCCTCACCCCCATGGTCACTTCAGTCTCCGCGTCGAAGCTGGCCATCCCCAACTCGATTTCCAAGTCATCGCCGTGGAACATCCATCCGCTCCCGTGCCTCCTCAGTACCCCGCGAATCAGGTTCATGCTCGGGGAGCCGACGAATCCGGCAGTGAAGACGTCGTTGGGCCTCGAATAGAGCATGTACGGGTCGTCCACCTGCGTTATGTTCCCCCTGTTCAGCACTGCTATCCTCGTTGCAATCGTGGTGGCTTCGGCCTGGTCGTGGGTCACGAAAATCGTGGTTATCCCCACCTCCTTCTGGAGCCTCTTCAGGAACGCCCTTGCCTCGACCCTCAGCTTGGCATCTAGATTGCTCAGGGGCTCGTCAAGGAGGAACACGGTGGGGTCCCTAACCAGCGCCCTGGCAAGTGCTACCCTTTGCTGCTCGCCGCCGCTGATCTGCTTCGGCTTCTTCTCGAGCAGGCTGTGTATGTGAAGAGTCTCCGCCACCTCCTTCACCTTCCGAGCGGTGTCTGTCTTCGTCATCCCCCTCACCTTCAGCGGGAGCGCTATGTTGTCGAAGACGTTCATGTGTGGGTAGAGCGCGTAGTTTTGGAAGACCATGGCAACGTTCCTCTCCTTCGGCAGCAGGTCGTTCACCTTCCTGTCCCCGATGTAGATTGAGCCTGATGTAATCTCCTCGAGCCCCGCAATCAATCTGAGGAGGGTGCTCTTTCCAGACCCGGACGGACCAAGTAGGACGAAATACTCCCTGGCACTGATCTTTAGGCTGACGTTGTCGAGCACTAGGTTCTTCCCGTACTTCTTGGTGAGCCCATCGATCACGACCTCTGACATGTCCTCTACCCCTTCACCGACCCCAGGGTCAAGCCTCTGGCTAAATACCGTTGAGCGAGGACCCCCATCAGAATCGTAGGGAGCATTATGAAAACGCCGGCGGCTGCCAGCCCTCCCCAGTTGAAACTCTTCTCAGCAATGATGAAGCTGGTCAGGAAGAGCGGTACCGTCTGCGCCCCCGCCGGGAACGGAGAGTAGGTTATCACCAGGGCGTATAGCAGCTCGTTCCAGCAAGAAATGAAGCTGAGGATAATCGCGGCGATGATGCCGGGGGTCACCAGCCGCAGGCTCACCCTGTAGAAGATCTGGTAGGGCGACAGGCCGTCAATCTGAGCTGCCTCCTCAACGCTCTTCGGAACGTCGTTGAAGAAACCCATCAACAACCAGGTTGAGAAGGGAGCTGAGAAGCTGATGTAGACTAGGATGAGCCCCCACCAAGTGTTCAGGAGA
>Ga0187770_10000394_pt1 | contig 21201 bp, 20 predicted proteins | sample 0116_SJ02_MP02_2_FD_133154 | JGI IMG/M metagenome (GOLD analysis project Ga0187770, IMG submission 133154) | Tropical peat soil microbial communities from peatlands in Department of Meta, Colombia - 0116_SJ02_MP02_20_MG | ecosystem: Environmental > Terrestrial > Soil > Wetlands > Peat | place...
CCTTTACGAGCAATATCAGAATGAGGATCCAATTGTTTTAGGAACGGGCCTGCTGACCGGGACACTCGCTCCTGCATCGGCCTTAGGAGTGATCACGGCAAAAAGCCCTTCAACGGGCAAGGTTTGCCATGCCCCATTCACCTTATATGCAGGGTTGGAGTTAAAATATTCTGGTTTTGATTATGTCGTGATCAAAGGCAAATCCCCAAAACCCGTTTATCTTTGGATGCATGATGGCGTGGCAGATATCGGTGATGCCAAAGACGTTTGGGGAAAAGATGTTTGGACGACCACCGATGCGATTCGAGAGGTGATGGGAGATCAGCTCATTCAAGTTCTGACGATTGGAAAGGCAGGGGAATCTGAATCCGATTTTGCGCAGGTTTGTATCAACTATTGGGCAAGCGGGGACCGATGGGGATTTGGCAAGCTCTTTGGGCAGAAGAAACTGAAACTGGTCGCCTTGAGAGGGATGAGTCTCTTGGAACTTTCAGATGCCGAGGGATTCGTTCAGAAGTGTAAACAATTGCTTTCGGCTCTGAAGGCGGGAGCTTTTGCTGAGAAGAGAGGGATTGCCGAAATCCCAATGCCCACTGGAGAAGAAGATATTCGAAAATGGCTTGCCCCTCTTGTTCACCGACATCAATCTTGTTTTAATACACCGGTCCCGACCAATACTTTTGTCTTCTTTGATGAAGACCCCGGCGTTTTGAAGGAAAGCGAAAAAAAGGAGCCTGGTTTTTTGGTCACAGATCTCTATGGTTTGTTGGGATTTAAGAAATTGGGTTTATCTGGTGCCGATGCCTGTGCTCTGTTAAGGGAATGCGCAAAATATGGCATCGATGCTGTTGCCGTTGCGGAGTTAAGCCAAAAAGGAGGCAAGAAGAAACCTGAAGAAATAAAGAAGTCTTTTTCTGGATTGAAAGGTACTTTGGAAAATGTGGGGAAAGGACCATTTAGCCCCTGGTGTCCGAATTTCGGCCTACCCGCTAACGAATGGGAAAGAAGGCAGGCCGTGGCCTATATTTTTGGGATCCATCCTATCTTTGCGCTGATGTCTCCTGAACTGAGTGAAGAAAAATTGATCGAACTGGCCAACACTGGGACCGGATTAGGATTCACTCCGGAGATCTTGGACAAAGTGATCGTCGATATTTCAAAGGGATTCTAAAGAATGGTTTGAATATTTGACAGTCCCTTTGAGCCTTTTGGCGCTTAGAATATAGACATGCCCCTCACTTCACGTCGCAAGCATCCGCTTTATTCCCTCCCGATAGGCATCTATATGGGCAGCGGTTCCTCTCACTCGTGGCTTTGGTTCGTTGAAATTCTTGACAGAATGGGTTTATATCATGTCGATTTTGTTGATGAGAAAGCAATCCTGACGAATGGGTTAGAGCCCCTTCAGGTGTTACTGATGTCAGGAGGAGACACCTTTGCCATTGCAGAAGGGCTCGGGGCAGAGGGTTCGAATAGACTGAGACGCTTTATCGAAGGAGGAGGACTCTATATCGGGACCTGTGCCGGAGCCTATCTCCCGCTGAGATCGTCCATGGACTATTTAAATCAATTTAACTTTGTCGATGTGAAGATCTCGAATATCTCGCGAAGACTTTCAGAACCCGAACGGCATACCCTCCAGAAGGTTGCCTGTAGTTCTTATGGTTGTGATTTTGTCTATCACGTTGTGAGAGAAGATGTCCTTTTGGAAATGTTGAATGGTTATCAAACCGATGGGAGAAAAGAGATCGTCGCCCCCCTTTATGGTGGCCCATCGATGCTTCCTTCGGAGGATATCGAGCCCATCGCCACTTATAAGGGTTTTACAGAAAAGACAAAATTTCTTGTCGAAGAAGAATTAGCTGAGAGGACCTTGATTGGAAACATTGCTGTGGCCAAGAAGTCGATGGGGAAAGGTCATCTCTATATATTCGGGCCTCATTTCGAACATCCTCATTATCCGTCGTGTAACCTTTTTCTTTCAGAGGTGATTTCGAAAGGGCAGAATGGGAAAAGTGCCCATATTGAAAAAGATTTTTCTGAAGATTCCGAGAACCAGCTCGAAGGGGAGGTGTTGAAAGAGCTTTTGAGAGATTTGAAGAGGGAATTGAGCAACTCACGCATTATCGCTTCAGGCATGAATGACTTTTCGGTGGGATGGTTGATTGGAAATAAATATTATGAGCCAGAAAAGATCAATGTCTTTATTAACACCGTTTGGAACAAACTGAGGAATCTCGCGTCCATGCCCGATTTAGAGGTGGACGAAAACCTGTTGTTACGATGCATAGAAATTTCTAAAGGCATAGCAAGGGAGTTAAGGACGATCAAATCGGAGATGAGAGGAAAGGGTGATGCCACCCCTCTTGCGTCGAAGTTGTTTTTAAATTTGAAGTCATTGTCTTCTCATTTTTTCAAGTTATACTTTAAGGCAAAAAGAGATCACCTTAAGGACCATCCCCCGGGAGAATAAGTGAATAAGATCAAATATGGCATGGTCATCGATCTTCGCCGGTGCATTGGTTGCCACACCTGTGAGGTGGCCTGCAAGATGGAGAACAGGGTTCCCCTCGGTGTATGGCCTGCATGGGTCAAAGAGATTGAAAAAGGATTTTATCCCAACGTGAGGAAGTCCTTTCTGCCGATTCTCTGCGATCACTGTGACGACCCGAGCTGTGTAACCGTTTGCCCGACCAAGGCCTCGTTTAAACGGAGAGATGGTATCGTCATCATCGATCCACATACCTGTATCGGATGCGGGTACTGTATGATGGCTTGTCCTTATGCGGTCCGGTACATGCATCCTATCCAAAAAATCGTTCAGAAGTGTTCCTTCTGCTCACACCGAATCGATGCTGGGCTCAAGCCCGCTTGTGTGGAAGCGTGCGCTACAGGGGCGCGGGTATTCGGAAACCTTCTCGATCCTCGAGAGGAAGTGGCAATTCTTAGGAACACTCATGCTGTTCAAACCATCAAACCGGAATACGGAACCCATCCGAATATTTACTATATCGGCTTGGATAAGGATGCTGTCTCTTCCACCGAGAGGGAGAAAGGTAAGTCTCATCATGATTGAAATTTTATACAATGTGGGACATCAAGAGGCCGCGGGTATATTGATCGCTATCTACTTCTATCTGACGGGAATCAGTGCGGGGTCCTTTATCCTTTCCACCTTGGCCTATGTCTTTGGTCAAACAAAGTTTAAGCCGATCGGAAGGATTGCCGTTATCCTGGCGACCGTGGTTCTGATCATTGCTCCCATGGCGTTGCTCATCCATGTGGGAAGACCTTTTCGGGCCTGGAGACTGTTTTACAATATTAACTTCACCTCTCCCATCTCCTGGGGTTCATTTTTGCTTACCCTTTATCCGATCAACTGCATCATCTACGGGTATTTCATCTTTAAGAACAATGCCAAGATGACAAAACTCTTCGGGACTATCGGCATCCCTCTGGCCATTTCTGTTCATGGATATTGCGGATTCATCCTCGGCTTTGCCAAGGCGCGACATCTCTGGAATACGGCCTTGATGCCCATCTTATTTCTTGTCTCGGCCATCGTATCAGGAATTGCCCTGGTGATCTTTGTAGTCTATATCAAAGATAAATTTTTCTCTCGAGAACGGAAGGTGAACGACGAGCTGATCTTCGACCTGGCAAAATTGATGGGAGGTTTTCTCCTCCTCGATCTTTTCCTGGTATTAAGTGATGTACTCATCCTGTTGGCCGGCAATGAGGATGCGATTAAGGCAGGTTGGCTTCTCTTGACCGGCAAATTTGCTATCCCATTTTTGGGGATTGAGAATGGTCTGGGCAAGATCCTGCCTGCACTCTTAATATTTTCAACAAAGCTCAGGACGACCGATCGACTCGTATTGGCCTCGTTTCTGGTCATGGTAGGCATATTTTTCATGAGGTTCGTGGTGGTCTTTGCAGGAGAATTTTATCCTCTGATCTAAATCTCTGTCAGAGGGAATGGGGAATGACTTCTTTTACGCGTAGAGTCTTTTTAAGAAATGGAATTCTCGGGACGGCTGGCCTTGCCCTGGGAGCACAGTTGGATAGATTGCTCTACGCGTTTGAAAGAGACGGAGATCTCTATTCCTTCCAGCAAGCGGTCCGACCTTTTACACTCATCCCTTCTATTTGCCACCAATGCCAAGCGGGTTGTGGTTTGCTTGGAATGGTCGTTGATGAGGAGCTCATCGGAATATTGGGAAATTCCCGATATCCAAATAACAAGGGAGGCCTATGTGCTAGGGCCATTGCCGGAGTAAATCTCGCCTACGATCCGGAAAGAATCCTTTATCCCCTAAAAAGAAAGAAGGAGAGAGGTGGCAATCAGTGGCAGAAAATATCCTGGCAAGAAGCCATTCATGAGATTTCAACAAGACTGATGGAGTTAAGATCCCAAGGACAAAATCGGAGATTTGTAGTCCAAATGGGAGTGGACGATGGTGCGACGCCAGCCAAAAATCTTCTCAAAAAGATGGGGCCTCCCACTTTGATCGATGATGTTTTCGTGCATGATCTAAACAAAACGAAGGCCCACGAGTTGATTTGGGGGGTTGAAGAGGGTTGGGCGGATGTGGCTCATAGCCAAACCATTCTCAATTTCGGTTCCAATCCCTATGAGAGTCATGAGAGTTATATTCCTTTTGTTCAGAGGCTCATTTCGGCAAGGGTCCAGAATCATGCCAAACTGATCACATTTGATGTCAGGCTTTCCAATACGGCCGGCCGAAGTGATGAGTGGTATCCCGTAAGGCCCGGAACAGATATCGCTGTCATTCTGGCCATCTGCAAGCAGATATTGGACCTTGGCCTGGCGGATAAAGCCTTTTTAACACAGTGGACCAACCTCTCGCCTGATCAGATCCTCTCCTATTTAGCCCCTTATACACCTCAAATGGCTGAAAAAGAAAGTGGTGTCCCGGCCAAAGAAATTATCAAGGTGGCGAGTGATTTTGCTACCTTTAAACCGTCTGTCGCCTTTTGCGGAAGCGGGCTGACCCACCAACGTTTTGGGACTTATCATCAGATGGCCGTCCTCCTTCTCAATGCACTGGTGGGGAACATCGATCAAAAAGGAGGATACTGCCTCCCGAGAAGGGTCCGCTTCGAGGGACCTGATATCCCTTCTGTTGCCTCTGGGATTAATCATCTGATCGATGAAGAAAAAACGTCGATAGGCTTCTACCTCTCCTATCTCTCCAACCCAGTTTATGCTGACCCCTCTGGGAAACGGGTTGGAGAGATATTGAAAGACGAGAAGTTGATCCCCTTTTATGTCGCGGCCGATACACACATCACAGAGACCTCCCTCTTCGCCGATATGATCCTTCCTGTAGCCACCCAATTCGAGACCTGGGGATTGGATTCAAGACCGGCCATGGATAGAATCCCCTATATCGGTCTTCGACAGCCCCTTATAAAACCGAGAGGTGAGGCAGTCTCTTTCTCTCATATGCTTTATTTGATTGGAAAGAAGATCGAGAAACGCGTCGAACCTGACGAGAAGGAATATATCAAGGCGCAACTGAAAAGAATAAGAGGTCTTGATGGGACCGATGGCGTAAGGCGTTTAGAAAAAGACGGATTCTGGATGGATCCAAGTCTGAGTCCGTCCTATGAGTCATATCGAAAATCAGGGTTTAAGACACCGTCTCGGAAGATGGAGCTTTATTCTTCAAGACTGAAAAGGGAAGGTCAGGCCTCCTTTCCGGTTTATGCAGGGGGTGATAAAAAGATAAATTTAAGCAGTGGAGAGCTGTTCCTGACAACCTTTAGCAAGAATGTCGCGGCACCACAGAACCCGAACTCAAAGTGGCTCTCAGAGGTATTTCATGAAAATCCACTCTGGATGAACGAAAAAACTGCTGAAGGCCTGGGAATGAGAGAAGGAGATAAGGTCGAAATCGAATCGAAGGGTGAGAAGGTGAACGTTCAGGTTCACCTGACGCAATCCATCCATCCAGAGGTTGCTGCCATTGGAAGAGATCTCGGCCATTGGGCCTGGGGGCACGTGGCGAAAGGCAAGAAATTTAAAAGCTCAGATACGGATACCTCCTTAATCTGGTGGGGCAATGGTAAGAGTTTTCATGTGAATTGGTTGATCCAGGATGAAAAAGATAGGGTGAGCGGCGGTTTGAGCATTATGAATACAGTGGTGAAGATAAGAAAAATAGGTGGGTAATGGTCCGGCTGACTTTATCCCAAAAGGCATGGCTAATCGGCATCGTGATGGCAGGGATGTTTCTTGCTGTCAATCTGATCTTCGTGCTCATTGGCCACTCAACTAACAGTCCCTCGGAATGTAAGACCTGTCATTCAGTGTCCCACAAGCTCTGGAAAGAGAATAAGGTTCACAGGCAGAGCATCACCTGTACCTTTTGCCACAGTGGCCATTCGAGCAGCCAATTTGCCTTTGTCTCGAGCAGGTTCTCCAATATGCCCAAAGCATTGGATCAAGACTGCATCAAATGCCATAAGAACTATATGGAGGAGAAGAAAAAGAAAGTCCTAGTTTTTGCAGAGCAGGTCGATGAAGAGAGCGGAAAGGTCCAGAAGGCATTTGGCCCCTGGAATCTGAAAGACATTACCTGCAGGAGTAAATTCTCTTGTGTCGTCTGCCATAAAAATATCGCCCATGATCGTGGTTCTACTCCTTCCAATCTTCCGAGAGCAGATTACTGCGCAGAGTGCCACTACCACCGTGCAAAAGACCCTTTTGCACAAGTCTCTCCGAGACCAAGATTGGTCTTTATTGAAGATGGAAAGAAAATGATATCCCCGGCGATTCGATAGAGGAGAAACGAATGCAGAGGAGATGGATGAGGTTATCACTGGCTTTCTTCTTGGCAGGGGGATTTTTCTTGATGCTCCATGCTCAGGCCTTTGCCAGTGAACCTTATGTGAAACAGACAAAAAAGGATTGTGTGGAATGCCATGTCGACAAATATTACCCTGGCAAAGACTTTTTCAGGGCAGAGACTCAGACCAAATGGCATTATCATTGGTGGGCCTTCAGCCTTTTCCTTTTTGTCTTCTGTGGCGGAATACTTGGGAAGGTCTATATCTGGAGTAGGGGGCGTGGGAAAGTGTTCTCAACGAAAGAGATGGGGCAGACGAGAGTGGTTAATGCTCTATTTTTTGAAGCTCTTCTTCAGAGAAGACTTTACAAAGAGAGTCGATTGAGGTGGTTCATTTATTTATCCGAATCCTTTGGATTTATGACGCTCTTTTTCGTATTCCTGGTGTTTGTCCTCACGAGGTTTGCCTTTAAAATAGATTTTTTTGTCACTGGTGGAGGCGGTTTGATCTTAGACTTTTTAATGGATTTCTTGGGTCTGCTTATCTTCAGCGGGACGATTGCCTCCTTCATCCGGAGGTCTATCAAACGTCCCAACATGATCACGGAGAGGGAAGATATCATCGCTGTTTTGCTTTTATTCTTCATCGTCCTCACAGGTTTCCTCCTTGAGGCCTTTCGGATGGCTGTCCTGCCCGTGGCCTTTGAATCCTACTTTTCCTTTGTGGGCTTGGCCATGGCCAGCTTGTTCCGGATGATCCCTCTGATCTGGACAGACATTCACTTTTATACCTGGATCGTTCATGCGACCATTGTTTTCATATTCTTAGCCTATATCCCATTTAGTAAATTGATTCATTTTATTGCATGTCCGGTTGCAATTGTTGCCTCCTCTTCCGATCCTCAAGGATAAGCCCACGGGAAGTAGGATAAAGAGAGGATAAGGAATGGAAGAAATTAAAGAAGAGGTGAGAGTAGAAACTAAAGGAGATGTGAGAGAAGAAGTAAGAGAGATCAAGATCGATAATTTTGATAAGATTAGAATTTTGGAATTGGATGCGTGTACCAACTGCGGGGAGTGCATCAAGTGGTGCCCAGTGATCGAGGTGGCTCCAGAACTCACCCTCTCAATTTCACCACCCGCCAAGATCAGAAAGTTAAAAAAGATCCTTACTGCTCAGTATGGTTTGAGAAGAATACTTTTTGGCAAAAAGGATAATTTTTTTAACCGACTTTTCAAAACCCCAACCATCACGAAAGAAGATGTAGAACATTTTGTCACAGATATTTATGCCTGTACCACATGCAGACAGTGTCATATGGTCTGCCCAGCCCATATTGAGACGGTTGAATTGTGGGAAAGGGTGAGGAGGTCTCTGGTGGACGCAGAATATGGCCCCCTTGAAAATCATAGAGCTTTGATATTGAGCTCGCGGGCCTATGATGATCCTTGGCAGCAGCCGAGGAGCAATCGGGCAAGGTGGACAAAGGTGGCAAAAAAGGAAGGAAGGATTAAAGAGATTCCTAGAACCATTAAGCCACCCCAGGGATTGGCGCCGCCGAATCAACCGATTAAAAGAAAATTTTGATCCCCTCCCCAGCTCTCCCCTGTGGAGGTGTGTCGTAATATGAAAAAACCGACTTTTTGAAGAAGAGGAGAGGCGGTCGGGTGGAAAAGATTTAGAGTGGTAACCCTTAACCGTTCGGATTCAGGCGTGGCAAGCGTATGAAAACGTTCGATTTTATGCAAGCGACGATTTCCCATCATGTAAAAGACCCGCATTCTAAAGCTTTGGAACCTGACTGCCTCTCCCCCTTTGCTTGCGATGATGACAAAGTCTCGTGGCGGGAGGGGAAGGGTGATGGGGACAATCTGGAGGGAAGTTAAGGAAATATGACAGAGGAGAAAGAAGAAGATCTGAATCAGGCACCGGAAACAAAAGGGGTTGGGCTGGCTGAACCGGCTGAGAAGATAGAAGAAACAGCAGGTAAATTGATGGAAGAAAAAAAGATTCAGAGTGCTGATTCCATCGATGTCCTTTATTATGTGGGATGCACGGCCTCTTACGATATCAATGTGAAAGAGGTGGGGATCAATACGATCAACATCCTTGATGCCCTGGGCATTAAATTTGGGATGTTGGGCACCGAAGAGAAATGTTGTGGGAGTCCCTTCCTACGGATTGGAGACTACGAGTTCGAGAGACTGGCAGAGTATAATATCAGGCTGTTCAATTCCCTCAATGTGAAGATGCTGATTACGGCGTGTGCCGGTTGTTACCGGACGATCAGTGTCGATTATAAGAAGATGGGTAGGCTCAATATGGAGGTATTGCATATCTCACAACTCCTGTTGAGATTGATCAGGGAGAATAAGATAGAGTTGAAGCAAGAGATCGTCTCCAAAGTGACTTATCATGATCCCTGTCATTTGGGCAGACATAGCAATGTTTACGATACCCCTCGGGAGATCCTTAAAGCCATACCGGGTTTGGAATTCGTGGAGATGGACCGCATACGGGAATTTTCTCGTTGCTGCGGGGCAGGGGGAGGGTTTAAGGCAGGCTTTTCTGATATCCAAAATAGAATGGCCCAGGAAAGAGTGAAGGATGCGGAGAAGACCGGCGCAGAACGTTTGGTCACGAGCTGTCCGTTTTGTTATCAGGGATTGCAGATAGGCATCAACGCTTTAAAATCAAAGCTCAAGATGACCGATCTCAGCGAGTTGGTCGCCCTTTCCATGGGAATTGGAGCGAAAAGCTAAACTCCAAACAATTGGATAGGAAAAAGAAGATCTTCGGGTATCAAAAATTCGCCTACTGGCTGACCGAAGCAGATTTCCACTTCCTGAAAGAAAATCTAAGTCCAATAGGAATTGACCTCTTTGCAAGTAAAAGGGCTGTCCGTGTGCCGCTATGCAGTATCCAGGGAGGTTGGGATTGGCTTTGTGCCGTCTGATGCTTGGGACGAGTATCCTTTTGCGGGAGACCGTTATCCTGGCATAATACCACTGGCTTTTGGGCAAGGGTTAAGAAGCCCGTTTAGTTCATGGTTACGGGGCTAAGGGTGAAGGTTTAAGAACTAAAAACATTACCCATTGACAAGACTGGTATCTTTACCCTAACCTTTAGACTAAATGCTTTTATTGTCTTCGAAAATCATTCTTGGGAGCTGTGAAATCAAACGGAGATGATGGAGAGCCGTATGAAAAAGGTGGTCTTATTTTTTCTGGTTAACTTTTTATTCTTAGCTGCGATCGCATACGGGCAACCTGTCCGGATCGCTTATCTCCAAAGCGATATTCATCAGCTTCCGTGCTGGGTTGCTTTGGAAAAGGGATTTTTTGAGAAAGAGGGAGTGAAGGTAGAAGTGGCCGGTATCTTCAAGGCAGGACCTGAATTGATGAGTGCTTTTGCTGCTGGGGCTCTGGACATGGGGTATGTGGGGGTAGCACCGGCTACCACCGCCGTGGCTAACAAAACAGCCAGGGTGGTCGTTTTGGCCCAGGTGAATACCGAGGGGTCAGCCATCGTCGTCAAGAAAGATGGCAATGTGAAGACGATCCCGGAATTGGTAGAGAGAAGTGTTGTCGTTCCGGGTCACGCCACAGTACAAGATTCCCTCATCCGGAGGGCATTCTATCAATTCAGGATACCTCCCGATCAGGTCAAGATGATGGTCTTAAAGCCGCCCGAGATGATCGGAGCCCTGCGGACAGACCAGATCGATGCCTTCATCGCCTGGGAGCCTTATCCAGCTAAGGCGGTCACCATGGGAGTGGGCAGGGTTCTGGCTTCTTCCCGTGACATCTGGAAGGACCATCCCTGTTGTGTCCTGGCAGCCGATGCACGATTCTTAGAAAACCATTTGGAAAAAGCCAAAGGCGTGGTGCGGGGCCATATGAACGCGATCGATTTCATTCATCACCAGCGAGAGGAGGCAATCAGGATCGCTGTCAAATATACGGGGATGGATGAGGCCTCCATCAAGTTGGCGATGGAGAATGTGAATTACACTTATATCCTCAGCGTGGAAGGTGAAAAAGAATATGTCGATTTCCTCACGAAATTGAAATACATCAAAGTGGATGAGATCCAGAGTTTTGTCGATCGATTCATGAGACCTGATTTCGTCAAAGAAGCCATCAAGAGATGAAAAAGGAGCGCTTCCTATTACCCCTATTGCTGATCGTGGTCTGGCAGGGTTTATGTACGATCCAGGTCGTCCCTTCCTATAAACTTCCTTCTCCCTGGGAGATCGTCTTAGGCTTTAAGGATCTCTTAATCGTTGGGGTCCCCCCCGGGCATTTCCTCCATAACCATCTGCTTTATAGTCTTTATCGGGTGGTGCTGGGTTACGCCGCAGCGTCTTTGTGGGCGATTCCTTTGGGGCTTTTAATGGGATGGTCAGCAAGGCTTCTGAGGGTCATCCGTCCCCTGATCGAAGTGGTAAGACCTATTCCGCCTTTGGCTTGGATTCCCATTGCCATTCTGTGGTTTGGCATCGGGATCAAATCTGCAGCCTTTATCATTTTCTTGGGAGCCTTTTTTCCCATTCTCCTCAACACGATCTCTGGGGTTTTATCCATCCATCCCATTCTGATAGAAGCCGCCCGAACGTTGCATGCGAAGGAGAAAGACATCTTTCTCAAAGTTTTACTCCCTGGAGCCGTTCCCTCCATCTTCGTAGGGATGCGAATTGGTGTGGGCATTGGATGGATGACCCTGGTGGCAGCAGAATTTACAGGGGTAAAGGAAGGCTATGGATTGGGCTATATGATCATGACGGCTCGAGATATACAAAGGCCAGATGAAATTCTGGCGGGAATGCTCGTGATCGGTGTAATTGGTTTGTTGATTGATATTGGCCTGAGGGCGACGGAATCAAGGACGATTCGGTGGAAATGAAGAGGAAGGTGGATCTTGAGTTTGGAACTTATCGGACTCAGTAAAATCTTTGTGGGTGGAGATCCCGGGAAGGATGTTCACGTGTTGGATCGAATCCAGCACCGGATTGAGAATGGAAGATTTGTTTCCATCATCGGTCCGAGTGGATGCGGAAAGACTACACTCCTCCGGATTATTGCCGGATTGGAGAAGGCGTCGGAAGGAGAGGTCCTTTTGGATGGGAACGAGTTGATTCAGGGAACCGAAGAAGTTGGATTGGTTTTTCAGGAGTACGCTCTTTTCCCTTGGAGGACAACCTTCCAGAATATTGAGATGGGCCTTGAGATCAAGGGGGTCGATAAGGAGAAAAGACGTTCGACAGCGATGGAATATATCAGGACCTTTGACTTGAATGGGTTCGAGAACCGCTATCCCAAAGAACTTTCAGGGGGCATGAAGCAGAGGGTGGCCATTGCTCGTACCCTGATCATGAATCCTCGTGTCGTTCTCATGGACGAACCCTTTGGTTCCCTGGACAGTCAAACCCGAAATGCCATGCAGGAGTTCCTTTTGAGAATATGGCAGAAGAGGACTGATACGATCATCTTTGTTACGCACAATGTAGATGAAGCCGTTTTCTTGAGTGATGAGATTGTCGTCCTCTCAAAAAGGCCCGCTAAGATCATTAAAATCTTGAAGGTGGAATACCCCAGGCCAAGGGACCGGACGAGTGAGGAATGTAATCATATCAGGAGAGATGTTCTGAGAATTCTAGAAGAAGAGATGAAAAGAAAGGCAGGGTGACGCCAATGAAGATTGTTGGGATATCCTGTAGCCCTCGGAAGGGAAAGAGCACAAAATATGCGTTAGATATCTGCCTCCAAGCCGTGAGAGAGAATATCCCAGAGGCAGGGACCACGCTCATCGAATTATCAGAAATGAAGATAAATGGGTGTGTGGCCTGTGGCAAATGCATGAAGGTTTTGCATTGCAGCCAAGAAGATGACTTTATTAAGATGATCCCCATACTTTCTGATCCAGAGTTGGCAGGGCTTGTGGTGGCGACACCGGTTTATTTTGGATCGATGACCTCACAATGTAAGGCTTTTCTGGATCGTTGTGTCATGTTCAGAAGAAATGGATTCCTGTTTCGAAACAAAGTGGGAGGTGTCATCGCTGTGGGTGGGTTCCGAAACGGGGGGCAGGAGCTAACGATTCAGGCAGTCCAAGCTGCGATGCTGACTCAGGATATGGTGGTGGTCAGTGAGGGTCGACCCACATCACACTATGGGGCCACCTTATGGAGTGGCCACCCCGATGGAATTGAAAAGGATATTTTTGGCTTGGAGACCGCTCGCAATCTTGGTAAGCGGGTGGCGGAAGTCGCCGCGATCATCCACAAATAAAAATCTGAGATTCCAAATTCTTCTTAGTCATTAGGTCACTGGGTAATTAAGTCATTTAATGACTAATGACTTATTGACCTAATAACACAATAAATTTCGATTTTAGTGCTTAGTTGAGTCCCACATCGGCAGATGTTCTTATGGAAATCGATTTAGATCAAATTGTAAACAGGGTCCGTAGTTATGAAGGTCTACTGCGAAAGCAGCCCGTTGAGCGTGTTTTTGATCAGCTTGTGTTGCATGGTCAGCCGGGCCTCCAATTGCCTAATTTTGGTGACGATGCGGGTGTGATCCCCTGGAAAGACGGATTTCTGCTTCTCGCAGCTGACGGCATCATGACCAAATTGTTGGTCAACGAACCCTATGCAGCAGGGAAAGCATCGGTGATGGTTACGGTAAATGATATTTATTCCATGGGTGGGAGACCTTTGGCTTTGGTCAACGTGTTAGCGAGCGGAGATGAAGGACATCGAATGAAAGTCGTGGAGGGAATTAAAAAGGGTTGCGAAAAACTGAGGGTTCCCATGGTGGGTGGCCACCTTCACCCCGATGTTCCAGAGAGTTCTCCTTCTCTGTCTGTTGCGATTTTGGGTCATGCAAACAAACTGCTAAGAAGCCATTTGGCCGAGGAGGGAAACGAAGTTATTCTGGCCGTGGATCTTAAAGGGGATAAAGGCTGCCATTCTGTGGTGAGTTGGGATGCCAATTCCGGAAAGACTCCGGAAGAATTGCTTTATCGTCTGGAGACCTTACCACTGGTCGCTGAAAGGGAGTTGGCTCAAGCAGCTAAAGATGTGAGCAATGCGGGTATCTTAGGAACGGTTTCCATTATGATGGAAAACTCTGGCAAGGGAGCTGTGATTGAGCTCGCTTCCATACCCAAACCCGCTGAGATAGAGTTACCTGATTGGTTGATCTGTTTTCAGAGCTTCGGATTTGTTCTATCCGTTAATCCTAAAAATTCAGAGAAAGTGATAACGCTATTTCGGGAGAGAGAGATCACGGCTGCCATCATCGGTAAAGTCACTGAGGAACCCACCGTTAAGTTAAAAAATGGACCGGAATCCAAAGCACTTTTTGACTTCAGAAATGATAAGATTACTGGCATCGTCTACAAGCCCGACAGAGAATAGTTTAGGTATCATCTCTGGCAAACTGAAGAGTCAAAGGGTGTAGTGAAATGGGATACAAAATGGTGTCCACAAAGCAGGATGCCTTGACTTAAAAAGGGCAATATAGTATTTATACCTTGCACAGAAGCAAAATTTTCCGCATCGCTCAGAGGGGACCAGGAGATAAATGTTAGAAAATCTTTGCCTCAACGATATACCGAAATTTTTGTATTATGCCATTCTTAGAAGTGTCAGGGATCCTTTTAACATTATTGATAGGAACTTCCGAATTCTCTGGACCAACAGGACAAAAGCCGAGACCCAGATGATTGGAAGCTTTTGCTACGAAATTTTCCAGGGAAGAAACGAGCCGTGTTCCGAATGTCCAGTAAGGGGTGTCTTCAATTCTGGCAAGAATTTTGTTATGGAAAAATGGGTTGGTCTGTGGGATGGGTGGCGTGAGTTAAGAGCTTACCCAATTTATGATAAGAACCGGAATGTAATTTATGCCGTTAAAATCGGCCTTGACATCACCGATAGAAAACTTAACCTTGCTAAGCAGAAGAGATATGTGGATGACTTGGAAAATTCATTGCAGGAAATGACAAAGAAGAAAACGTCAGCCCTTTTCGAATGCGAGAACGGGGGAGTTCATTTTAACCTTACCGATCGGGAAATTGAGGTGCTTGATTTGATGGCACGAGGTTTGACCAACACTGAAATCTCTAAGATTATCTCCGTCAGCCCTCATACCGTAAAAAGCCATGTCATTCATATATTTAACAAGCTTGGCGTCAATGATCGAACACAGGCATCCGTATTAGCCGCCCGCCTCAAATTAATCTGACAAGAATTTATCCGATATCCCCCAAATGGGGGATTATTTCTTCCCTGAGTTCTGCTTCTATATTCTTCTTAGAGATCACCTTATTCTGCTTGACCTATGGGACGATTGGGAGGGATTCTTTTGCCTCCTATCCGAGCCTTCTTTTGGGATCGGATGTATCGGCCTGTTTGGATGGTTATGAAAGGTTCTCATTGAGGCTGGTTGTAAGAACGGAGGACTTAGATGATTTTAACCAAAGAAGAAGAGGCAATGGCCAAAGGTAAGTATGGACCGGGCATTGAGAGATGTATACAACTTCTCATCAAATACGGAAAGGCATTCGATGCTGAAAAATTGGTCAATGTTGCGAGCGCACACGTTTTCAATGCTTTTCCTTTAGATCTCTTAGCGGAGTTGACCGAAGGTGCCGGTCAAGCAGGGACATTCACAACGCTCCATCCATTTATGTCTCTGTGCGATCCTCAGTGTTGTGATGAGATGGGTCTTTCTGAGGAATTTTCTTCCATCCGAAAGGATGAGCATGCACAGCGGTTGAAGATCTATCATCGCCTGGGCTTCTTACAAACCTATACTTGTGCACCAATGTTAATCGGAAACTTAGTAAAGAAAGGGGATTTTGTCTCATGGTTCGGTAGCGAAATTCAGTTGTTCGCCAATTCCGTCATTGGAGCAAAACAAAACCGAGAAGGTGCAGTGATTAATATGGCTGTCGGGATTACAGGTAAGGCCCCTTACATGGGTCTTTTTTTAGATGAAAACCGTTATGCCCAGTTCTTAGTTGAAATTGAGGATTTCGATCCCAACTCAATGACGACCATCGATTATGGTGCTATTGGGTATTATATCGGAGGGATCGCCCAGGATAGAAATATTGCCATCAGTGGCTTGAGCCCTGCCATTTCATTATATGATATCATGCACCTCCTTACTTCCCTTTCAGCATCCGGAGCTGCAGTGATTTGCCATATCGTTGGGGTGACACCAGAGGCTCCCGATCTGGCGGCCGCCTTGGGAAAGAAGAAACCAGAAGAGAAGATCCCTGTGAGTAAGGATGAGATTAGACGGACAAGGGCAATATACTCTGACCTGACATCGGATGGAGTGGATCTGGTCATTCTCGGCTGCCCACATTGTACCATTCAAGAGCTGAAAAGGATGGCTGACTTATTGGAGGGGCAAAGGGTCGGTACCCATCGAAGGTTATGGATCGGAACGGCTCACCAAATCTATGATTTAGCTCAAACCATGGGTTATTCTCAAACGATTGAAAAGGCGGGAGGCATTTTTGCGAGAACCTGTATGGCGACCATTCCAGATTGCCCAATTCCGGCCGATGTAAAGACAGTGGCGACCAATTCTTTCAAGACCGCTCATTATATGGATCGAATTTCTAAAGGAAGAATAAAAGTTGCTGTCGGCGAACTGGAAAAGTGCATCCAAGCAGCTGTACGAGGAAAGTGGGAGGGAGCCTAAGAATGGAACTTAAAGGGAGAGCTGTCAATAAAGGAGACATCGAAGGAATCGCAGTTGTTTTGGAAAAACCTTTCTCATTTACCGGCGATTTTGATCCCAATAGCGGAACCTTGACGATTAAAGATCATCCCCTCTTCGGTCAAAAGATCGCTAATAAAGTAGTGGTTTTCCCATTGGGAACAGGAGCCGTCAATGCTGCGATCGGGGTTTATAGAGCACATAAGCAAGGTAACGCTCCAATCGGAATCATATGTCGAAAAGCTGACCCAATTACGGTTGAATGTGCAATGACCATCAATATTCCTCTTATGGATTCTTTTGATAAAGATCCGATTGAAAAGATTAAGACCGGGAACCGGGTCAAAATACTGGGCGAAGAAGGGATGGTGATAGTCGAATAAGTTAAGAGGCTCCATCGTATATCGTAGTTCGTGCAGGATATCCGTAGTCTAATTAAAGCTGAAAGGAGGAGTTCACATGTCGAGAATTGGTTTATTCAATACTTGCTCTATGGTCTTCATATCAGGAATAGTTCTTCTTGCCACTGGCTTGCCCTGCAATGCACAATCCGGTCAACCGATCAAGATCGGTTTTATCAGCATGTTCACTGGACGGGTCTCCGTGCTGGGGACTTCTGGATTTGGTGGTGTCGCATTGGCTGCAGAAGAGATCAACAGTCGAGGAGGTCTTTTGGGCCGAAAGATTGAGCTCATCAAGCGTGATTGCGAGGGGAAACCTGAGGAGGCGGTGAGGATTGCCCGAGAACTTGTAAATAATGACAAGGTTAACTTTATTATTGACAATACGAGCAGCGGCATCGCATTTGCTCTCAAGGAAGCTGCCAAGGACCTTAAAACGATCATCATTATTACTTCACCAGAGGCCATCAGGTTGAATGCGGATCCTACGATCTGGTCCAAATACACCTTTAAAACCGCAAGATCGGTCGTCCACGATGCATTGGTGGCCGCAAGTTTTATGGGGAAAATGGCGAAAGAGATGAATTTGAAAAAATGGACGACCATCTCTCCCAGCTATTCATATGGCCAAGATTGGGTGGAACTCTTGATCCCTGCATTGGAGGAAAAGGCCCCTGACATAAAGATCGGGAGCCAGTTGTGGCCAAAAGTTTACACCACTGACTTCACTCCTCACATCACCACCATCATCAGTGAAAAGCCGGATGGCCTATTTGTCGTTCAATGGGGGCAGGACGCCATTGCTTTTGTGAAGCAGGCAAAGGAATATGAGCTTCCCAAGATGGTCAAGATGTTTGGTGTAAATTTCGGAGAGTATGAATTCTTAGATGGAGTCAGGCCGGTGCCTGAAGGGATGTTTGCCTGCAACCGCTATTTACTGAATGCACCTCCGACCGACGAAAATAAAAATTTCGGGCTCACCTACAAAAAGAAGTTTGAGACCTTTCCAACCTGTTGGTCTCAGGAAAGCTACACGGCCGTTCGCATGCTGGGTGCAGCCGTTACGAAAGCAAAGACGGTAGAGACAGAGGCCGTGATAAAGGCATTGGAGGGGTTGACGATAAAAGCCCCGTGGGGGACCCCGCCCAACGGGACAGTCACCATGCGGGCGCGAGATCACCAACTTGTTGATTATTATATCTGCTGGGGCCGAACGATATCCAATGATCCTTATGTCGTTGACCTGCAAACATTACCGTGGAAAGAGATCACTGATTTTGAAACCAAGTACCTCAAACAGAAAGGCTGGCTAAAGTAATACGAGGGCAGAATTTCGCTTAAATATCAGATACCTCATTTTTGACAATTAGGTTCCGCGCAATGGCTGTGCGGACAGGCCCAAAAGACAAATTCGAATCTTTGAGCAACGGAGGGGGTATTAACATGGACAAGGAAGAGATGAACTCTTATGAACGGTTAATGGGTGTCTTAAATGGGAAGTCTGTGGATAGGGTACCCGTCGCTCCAATTGTCAGAGAGTGGTGTGCGAGGCAGGTGGGGTTCACTTTTTCTGAGATCATGAATAGTGTCTCGAAGTATGTCTTTGCTCAATATTATTGTGCTAAGACATTTGGAATGGATGCGCTATGGGACTTATGGGGAGTTCATGCCGAGGCCGAGGCGATGGGAAGCGTGCTGAAGATTCCCGATGATATGCCTTGTTCTGTGGTGACACCAGCGATCAAAAATTATGATGAGGACTTACATAAGATTAAGCTGCTCAATCCGCACAAAGATGGCCATCTTCCCTTCATTCTTGAAGGGATCCGTCAGTTGAAAGATCTATCTGGCGGAAGGTTTCCTGTTTTGGGATACGTCCAAGGGCCCTTCAGGTTGGCTTCCATGCTCAGGGGAGCTGAATCTTTAATGAAGGATTGCATGAAGGGCAACAAGTATCTTGAGGAATTTCTAAATTTCTGTACCGACGCCCTGATTCTTTATGGCACGGCACTGATACATGCTGGGGCCGATTTTATCTGGATTGGAGATCCAACGTCCTCGGGGGATGCCGTCTCTAAGAAGATATGGTTAACCTATGGGTCTCCTTACACAAAAAGATTGGTGAGGGCATTAAAGAACAGTAGAGTCAAGGTGCTCATGCATATATGCGGCAATACAAATGACCGCCTTGATAGTTTTGTTGAAACGGGGATTGATGCACTGAGCCTTGATGAAAAGGTGGATTTAGCCTACGCGCGTCAGATCATCGGTGACGATATCTGTCTATGGGGAAACGTGAGTCCGACAAGTACCCTATTGATGGGAACGCCCGAGGACGTCGAATCGGAAGTCAAGGTATGTATTGAAAAAGGAAGAGGCACGAAAGGAAAATTCGTGCTCTGTTCAGGGTGCATGGTCCCTGCTGAAGCCCCGCCCCAAAATATTGAGGCGATGGTGAGAGCAGTCCATAAATATGGGAAATATGAGTAATTGAAAACACGAAATGGATTAAGAACATAGTGTTTCTTTGAGCTAACCTTACAACTTTTGATTTGACTTCACCCGATCATGTCATCCTTTTGCAACTCATTACTTCTATAAGGAGCTGACAGGGGAGTTTCTTTGTGGACTTGGTGGCAATCATAAATTGCATGATGAATCCTTCAAGCCTGATCATGCTGCTTGTTAACACGTTAAAGTTAACTATGTTGCTTTTTTTATTGGCCTCTGGTTTGTCGTTGATCTTTGGAACCCTTGAGATCCTAAACTTTGCTCACGGCTCTTTGTATATGATTGGGAGTTACCTCACCTACGTCGCGATCAAACGGATGAGTGGCTATGCTTTTGCGCTTGTTTTCGTCTGTTTGGCGATGGCCATATTTGGGTTCTTGCTAGAGCGCCTTTTAGTGCGGCGCATCTATGGAGCAAGCCTATTCTATCAGTTACTGTTGACGTATGGTTTGGTCTTAGTATTGGACGATGTGGTGAAGTTGGTTTGGGGTTCTGAATACTTAACCGTGGAAATTCCCCAAATATTCCAGAGAAAACCGATTGTCTTTATGGGAAGTGTGACCCCATTTTATTCTGCATTTACCATTGTTATCGGAGCGGTGGTGGCACTATTTTTATGGATTTTTTTCACTAGGACGAAACTGGGCAAAACGATTAGTGCTATGTCGGAGGATCAAGAGATGCTCCAAGCGTTGGGCATCAATGTGCCTCTTTTGTACAGTTTCGTTTTTGCATTGGGCACTTGTCTGGCTGGATTGGGTGGGATTTTGTCGGTTCCGCTGCTTTCCGCTTACCCGGGTATGGGTTTCAGTGTCATCATCTATTCTTTCATTGTGGTAGTGATAGGAGGTCTTGGAGATATAAGAGGGGCTTTTGTCGGTGCATTTCTTTTGGGCCTCGTTAAGAGTATGGCGGTCATCGGGTTCAGAGATTATGAGGAATTAGCACCCTTCGCCCTGATGGTGATCGTTCTCGTTCTGCGGCCCCAAGGCCTCTTCGGCATAAAACACGCTTAAACATAAATTGGAAGCTTATGAAAAAAAAAGCTGCATGGACCTTGCTTGTTTTAATAATCCTATGCTCAGTCCCTTTGTTCATCCCATCCGGCTTCGTTATGGATATGGTGATTCAAGTTCTCATCCTTGGGCTATTCGCTGTAAGCCTCAATATTCTCATAGGATACACCGGTATGGTTTCCTTTGGACATTCCGCTTTCTATGGCATAGGGGCTTACACGTTGGGGATTCTGCTGCAAAAAACCTCGTTTACGATTCCGATGGCCCTGGGGGCGGTTGTCGTCTTCTCTGCCGTTGCTGCACTCATCATTGGATTTTTCTGCACACGTCTTGCTGCGATCTATTTTGCAATGTTGACACTGGCCTTTAGCCAAGTTGTCTATGCCATCGTAACAAAGCTGGATTCCCTAACCGGGGGATACCAGGGGTTGATCGGAGGAATTCCAAAACCTAAAGTCAACTTAGGATTTGCCACTTGGGACATCAGCCTATTTAGTAACCTTTATATTTTCACAGTCATTGTGGCTGTGATTTCGCTTCTTTTGATAAAGATCATTATCGATTCCCCCTTTGGCTGCATTTTAAAAGCGATCCGAGAGAATCCGCAGCGCACCAGCTATGTTGGAATCAATGCAAGGGGATATCAGTTGATGGCCTTCGTCTTTTCGGGAGTCTTTGGTGGCATTGCGGGTGCATTGATGGCCTTTTATGTCAGCG
>Ga0187770_10000396_pt1 | contig 21150 bp, 18 predicted proteins | sample 0116_SJ02_MP02_2_FD_133154 | JGI IMG/M metagenome (GOLD analysis project Ga0187770, IMG submission 133154) | Tropical peat soil microbial communities from peatlands in Department of Meta, Colombia - 0116_SJ02_MP02_20_MG | ecosystem: Environmental > Terrestrial > Soil > Wetlands > Peat | place...
CCAGAGTTTCAGTACCCATTGATGGCAATGCTTTCCTTGACACTCGTAGCTGCGGTAGCAGGTAGACTGATGCTGAAAACGAAACTATACAAGAACCTGAGCACCATCTAATAGCCTTCCTCTCTTTTTTTTCCCACGCCTACTCACGGAGGTTTGATGCAGTCGACAAATTGGATACAAAACAACTGAGTGTGATTCGCCTTTCCTCAGACGTTGGAACGGAGACGCGTTTTTCCATCGAGATTTCCAGTTTCTTCAACTTCTCATACTGTCTGTTGATTTCCAGTTCCAAAACACATTTTCCTTTCAGATTTCGATGGAGCCTATTCTTCAAAACGGCATGTTCTTCTTCCAGCAGAGATTTCATTCCTTCCACTCCAAAACGGTAAGCGCAATCCTCTTCCATTCAGGTTCTCGCGATGGCCCAGAGCAGTGGAAGGGAGAAAGGAGAGACGAAAAAGTTCTTCAGCTCCTCTGGGCCTGTGCGAGTCCTTTTCTGAGAGGATAGAGTATTGCCGACTTGTTCTCAACCTCCAGACACGCCATGGCTTGCGAGTTATTAAGGCGTTTTTCAGAATTATATCAGAATTGGATCCTATTCTATTCCTAATGCAATCCTTACATTCGCCCCATAAATCTGAATACATGCTTCAAGGAGAAATGAGCAGTGCGATTGGTTCGCAGGAATCCGATGACAGACTATCTTATCAGAAAACATAACTTGCGGTGTCGCCTAGAGAGTTCGGAGATGTTGATGAAGAAGCGCTTGCAACCTCACATAATGTGTGGGGTTGGGGACCTTGCCAAGTACGTCCTTCTTTCGGGAGATCCTAAGAGAGTTGAGAAGATAGCGGCCTTCTTTGACGACAGCGTGAAGGTTGGGGAGTACCGGGGGTTCGTGACGTACACGGGCAGCGTAGAAGGCACAGCAGTTTCTGCCAGTTCAACTGGAATCGGCTGTCCGTCGGCAGCGATTGTCGTTGAGGAATTAGCGAACATTGGTGCTAAGACCCTCATCCGAGTCGGAACGACGGGCAGTCTGCAGGCTGACGTTGAGGTCGGTGACATCGTCATCGCATCTGCCGCTGTGCGCGGCGATGGAACGTCAAGAAGCTACGTGCCGATTGAGTACCCTGCCGTCGCAGACTTCAACGTTACCACAGCACTGTTTCAAGCAGCACAAAGGACGAAGCGGGAGGTTCAATTTGGTACTGTTTTGACCTCAGATGCCTTCTACGGCGACGTGGACAACCTGAAACGCTGGAGCAGGTTTAACGTCCTCTCAGTGGAGATGGAGTGTTCCGCCATATTTACACTTGCAAAACTGAGGAAATTGGAGGCCGGAGCCATCCTAGCGGTTGATAGCAAGCCATTAATGGGCCGTAAGAAGGGTGAATTTGAACCGAGTGAGAAAACTGGAGAGCTGGATGATTCAGTTCAAGAGGCAATCGAAGAAGAGATACGCATATCCATTGAGGCAATGAAAATCTTGGAAAAGCGCGCGCTAAAAGAAAGTCGAAAAAAAGCAAGTGCTAAATTCAGATAATAGCAATGCAAGAGTTTCCGCGGGTTTTTATCTGATGTTCACACGTCTCCGGATTCTTTCATCTTCTTGTCCTCGTACGGTGCTGCGACTCTTCTGTAGAATTCGAGCTTAACGCATTCTAACACTCCTATGGCTTTGTTGATGTGAAAGTATCGAAGGGGATAGATTTGCTTGAGTATCCTCGTAACAACATAGTTCAGCTCTCCATCCACCTCTTCTACCGGTAGAGACTTGAGAATGTCTATCAGTTCATCAAGGGCCTTCTCATACTTTGCCCTGTTCTCAGGCTTGACGTATGGCAACAACCAACCATCCCACCTCAACCTGATATCTGCAGAACCCTTATTAACACTAGTCGAAACCTTGGAGTCAATAGATTACGCGCAAAAAAAACGCAGTGCCTAGGCAGCACGTCAGAAGCATAATCAGAAGCCTGAGCGATTATTTCTCATTAAGCGCTCGCCAGACTGATGTGCACGATCTGTCCAGCAAATCTCCGACGCTGAACGAAACTTTATTGTCCTGAAGCCAAGCTTTATTTTCTGACGACCCGTTAGTGACCCTCTAGGTGGTTGACATGTCTACAAACCCTCTGGAAATATACAAGGAATTTGACTCCGAAGTGATTGAATCCTTCAACAGGTTACAGGACCTTGTCTTTTCTGAAGGAGTTCTGCCTCAGAAATCCAAGGTACTGATAGCCATGGCCATCGACGTGGAGCATGGCGCGCTTCAAGGCGCCAACGCGCTAGGGAGGCGCGCGCGCCTCAGACTGGGGGCCACGAAAGAAGAGATTATCGAAACTCTCAGAGTGTCGTACTACGTCGGGGGCAACCGTGCCCTCTTCACCTCCGCGCAGGTCCTGCAAAACCTCTTCAAACAAGACAAGAAACCCTGATCCAACCGCAACTTTACCTGAGACTATTCTTTCGAACACGAAGAGCAAGAACGATGGGAAAAAAAGGCCTTGAACGGAACAAACGATCTTCCAGAATTTCTCGAGTTCCGAAAACTGACGTTTGAAGACAAAGCTCTGCTTGAGGCACTCTTCAAGATGATGCAACCGCAGATTTCCGAGCTCACCTTCACAAACCTCTACGTCTGGAACGAGACAGAACCAGTACAAGTCTCACGACATAACAAAACAACGTTGCTGCAGCGTAGAATACGCGACGGCAAGAACGTACTCTTGCCCCCACTGACAGATGAACCGATTCCCGCAGTGCTAGAAGACTTGAGGAAGGCAGCAGTCGAGAATCGTTCCGAGATATTGCTTTACGGGATAGATTCAAAGCAGGCAGGGCAACTCAGCGCGCGGTATCGAGTTGAACCGGACAGGGACAACTGGGACTACGTGTACCTTTCGTCCGACCTGGCCGATCTTCCGGGCGACAGGTACCATTCCAAACGCAACTTCATAACTCGCTGCCTCGTTGACCACAAGTGCGAATACGCCAAGCTAGACGCATCAGTCGTAAACGACTGTCTCCAACTTCAGACAGAATGGTGCAACCTCCGGCAATGCGGCTCGGTGCCTGGCTTGGAAGCGGAAAACCAAGCAATCAAAACAATCTTCGACAGATACCCACAGCTGGGCGTGTTCGGCGGCGCAGTCTACGTAGACGACAAACTTGAAGCCTTCACCCTCGCAGAACCGCTCAACAACGACACAGCAGTCATACACTTCGAAAAAGCTAACCCTCAAATCACGGGCCTGTATCAACTCATTAACCAATGGTTCTGCCAGAACACGCTGAGAGCCTTTACATACGTCAACCGCGAACAAGACCTCGGAATACAAGGCCTCAGAAAAGCAAAACTCAGCTACCACCCACACCACATGATAGAAAAATATATTTCAAAAATAGCCTAGCGGCGCCCAAGGTTCCAAGTTTTAGCCGTGAACTCGTATTTTCTTCGCATAATAGATCACTCTCGCGTGTTCTGCGTGTAAAGAGCTTGGCGCGGAGCGAGCGAAAAAACAGGAGGGGAAGAAAAGAGAGAGCCGCTTTGTCTGCGTAGCCTTCTACGTCCCTTCTCCGGCAACAACACCTGCATTGGCATCTAATGATAGTTCTCCAAATAGTGTATAGATTGCTACTTGCTCTATATAGAGCGCACGCATTTTCCAGCCGAGTGCCGCAAAACAAAACATGCCGTGAGCATGACCGCACGCTTCTTAAATGTTCCACAGCGCGCGGTATCGTTTGCTTAGGAAACTCCCTTTTACCAACTCCGGGCCCGACAAGCTCAGCGGGACCTTTGAATTCGGGTCGCATCTCTCCCTGTAGGCTGTAGTGAGAACGAACAGAATGTGTCGTAGTTTTAATATCCGAGATTCTTGTCCACGACGTTGATTAGGGGTCGCTTGTGGATGAATCGGTCTAGGTTTTCGCAGAATATGCCCGTCAAACGTTCCATGTAGTGTGGTGTTAGCCCGGCAACGTGGGGAGTGATTATCACGCTTCTAAAGCCCCAGAGTTCGCTGTCCCCCTGCAGCGGTTCGTTCTCAAATGTGTCCAAGCCTGCCCCGGCGATCCATCCTTGTTTCAGCGCCTCTATGAGCTTGTCTTCCTGGACGATTTTCCCCCTGCTTACGTTGATGAGGTAGGCGGTTCGCTTCATGCTCTTGAACTGTGCTTCTCCCATCATTCCCTCAGTCTCCTTGGTGAGCGGCAGCGAGAGAACAACGAAGTCTGACTCGGCGAACAGCTGATTCAAATCAGCCGGAGGGATGAGCCGATCAACACTGGTTGAGGCCATTTGAGAAGGATCTCGTTTTGTTGCGATGACTCTCATTCCGAGGCATTTCGCTTTCTGCGCTATTTCCGTTCCGATTCTGCCCAACCCCACTATTCCCACGGTTTTACCTGACAACTCTTCAACTTGCTCTACGGATGCCCATGATTCGAACCTTTCCCATTTTCTTTCGGCCTGATTCCTAATGAACAGGTGCAGTTTTCGGCATAGGCACAGCATCAATCCGACAACGTGCTCCGAAATCGGCGTAGGATGGACCCCTCCGGCGTTCGTCACTAACACCTGACTCTTCACCACTTCTGGAAGAAGGAGTCCGTCAACGCCGGCGCCCCACGCCTGGATCCATTTCAACCTCTTGGCTGCAACGAACAGTTCTTTCGAGAAGAAACCTGCAAACAGGATGTCCGCATCCTCGATGAGACGCAGAGCCTCTTCCTTGTCTTCACTCCGGAAAACCTCAAGGTTTGAGGAAACATCCTTAATCTTCTCGACAAAGACTTCTGGCAAATCGAAAGAAATCAAAACCTTCATCTTTTTCATTCCTGCCATCCTCCCAGCGGAGCCTATCCGAACACACGTTCGGTCAGACATGGATCAAGCAACGCTATTTAAACGTTGCAAACCCCAACAACTCCCGCATCCTCCATATTTCCACTATGCTGTGAATGAGTGACCTTCAATTGATCCCGAAGGAAGACGACCGTCGCGCTAGGAAGGGTTTTTTGAAGTCATCCGTTGGCTAGATAGTTTACAGTGAAGGATGAGCCGTTGGAAGCAAGCGGTGAAACACTAGCTAGCTCCGTGTCTTGATTATACAGCGTGACTTGGATAAAGGGAAGACTGCTGATAGTTTCGACCTTGCTGCCCACGGTTGCTGCACAACCTGTGAATGTTAATTCCGAAAAGTCAGCCAGATTTCTCAAAACGTTGTTTACCCTCGGTCGTTCCACAATCCACTCGGCAGAGAGCATTGAGGAAGCGTAGACGATGCTGTTCTGGTACGATTGTCCACGAGTGGAGTCATGGATTTCCAACAACCACGTGTCTGTGGATGGGTCCGCGAGAGATATGGAAGCCATGATTCGGTCTCCCGGCGATACGTTCAATGAACCTATCGTCACTTCAGTGTAGGGCAACAGTTCGTACCATGCCGAGTATGTTCCGACCCCATTTATTGAATCCTGCTCTGTTCCCATCTGGATCAATGTACCGTCGGACTCGAACTGACCACCCACACCAATCCAAGTTGCACTGAAAGAGTTCCTTGCTGAAACGCTGACCTCAGGAACTGTCCATGAGGCTTCGATTGCCGTGACTGATGGTTGAGGGTTGTTCAGGTTTGTGGCCACAACATAACCTGACCAGTCGAAACTGTTCACGCTCCGATTCGTCGAGCCAGTGAGAAGAGGAAAGAAAAAAAACAGGGCGAAGACAAGCATACAGTCCAACAAGATAATCAGGAGAATCGCGAAATTCCTTCTTTTCCTCATGCGAGGCTTTTCGGGCAGTTCAGTTTCAGGTGGTTCATACAGCACGTTGGTCCGCTTCTCTCGACCTGCTATTCTGACATCTTGCTATACCAAAACCTTTGTGGTTATTACGCAACTATGACAACATCAATCTTGCGATGTACATATGAGTTGCTGGTGGTCTGCATCAAGAGCGTATCATCGTCAGGATCATCTTGAACCTTTTCACTGCTCTGAGGGAGTGCGGTTTCGTGGCGGGAATCACAATCACTTCTCCCTCTTCTACGCGTGTTGCTCTGCCTGAGACAACTATCTCTGCCTCTCCATCAACGAGGTATATCAAGGCGTCATACGGCGCCGTGTGCTCGCTCAGACCCTGTCCTTCGTCAAAAGCAAAAAAGGTCACAGTTCCAGTTTTTCTGTCGATTATCGTTCGGCTCACCACGGAGTGTTCTTGATAGTCTGCCAAATCAACCAACTTTGTAACCTGCGCTACTGCAACGCTCTTCTGTTCTTTGCTCCCGGCCATTCCTATTCCAGCATTGGATGATTCAGCTCAACCCGCTCTCGTTTAAATGTTTTCTGCCTCCCCACATTCGCTGCACTGACCTTGCATGTCCAGAAACTATGGTGGTCGCGTTGTCAAGCTTAAAATATCTACGATGATAATGGTCCGTGCATGAAGATTCAACTTGTGGGCCTGGGCCACGTGGGACAAAGCCTTATCGAACTCATCGACGAGAAGAAGCAACTGTTGAAGTCGCAAGGGTTGGTTCTGAGTATAGTTTCTGTTTCCGATTCAAGAGGAACAGCCGTGGATGAGAGCGGACTCAGCCCGACGGAAATTCTCAGGCACAAACCGCGAGGATGGAAGGGGTTCGACAAGTTCGTGGAGGGTTTCAACGCGCTAGAGGCTGTGAGAAACATCGAATGCGACGTGACAGTAGAATTGACGCCGTCGACCCCGAATGGCGAACCTGGGCTTTCAAACATCAAGGCCGCGTTGGCTGCGAAGAAAAGTGTTGTCACGGCGAACAAGGGCCCTCTGGTCGTTGCTTACAGCGAACTCGCAATGATCGCCAAGAAAAACAGTGTAAGGCTGCTCTACGAAGCTACGGTTGGCGCGCATGTTCCAGTGTTCTGCATGGTTGAATCGTGCTTCAAAGCGGACGAGGTTCAGAGTGTCAGAGGCATACTCAACGCTACCACAAACTATGTCATCGGACAGATGGAAAAGGGTAAGGGTTTTCAAGAGGCCACAGCCGAAGCGGTGAAGGCAGGATGGGCAGAAACAAACTATTGTGACGATGTTGACGGAATAGATTCCGCTAGAAAGCTGGTGATTATTGCTAACGCGCTCTTCAAAGAGAATGCGTCGCTCAAAGACGTGAAGATTGAGGGAATCAGAAATGCCGGAGCGCTGGTGAAAGCGGCCCACAGAGAGAACATGAAGGTCAAGCTCATCTGCGAAATCGCAAGGAACGAGGATAAACTCGAGATGACCGTTTCGCCCAAAATGGTTGCCTCAGATGACCCATTGGCCACCGTGAAGGAGGGAAACATGGCCATAAAATACAGTTTCAAAACCTCCAAGGAAATCTTCGTCGCAGCCCAGTTCCTGGGGCCTAAACAAACCGCGTATGCGGTGCTGAACGACATAGTGAAAATAAGCGCACAATCCAGTTGTTGAAATCCTACGCTATAGAGTAAAATGAAAGGTTTCAGTCTCAAAAACGCAGGCGTTTGAATGGGCGATCAAAGCCGTTGACCGCAGTGTTTCCGCGTAGACCCCGTCTTCACATGCAAGGTGAGATCAGATGCAATTGCAATCTGTAGCAATGTTGCTGCCATCCTCGTCTTCATCGGCCACACATGTCGTAATGTTGTTTATTAGCAACTCTTGAGAAGGCAGAAGCGCTGCGTGAATGACGCTTGGATATGGGTGAGTGGCTGCAATTGGAACACGGCTGAACGAGGGTTTGTTTTTTTCACGTTTTGGTGATGGACTTTAGACGTTCGGGTATGTTTACCCAGACCGTTTGGTCTTGGTCTTGGGTTTTCGGTTCGATGGGAAGGGTTATCGTGAAAGTGGATCCTTTGTCCAGCGCGCTTGTTATCGTGATTTTGCCTCCATGGGCTTCGACTATTCGTTTGCAGATTGGCAGTCCGAATCCCATGCCTCTTGCTTTGGTTGTGAAGAGCGGTGACCAAATCTTGTCCAACACTTCTTTTGACATGCCCGTTCCAGTGTCAGAGAAGCTGAATACAACGTTGTCGCCTTCTTTCTCACTTTTTGCTGTTAGTTCTCCGCCGTTTGGCATGGCGTCGAACGCGTTCTTGATAATATTCACAAATACCCTGCGCATCTTTTCCTTGTCCACCTTGGGTCGTGGCTCCTTTCCCATTCGGTCAATCACGACCACGTTCTGTGGAACTTTCATCAGCGACAATGCCTCCGCCAAAAGCATTTTCGGCTCAGCCTCAAACAGTTCCAGCCTAATCTCGCGGGAGTACTCCAAAAGGTCGTTGATGATTTTGTTCGAGTAAGCAATGGCCTTTTCCACAGTCTCGAACATTTCCCTTTCTTTATCGTTCAACTTCTCGTTCAGTTTCATTTTCAAATAGTACGTCGCGCCGGCGATGCCTGTTAATGGGTTTCGCAGGTCGTGTCCCACCATTCCGGCCAGTTCGCCTATGGCGGCGAGCCTCTGCGCCCTCAGTAGCTGGTTCTGAGCCTCAACGAGTTCTCGCGTCCTCTCTTTTACTTTCACTTCGAGCTGTCCCGCGTATCCTTGAATCTCGTTTTTCGCCTCGTTCAACTGCTGAATCAGCCTAGCGTTTTCAATGGCCACCGCGGCCTGATACAGAAAAAGCTCGAACGCCGCTAGCGAGTCTTTGGTGGGCCTTCTTCCATCGACTGGGTCGTCGATGCTCATTATACCCACGATTCGACCGTCGGCCAACCTGAGAGGAGCGTAAAGCAGATCGTTCGGATCCCAATCCAACATCTGCTCCTGAGACAGATGGCTAAGCACGACACCTTGGCTGAACTTTTCCCTGACGAAGCTGTCGCTCCAAGGCAAATAGTAGAACTCGCCCATTTTGAAACGCTCAAACTGCGGTCCGAGGCGCTCTCTCCACATATGCCCTGGTTTCCTGTGGTTCCAGAGGTACAGCCTCTCTTCTTCGGTCAATCCTGAGGCCACGACATCTTCAGCCTTGCCTATTTCGAAGTTTTCATCCACCAGAGAAATTACAACTCTGCCCCAACCCAGCCCCCTTACAGCGTCCAGGATGGCCTGAAGACGCTGCCGCAGATCAACCGAGTGAATCATCTCGGCAGAACTCTTCATCAATGAAGCCTGCTGAGCATTACGCTTCTCAAGCTCACTTCGATGTTTAATGTTGACGATAGCGGTTGCAGCGTGCGAAGCCAAAACCTCAAGCATCATCGCATCTCTCTCGTCGAACGCGTTCAGCTTCTCACTTTCCACGTTCAAAACACCCAGCACGTCGTCTTCCGCAACGACCGGAACCGCAAGCTCAGACCGAGCGGCAGGCGCATCTTTGCTCCATCGGACGTATAACTTGTCTTCCGAAACGTTGGGCAGGAGCACGGTCTTGCGTGTGGCTACTGCCCTAACCGTCACGCCGCCCTTAGAACCATCGAGAGGCAACTCAAAACCTACGGGGGCTTGATATCCGCGCTGGTGATCAGAATGAAGCCCGCCATTCTCCACAGTCAAGAACGAGGCGTGACTGAAACCTAGAACCTTCTCCATAGCATCTAGAGTCCATTCATAAACTTGATCGAGAGTCTTTGCGGCATTCACCTTTCCACCGTGCAGGTTTAGTGCGCTTGAACGCTCCTCGTCCTCCATAAGTGTGCGCGTTCTTTCTTTGATCAGCTCCTCCAAACGTTCAGAATGAGACTTGAGCTCCTCTTCTAACCGGCGGCGCTCAGTGACATCCTCCACCATTTCAATCGCTTCGATGACCTTTCCTTTCTCATCTTTAATGGGAGACGATATCACCCTGAAACACCGAGTCCTGTCGTTAGTGGGAGTGTTCGGGACGGATTCATGCACTTGCCCGTCTGTTAGCGTCTTCCGCGTCGGGCAGTAGGAGCATATCGCATCTCGAGGCGGGTCGTAGAAAGCCTTGAAGCAAACGGGTTTTTTCGAAATGTCAACGTCACGGAACCACTTTTTCATCTGGGCGTTTAATGCCAGAATCTCCATGTTCGTGCTTATCACGGCAACGCCGATAGCGATGTTGTCAACAACATTCTGGTATCTTTTCTCGGACTCGCTCAAAGATTCATCCTTCTTTTGTTCAGTAATGCCGCGTGCTTTGCTGCTGGCACTCGGCTCATCCTTACTCCACTTCATTCGGCCAGCTCCATTGTCATATCTACGTTGTTTTTCTGAGCCTTTCCAGCTTCGAAAAGCTTGGAAGAAACCCAATTGTTATCTTTATGCAACTAGACGACCCCTAACCAAGCCCTTTGCAGTATGATGACGGTAATAATTCCCCGCCTCACGATATTAATCGCTTATGAATTCCCTATCTGAATTCTCAAAAACTTCCTAGAGGCATGTCTAGTCAAAGGCGAAGCCTGCGCGCGAACATGTGAGAACGAGGGAACTAGACGCTAACGTTCGACAAGATTGATGGTCTTGATGCTACGAAAAAAGGGAGAGAAGGAAGCTATGGTCCTTTCTTAGTTATCTCCTTTATGATGCCTGCAGCCACTGTCGTTCCCATGTCTCTGACGGCGAAGCGGCCGAGTTCTTCGAATTCTGCGAAGGTTTCAACGGCAATCGGGTGCAGAGGTTCCATTCTGACGACGGCTGCGTCTCCGGTCTTTAGGAAGGTGGGTTTCTCTTCTGTTACCTGTCCCGATCGTGGGTCGAGCTTTCTCATCAGCTCGGTGAATCGGCATGCCACTTGTCCGGTGTGATAGTGCAGTACAGGTGTGTATCCTGCTGCTACGGCTGTGGGGTGGTAGATGACGATTATTTGTCCGATGAATTCTTTGGCAACGGTCGGCGGGTTACTGGTGTGGCCTGCTACGTCTCCACGGTGTATGTCGGTTTTCGCTACGCCTCGGATGTTGAAACCTATGTTGTCTCCTGGTTCAGCTTTGGGTATGCGCTCGTGGTGCATCTCGAGCGATTTGACTTCGCCCTGTTTGTTGGAGGGCATGAAGACGACAACGTCGTTTTCTTTGATGATGCCAGTTTCGACTCTGCCAACGGGGACCGTGCCGACGCCGGTTATGCTGTACACGTCCTGAATCGGAACGCGCAGGGGTTTGCCCGTTGGTTTAGAGGGAATCTCGAACGTGTCCAATGCTTCAATCAGTGTTGGGCCCTTGTACCAGGGCATGTGCTCGCTGGGTTTGACAAGGTTGTCCCCTGTCCAGCCGCTCGTGGGTACGAAGGGGATTTTCTCGAGTTTAAAGCCCACCATCTTTAACATTCGGCTGACTTCGTTCTTGATTTCGTTGTAACGTTCTTCACTCCAGTTGACAGACACGTCGTCCATCTTGTTAACGGCAACGATAACCTGTCGAACACCCAATGTGAAGGCCAAGAACGCGTGCTCTCTTGTCTGGCCTCCGGGACCGATGCCCGCTTCGAACTCGCCTCTTCTTGCCGAGCAGAAGAGTATAGCGCCGTCTGCTTGGCTTGCGCCTGTGATCATGTTCTTGACGAAGTCTCTGTGTCCAGGTGCATCTATTACGGTGTAGTAGAACTTTTTGGTTTCGAACTTTAGGAACCTGAGGTCGATGGTTACTCCTCTTTCGCGTTCTTCTTTGAGGTTGTCGAGGACCCATGCGAACTTGAAGCTTTCTTTTCCGGCTTTCTTGGCTTCTTCCTCGAAGGTTTTGATTGTTCTTTCGTCGACCGCTCCTGCTAGGTACAGCAGATGTCCCGTAGTAGTCGATTTTCCGTGGTCGACGTGTCCCATGATGACTAGGTTCAAGTGTGGCTTGCTTGTTTTGCTCACTTTCTGTTTTTCCTCCTTCTTCAAATCTTCCTCTAAATTTTAGTGAATTCGTTAATCCAACTGTTTAATCGATTATTAAAAGTTTATGATGTTGATTCTGCGCTTACGACACGCGCCTGCGAAAGCACTTGATACTGGGAAACGTTTTTTGTTCAAGTTTGGTGAAATGTGCTTGGTCGATTTGGAAACAGATATTAGCGTTGGCTTTTTTGTTTATTGCTTGAGTTGCGCAGATTATGCCGACGAATTTGCCTCCGGATGCGAAGAATAAGTGGGAAGAGGTTGAGGCCACTAAGGAGCCACGCCAGAAGCTCAAGCTGCTGGAAGAGTTTCTGAGTTTGGTTCCGAGGCATCATGGTACGTCCAGGCTGGTGGTTCAGACTAAGAAGCAGATTACGAACTTGCGCAGAGAGATTGAGGAGACGAAGAGGAAGAGGGCTTCGGCGGCGAGGACTGGGCCGAAGTTTTTCATCGAGAAGGAAGGCGCGGCGCAGGTGGCTATCATTGGCTTGACGAAGGCGGGGAAGAGCAGTTTGTTGAGCGATGTGACAAATGCTAAGGTGGAGGTGTCGGCGAACCCATACACGACACGTGTGCCCGTGCCAGGGGTGATGAATTATCAGGATATTCAGTTTCAGTTGATTGAGGCTCCGGCGTTGATGGAGGGCTCGGCGGACGGGAGAGCGTGGGGGCTTCAGACGTTGGGCATCGCGCGGAACGCTGACGGGCTGATAATAATGGTGGATTTGTCGGGGAAGCCTGCTGACGAGTTGAGTTTGGTTTTGGGAGAGATGGAGAAGGCGCGGATACTGGTGAGCCAGCCGCGGGCGCGGGTGGACATTGAGAGGAAGTTCATGGGCGCTGGCCTTCGGATAATCGTGTTCGGAAGATTGGTGGACTGCACATTCAAGGACGTTGAAGAGTTGCTGAAGACTTACCACGTGACGGACGCGTTTGTCCGGATTTCAGGAGACGCAACCCTGGAAGAGGTGGAGGAGGCGGTTTTTGAGAACACCATTTACAAGCCAGCCATAATAGTTGCCAACAAGGCGGACGTGAGGGGCACCGAGAGAAACCTGAAACTGCTGAAAACTTTTGTTCATGGAAGACTTCCAATTTTGGCCGTCTCATGCTACAGGAGAACGGGTCTGGAGAAGCTAGGTGAAACGTTGTTCAGGGCGTTGAACCTGATGCGCGTTTACACGAAGGAGCCTACTGAGAGGGAGTTTTCGAAGAAGCCCTTCATTCTGAAAAAAGATTCGTCAGTGTACGACTTGGCGAAAAGCATTCACAGCGATTTCAAACAGAACTTTAACTATGCGAGAGTCTGGTCCGAACGATTAGCCTTCAGCCCCCAGAAAGTCGGCGCAACATTCATCCTGCAAGACGGAGATTCAATAGAAATTCACCTAAAATAAGGGCCCCAGACATAAGCAGCCACTTGTCAGAAGACCATTAACAAGTTTGATGGCGCCCGATAATTAGTATCAAGATCGTGCGCACACTCATTTCTGTTTTTTTGTGGCACACTGGAATGCTGCTGTATTGATCCTCATTACTGCTCGACGCTGTTATGGTCTATAGGAGGGCTTTTGCGTTTGCTTGCGAGCATGCTGATGAAAATATCTGTTTGGATTAACGCGCGTGATGTTCCTGAATTCGGTTCCTATCGTAATACAGCACGGACGTATTTCAGAACTCGCTCATGGGTAGGACTAGGCTTCTAGTGTGCGTCGGCAGCCCCTACCCCAGGTCAACGATATGATCCAAATACGATTCGAGAGAAAACATACCCGCCATCCCTGAATTCCACCCTCCTGCCTGACCTCATCCCAGCATAGGCCGCAACCAGTAAAAGCAAAACGGCACACCCACTCTAATCTCGGGCTCAATTCAATCCCCTCAAGCTCAGACAAAGGAACGTAGAGACAGACATGCCCACCGCTTAGTTTTATGTTGCAACTTCGTCTGAGGCGAGGTTTAGACGGTGATTACTCTGCAGTTGTTGTCTCTGAGATAGTCGGTCAACGGTTTACCCATGTACTTGACCTCTATGCCCAGCCTTCTCAAGTCTTCAGAAACTTCGTACATGTCTGAACACTTCTTGCAAGCAAACAGTTTCACACCAGCCTCTTTCATTCTCGAAACATGTTCCTGCAATTCAGTGTCGGCAGCAAGAAGTTTCGAAGATGGCCCCCAGACGACCAACGTAACGTTCTTCCAACCCCAGTTGAAACGCTTCGAATTCAAGGTGTACATGAACGCCATTTTTAACGCTGCTTCCCTGTCGCCACTCGTCCACAACACGACGAGCTCATTTGGCTTTGACGACTTCTTTTCCATATAACGCTCTTTCTTACTCAAATTCACTCCCCTATGTTCCTAGGCGCCCTTCTGTGTTCAGGCCTCCGCCTTCTTTGCAACGTGTGCGTGTGAACTGTTTTGGCTCTTCAAGTCATCTGCAAGCTGTTTCAGAGAGAATGAGCGCAGCACGTTTTCAGTGGTCAGGTCTATGAGAAATGATTCGAGGCTCATTATGTCCTTCACTTCGGCTCGCATCTCCTGTATGAAAATAGAATAGTCTGAGTAGCTCTTGTGGATTGAAATGGTTATTCTATCGTGGTCTAATCCGGTGCCATCAGAGGCAAACACCATGTTTGGGTGTTTTTCGACGAAGCTCTTGGCTTTCTGAAAAACATCTTCTGGGTGTTTCTCATAATCCCGTTTGCCAAAAACAACCGCCATTATGCTGTAACCCAGCTTAGCCAGATTAGGAGACGCACTGTACTCTACGAGGCCCTGTTTCTCGAGCCTTGCCCTTGTCCTAGTGACGGTAGGCTGAGAGACATGAAGCACCCGGGCAAGCTCCCTGTCACTCCTCCTACAGTTTCTAACAAGCTCTGCTATAAGTCGAAGCTCAAAGTCTTTCACGGGCTCTCATCTCAACGTGCAAACTATTCTGGAAGTGAATGGTTAAGAAGCTTCTCCTACCAACAAGAAACAGACAAGTTGCTTTCCCGCTCTCCCTTCGAGAACTACTGCCAAGTTCAACGAACATGCAAGCGTTTCCATTTTTCCTTGACCATCAGCCCCCTCTGGGCGAGACAACATGTTCTTCCACGAAAATCGCTTAGGCAAGGCTCCTTGTAAATCCTAGCCTCGAGACAAGACTTTACCCCTCTCGTGCACCAGTAGATTCTTGGTGGGAATAGACTATTTTTCCGTCAACGATTGTTGTCTCCACCTTAATCTTCTTGATCATGTCTGGGTCGACGCTGAACAAGTCGTCGGAAAGAATGGTGAAGTCGGCCAGCTTGCCAACTTCAATCGTTCCTCTCTCAGCCTCGTCAAAATCGGCGTAGGCAGCGTTCAACGTGTAGGTCTTCAAGACTTCTTCCACGTTGAGACTCTCTGAGTCTCTTCTGGCCACGGCAGCCCATACGCCGAGCAGGGGACTGATGTTCACTACGGGACAGTCAGAGCCTGAGATGATAACTACGCCTTCCTTCATTAGAGTCTTGAAGGGAAAAGCCCAGCGAGCTCTTTCTTTGCCCACCCGATCAACGAGCCAGAAGTCAGAGACGATGAAGTGAGGCTGAACAGAGGCTATGAGGCCGAGGTTTTTCATGCGTTTAATGAGTTCTGGGTTGAGGATGATGCAGTGTTCGATTCTGTGTCTGTGATCTTTTCGTGGGAACTGCTTTAGAGCCTCTTCGTAGGAGTCCAGGACTCTTTCGACGGCGCGGTCGCCAATGGCGTGAACGGCTAGCTGCAGCCCGGCTTTGTGGGCCTTGAGGACGAGTTGGTAGAGTTCTTTCTGGGGGTGCAGGAGAAGGCCGTTTGAGCTTGGGTCGTCAGTATAAGGTTCTTTCAGGGCCGCGGTGCGGGAGCCGAGTGAACCGTCGGCGAAGAGTTTGACGAAACCCATCTTGACCTTGCCGTTCGGGGCTCGGGTTGAGAGATGCAGGTTGGCACGGTTGTCCAAGAGCTCAGGCGGGACGCCCACGTAGACTCTCAGGGGCAGTTTTCCTTCGAAATTAAGGTTCATTATGGCTTGAATTTCATCTGTTGACTCGGTTATCCAGTGAACGCCTGTTAGTCCAGCTTCCACGGCCTTTGTGCAGGCGAGAAGGCTGGCTTCTTCGAGAGCTTCCAAGCTTGGTCTGGGAACCTTATCCCAAATGAGCTGCATGGCGTTTTCTTCCAAGATTCCACTGGGTTGGCCAGTGGTTTCGTCCAATTCGATCTGTCCAGCGTCCACCACCGTTTTCTCGGTTATGCCTGCCAATTGAAGGGCTTCACTGTTGGCGACGCCGATGTGGCCGCAGACGCGAACCAAGAAAATGGGTCTATCCGGCACAGCAGCGTCTAAGTCCCAACGGGTTGGATAACGCTTTTCAGCAAATTTTTCGTGGTCCCATCTTCCTCCCAGAATCCAGCCTGTTCCACGGGTTTTGGACGCATGTTCTCGGAGCCTCTGTTGCACTTCTTTTATTGATTGCACACTTTTGAGATCGGGGCTTTGGAGAAAGAAGCCGAACTCTGTCATGTGCACGTGGCAATCAACAAGACCAGGGACCACGGTCTTGTGGGTGGCGTCTACGATCCTTGTGCCTTTGCCTACTTGTTTGCGTATTTCACTGTTCGAACCTACTGCGATTATTCGGTTGTTTTGAACTGCTACTGCTGCGGCTTTGGGCTGTTTGGGGTTGAGTGTAATAGCGTTAGCGTTGAGTATTACAAGCGAAGCCGACATAAAGACTTCTTATTGTGGGAGGAGAAAATAAAGGTTTTAAGAGGTTTGTTAGACCCAGTTTTGGCCGGGTTTTCTCTGGAGAATTACCCGTTTTTCGTAGTTGCGTCTGTTGCGGTACCTTGGACTGGGGCTTCTCTTAGGAGTGGCTTGGATCTTGGGAGTCTGAGATCTGACTTTTCCAGCTTTTGAAAGTGAGCCGTGAGTTGGCAAATGAAATGCACCTGTGTGGAATGCAAAGCTTATAGTAACTCTTAAACCTTTTCACATGCACCAATAGGATGCTAGGCGGGGGTCGCCAAGCATGGTTAAAGGCGTAGAGCCCAGATTAAGAGGCGCGAAAGCTTCAGGAGCCTATCCTGTAGAGGTTCGTGGGTTCAAATCCCACCCCCCGCACTTCAATTCGGGGATAATTTGAGCGTGTTTTAACTAAAAAAGCTTAATTCGAAGGTTCGAGAGTGGGGGCTGAAAATTGAACACGCAATTGCCGGCAAAAATGCGCGCTATCTCTTGTTTTTCAAACTGTTTCCCATGCTCCAGGCTCTGGCTAATTTCTTGCTGACCCTCAGATAACTCCGATCATTCGTTGCGAAAGGTAAGCTGTGACTTGGCCAAATCGACGACTCCTTCGGTGAGGATATTCTCACCGCAATAGGTAGCGATGATATATCCTATGAAAATATCATATCCTATGAAGTCAACAGTTTACACGAGTTTGCACTCCATGTTTATGGGAGACTCTTCAATCATTGGGGTGCGCCGTTCCCAGTTTTCCGAAGAATGCTTTGAAGAGAGAAGCTTTGTCCAGATTTTTGCCCGACACCAAGCCACAGCGCGCTGTGAGCATTACACTCTTAGCTCTCAGGCTTCTGCCTCTACACCTACCAATATCTACCCATATTCAACGCTCACACGCACGGAGCGCGCGCTGGCACGTTATCAAAACGTATTAAGAATTGATCCTAGTTGTATGATTTCAAGGTTGGATGAGGCAATGAAAGCTGTTGCAGATCAAGAAGTTGACGAGATAGCCCAAAAAATCATTACAGAAGTAGAACATGCAAAATCGAAAGACTTGGCAGACTCCAGCGAGATGATAAAGATTCTACACTTGACAAACACACGTAACGCAAAAGTGCTGCTACAGCACGCGGAAGAAGCTCCGACAAAGCCTGAACGAGACTTGGGCAAGAAAGCCGTGGTGGAGGCATTGTTGGTTTCAACCTGGCATACAAGGTTGTACTTCATCATAAGATCATTCATAATGGGGTTGCTGGGCGCGGCGCTTACCCTCATTTTCTTGCTGATGTTTCATCGCATAACCCTAACTTTGGAGATTCCCCTGGGGATCTTTTCATTTCTATTCACGCTAGCCGTATCCAGGCTGCTGGACGTGCAGATAGTGAAAGCTACAAAAGCCACCACAGACTACCTGGTCAATCATAAAAGCTTGAGAAACTTTATCCTCAACCACTTCTAACCAAGTATGCGCGCGCGCATTCCCATTCGTAAAAGGCTCTCGTCTATTTCCTTCTGAGTGCCAACTTGCCATGATTGCAGGCTGAAAAATCGCGTTTTCATCAGTGTGGGTTTCAAAAGGGGATCAATCGATGCGAGCTCACTTGTCGATCTCAATTGCGCTTGGGCAAGGGTTTAGCTATCAACGAACGAATTACGACGGATTGAGTCACTATTCCAACTAACTTACCATCTTTGTCTATTATAGGTATGCGCTGAATGCTTTTTCGGTCCATGGTTTCAGCGATTTCGCTTATCAAAGCGTTCTCACCCCTTGTGATTACGTCGGTGGTCATCAGGTCCTCAGCAAAGAGATCGTTAGTTTTCTCTCCGGCGAGGTCGATATCTCGAAGAGTAAGTATACCGACTAGGTTGTCGTCGTCGTCCACGACTGGCAGAGCTCCGACGCCTTGTCTAAGCATACGCAAGCGTGCTAACGCAATCCTTTTCTTCGGGTTAATCGTATAAGTCTCCTTACGCTTTATCATCACGTCCTTCGCCAACGTTTCACCCATAACATCATCCCAACTACTGTCTCTCACACAATAGTGGAAGTTAGCTCTATGTAGTTTTTGCGGTTGGAGGATTGTAGTGCGCGCGCTTTTTTCTATGGTCGACCCATCGATTCTATGCGGTCTCGTCATCATGATAGGGGCTATCTTAATTTTGCTTAGTATTCTAGGTGCTGCGGATAGCACTGTCTCCGGCCTTCTTAGCGCGAGCGTTCAAAATGTGAAGACAAGAATTCGGGGTTATCTCAGGAATAACAAATTCGCGGGCTTATAGTTGTTGGGTCTGAGCCTTTAAAGATTCAATTTAGTGAGAATTCCATTCTGTCTCCACGTGTTTCCCTTCTTATGATTCCCTTTTCGTCAAGGTATTTCAAGTGGGCTATGGCCTCGCCCGTGGCGAACCATTTTTGCGAGACTGGGAATAGATCCCAGGAATCGCAGTCTATGTCCCAACTCATCTGCGATGCTATCTGATAAGCGTTCATAGGGCCATTCTCAAGTATCGAGAGTACCTCTTCGATCCTTGTCTGGTGGTGCTCTTTGAGTTCTTGAATTCTCTTTTTGCTGTCTTCAAAAATGCGTCTGTGGCCAGGCAATACAAGCCGGACATCGAGCTTGTATACTTTGTCAAGACTTGTCATATATTCCTTCAAGAGATTGTCGTCGTAATTCCATAATGAAATGTTGGGAGTTATGTCGAGAAGGATATGATCTCCTGCAACGAGTATTTTTCTCTCAGGTTCGTAGAGACACATGTGACCTTTTGTGTGACCAGGAGTTTCAACGCATTCGAACCGATAGTCTCCGACAGTCATCACGTTGCCTTCCGTCGGAGCGGTAAACTTCATGTTGCCTTTTGGGCTGTATCTGTACCCAGGATGTTTCTCAAGAGCTTCTTTGAGCTCTTTTTCCGGGAAACCATTCAATGACGCAAACCTGAGCCCAGCATACCAGTATTCTGGGTTGCGGGCCAGCATCACGACATCGGCGTCTTGTTGATTGAGGTATATTGTTGATGTATCTGTGGCTAATGCTGCGACGAGACCCAAGTGATCTGCATGCATGTGCGTGATGAAGAAGTCCGTTTTGCCCAAGTCTACGTCAAGTTCTTTTAACGCTAAATTCATTGCCGTCATGCATTCTTCTCGGTTCATTCCCGTGTCGATGATCATGTTTCTTTTTTGGGTTTTTATAACGTAGGAGTTGAGAGCCTTGAGTGGATTTCTAGGTAATGGAACTTCAATTCTGTACAGATTGGGCAGAACCTCTTCTACCATTCGGCTTATCCTCCACCATTGAACGACGGCCGCGCGCTTAGATAGTTTTCGATTTTTCGAACAGTTTTATTATCGTGAAAATCAGCGTCATTATGGGTCATGTTGTGAAAAAAGACGGTTGGTTTGCATTTTTTACATTTACAACGTACGCTTGATTCCCACATTAGACTATCTATCACGCGTGCTATTGAGCGCGCACCTTACTTGTCGAACGGGTACTTCTTATCGGCCTTGAGCTTTTCCAGCTCCTCTTTCTCAAGCGTGTTGAATGCGATCTTGCCGATTAACGTCTTGGGGAGAGTATCCCTGAATTCGATCTCCCGCGGCGATTCATACTTGAGCAAATTGGCCAAGCCGTAATCCTGGATTTTCTTGGCCATCTCGTCGCAGGCTTTTGACTTGTTCTTGAGGATCACGAAAGCCTTGACTCGGGTCACCTGTTTCTCGTCTGGCACGCCGATGACGCACACGTTCTCGATATCGGGCATCTTCCGGAGTACTTCCTCGACGTGCGTGGGGTACACGTTGATGCCGCTGATCTTGAGCATGCGCTTGAGTCGGAGCTTGAAGTAGAAGAACCCGTCCCTATCCATAGTGCCGAGGTCGCCTGTATGGAGCCAGATGCGGCCGTCTTTGTGCTTCTTGAGGGTGTCCGCGGTCGCCTGGGGGTTGTTGAGGTAGCCTTTCATAACTGCGGGCCCAGAAACGCAGATCTCGCCCTCCTCGCCACTTGGTGCCTCCTCGATCGTGCCCGTCTTGCAAATCTTGGCGAGCATGTCGGGGAATGGCACTCCAATGCTGCCCTCCCGGTAACCACCCAATGGTGTCGACATAATCGCGGTCACAGCCTCGGTGAGGCCATAGCCCTCGAGCAAGCTCGTATTTCCACCGCCAGCCTTGACCGCTGCCTCGAATTTCTCCTTCGTCTTCCTTGGCAACGTGTCGGCACCGCAGAACGTCGCAGTTAAGCAAGAGAGGTCAGCGCCGCAGAACTCCGCGTTCGATGCCAAGGCTTCGAACAAGGTAGGGACGCCCACCATGAAGTTTGGTTTCTTTTTCTTGATGATCTTGGCCACGTCCTCGGGGGTGAACTGGGGGATCAAGATGGTCTTGCCGCCGTTCATTAAAGCAGCATTCACGCAAACACCAAGCCCGAAACCGTGGAAAATCGGTAGTATTGCGAGTGTTGAGTCGCCTGGCCCCATGTTTCCCCAGACACTCACTTGCATTCCCTCCGAGATCATGTTCATGTTCGTGAGCTCGATGCCTTTGGGCACGCCGGTCGTCCCGCCCGAGTACA
>Ga0187770_10000397_pt1 | contig 21113 bp, 17 predicted proteins | sample 0116_SJ02_MP02_2_FD_133154 | JGI IMG/M metagenome (GOLD analysis project Ga0187770, IMG submission 133154) | Tropical peat soil microbial communities from peatlands in Department of Meta, Colombia - 0116_SJ02_MP02_20_MG | ecosystem: Environmental > Terrestrial > Soil > Wetlands > Peat | place...
GGTCTGCCGGTAATTCGCAACAGTTTGGTCGTACGTCGCGCGATACTGCTCGACGGTCGCCTTCCGCAATCCGGCATCAAAGATCGTTTCGGCAAGGCTCGGACCCACCGACCAGAACCGGCTCGGCCAGGTAAACCAACTCGTGATGCTGGAGTTTCCGAATCCTCCTGTGGCGCTCAATAGAAGATCGGGAAAATAGGCCGCTTTTGCGATGCCGATCTGCGCATTCGCCTCGGCCACCGCTCGTTCAGTCGCCGCGATATCCGGCCGTCGCTCAAGAAGCTCCGAGGGGACACCGACAGGTATAGCAGGGCGATTCCCACTGAGAGGCATAGGCGGAATCGAGAAAGTCGATGGAGGCTGGCCCGTCAAAACGGCGATCGCATGTTCATACTGTGCTCGAAGGATGCCGAGATTGGTATCTTGCGCCTGCGCAGTTCTCAACTGCGCCTCGGCTTGCGCCACTGCTTCATCAGCACCGAGGCCGCTCTTGTAAAGGCTTCGATTGAGATCGAGGCTGTCCTGATAGGCTACAACAGTGGAGTCGAGCACTTGTTTCATCGAGTCCTGTGCACGTAGTTCGTAATAGTCGACGGCAAGCTCGGCTTGCTCGCTCAGCCGCACATTCTCTAAGTCCGCAGCGCTCGCCTGCGCCGCGTAGACGTTGGCCTTGACGTTGTTTCGAACTCGGCCCCAGAGATCGGGTTCCCAGGACGCATCGGCCGGAAGCGAGAAGTCAGTGAAAGGTCTCACGATGAGCTGTGAATTCGACGAAGTTCCCGCTCGTACCCCACCAAATTGCGCCGGCGATGGCCGCTCATTGGTAATGCTTGGATTCGTGGTCACCGTGGGGAAGAATTGGGATCGCGCCTCTCTTACAAGTGCGCGAGCGACCACGAAACTCGAAGCGGCCGCTGCGATGTTTTGGTTCGCGACGGATGCTTTTTCTTCCAATTCGTTAAGCTGAGAATCGTTAAATTCCCTCCACCACTTGCCGCGGCTCGCGGCGTCACTGGGCTGCGCCTGTTTCCAGGTACCTGCCGCTGTGGTCTCCGAGGTTCCGATTTCCTTGTAAGCGGGTGGAGTCTCGAACGAAGGACGCGCGTACTTCGGACCGACAACACAGCCTGTCAGCAGCAGAGCCGACGCAACACCGATTGCCGGCAGTGGCCGCACGGTCACGCGCCCTCGCGGCAGTTTCGACTTGTCACTCTCCGATGTAAACATCGACCAGCTCACCGGGATAAAGATTCACGTCCTTGGGCTTTTCGACCGAGAAAATAATGGGCAGCACACGAACGTCTACGCGCTCTTGCCGCTCGTCGGACAGTTCGATCTTCGGTGATACGAATGGCTGGGTCCTGACGTATTCGAGGGGAACCTTCACGCCTGAACCACGAATGGACATCTGCGCCTTCATCTTCGAGGCAGCAGGAAGGCGCGGCACCAGAATCTCGTCGATATAGCAACGGACCTGAATATTTTTCTGGCGTGTCCCTAAAACCAAGGGCGGGTCCATCCCTTGGGTATAGGTGTCGTAGCCGCCCTGCGGCGAAACGTAGTTTCCGACAATCGTGTTGATTGAGAGCACCACACCATCGGTCGGTGCACGCAAGACGTACTTGTCGAGCAGATTCTTGTTCGAAAGATAGGAATTCTCGAGGGCGACGTATTGCCTTTCCTGATTTTGAATATCGAAGACCCACGCGCCTGCTTTGGTAAGGTCACGCTGCTTTCGTGCGACTTCCAGATTGGCCTGCGCTGTCGCCTCGGCGTTTATGGCGCTGTCCAAAGCGTCCTTGCTGATCGATCGAGGGTCAATCTCGTAAGCTGCCTGTTGTTTCTTCAGCTCGTCCTGGGCGGTCTTGAGAGCAGCTTCAGCCGAAACCACCTGTGCTTCAGCCACATCAAGCGTTTCTTTTCTTGGTTCCGCTTTCAATTCCTCGAGCAATGCGTGAGCAGCTGCAGCGGCTGATTTCTGCTGCTCCGTGGTTGCTCTTTGGACGGAGTCGCCGACGAAAAGGAGCGGCTCTCCCTTGCGGACCTCCTGCCCTTCGGAAACCGCGATGTCTACTACCGTACCTGGGACTTCGGGATACACATTGATGTTCTCTCCGCTCGATTGAGCGCTTTCCACGATCCCCTCTGCATAAATGCCGGTCGCGTACGGATTCGAAGGTGGATCGAATACGGGCGTCAGCGCCGGCTTTTCGATGCTGAAGAAATACGCAGCCACGCATCCGGCCAGAATGCCTGTAAATGCGAGCGAGAATAAGATTTTGTATCTCATGGCTTAGTTTTTCGCCGCCGTGCCCGCGTCCACAGTTCCTATGATGCGACCGTCCTCCATCTTCAAAATCCGGGTAGCAAATTCATAGATTCTGCTGTCATGAGTGACAACGATGATGCAGCGGTCTGGGTTTAGAACGTTGTCGTGAACGAATTTCACGATCGCGTGTCCTGTGTCGCCGTCTAGCGAGGCTGTCGGCTCGTCCATGATGAGGAAGTCCGGCTGTCCGACCATCGCCCTGGCGATTGCCACACGCTGCTGCTCGCCTCCGCTTAGCTTCACGGGAGGGAGATCCGCCCGGCCCTTAAGGCCGACGATGTCCAAGTATTGGGTCGCTTCCTCGATCGACTCGTCCCAGTCTCGTTTTTTCAAAATCAGCGGAATCGCTGCGTTTTCCGCAGTGTTCAGCCGTGGGAACAAGTGATAGTCCTGAAAGACAAAGCCGATCTTGTTCAGGCGGAACTCCGCAAGCTGGTCTGCATCGAGGCTCCAGATATCGATTCCCTCCACCGAGACGCTGCCGGCATTCGGTTTCAGGATCCCCGAGAGGACACTCAAGAGCGTTGTCTTGCCGCTTCCCGATGGGCCAACGATGTACACCATCTCGCCGAATTCGGCTTCGAGGTCCACATGCCTCAAAGCGACGGTTTGGGCTTCACCCTCGCCGAACCACTTACCTAGTCCGCTCGCTTTGATCGCTAGACGCGACATCTCATCCCCTAAAAATGTCGAAGGGCTCAATCTGCAAAACCCTCCGCACACCGACGTAACTCGAAACCGCCGCGATGATCACCACCAGCACGAGCGAAACGAGCAAACTCGGATAGGTGATCATGGCTGCGTAGCTCGCCAGCCGCAGCTTGGCGAGGTAGACCACTAGCGTGCATAGGCCCACGCCCAGCCCATATCCGGTGAGCGCGGTGAAAGAGGCTTGAAACAAGATCATTCCAACCAGCTCTCTGCTCTTCGTGCCGATGGCCTTCAAAGCGCCGAATCGCTCGAGGTTCTCGAGAATGAAGGTGTAGAAAGTCTGGCCGGAGATGGACAGTCCGACGATGAAACTGATCAAGGTCATGATCAGGATGTTGGTTCCTCCACCGGTCTGGAAGACGTAGAAGGCGGCATTCTTTCTGATGAATTCATCTCTAGTGACTGCGAGATAGCCCAATGCCGCAACTTGTCGCTTGATTTTTGGCACGTCGGACAGACTCTTCGGCTGAACCAGAACATAGGAAATTGTGTAGCGGGGATTGGGAATGTACTGAACGGCTCGGTAGTACGTGGTGTAGAGCGTCGGCAATCCGAAAAGGCTGGACACGGTCACCTTCGCAATGCCCACGATCACGCCGCGGTGGTCGTTCAGCTCAAACTCCGAGCCTATTCGGGGGCTTTCCAGTTTGGAGTAGTCTGCGTCCGCGACGACGATGAAACCGTTTTCGGCGTAGATGTTTTCGATCTTCCCGTCGATAAGCTGGGGGCGGCCAAACAGGCTCGTGTCGTCCAGACCGACCACGCTGACGGCTTGGTAGGTTCCGTCGGGAAGCTTTACCAAAGCGCCGCCGGAGTATAGAGGCACCGCGTATGCGACACCCTGCATGCTTCGGACTGCGTCCAGGACGTAATCCGGCATTCCGATGGAACTAGTGATCGCCTGCACAGACGGATCCATCACCCACATTGAGGCTCCAATATTGACGACCGTCGCCGAGGCGTGATTCAGCACACCCATGAACATCGAGGTGATGAACGTCATCAGGAAGACCGCAAACGTGATCCCGACGAGCAAGGCGGTAAACTTCGCCTTGTCGTTAACAAGGAGTTTGTAGGCGAGCCTTAAAATGCCCTTCATCGGTGACTCCCCGTTGCTCCGTCACTCGAGCAAATTGTGAGTCCCGATTCGGATTTCGTATGTGCATCCCGTCACGCTCCAGAAGTGACGCGCATCACACCGAGCTCCGCGGTAGAGTGGACACGGTAAGTGTTTATCCTACCTGCAGAAAGCCGTTCGACATGATCCTCGAAAGGGCGAAAACAGGGGAATGGTGGGCCTGGGTTGACTTGAACAACCGACCTCACCCTTATCAGGGGTGCGCTCTAGCCACCTGAGCTACAGGCCCAACTTACTGGTAGGACGGAACTTGAAGCCGTTTTAGATTTTCTTCCAAATTCCTTCAAAGTCCGTTTTGCGTCCGGTATGGACCAAAAACTAGCGAACAGTAGCGAAATCCAAGCGCCGAACAGCTGCCATTTTATCATCGGCCAGCGAATGCGCATAGCGCCGAGTCATCGTGATGCTGCTGTGTCGCAGTGCTGAACCATCAAGTAGCCTATGCCGATTCAACTTCCGCGGTAACAGCGTTATTCGGAAGCTATTCTCCCGCGCCGACGATTCGCCCTCGACATTCGCCGAAACCGATTGAGGCATAGCCGTCACGCTTGGCACGCGCCTTGAAGATTAATTCGTCGCCGTCCTCCAGATATTGCCGGCTTTCGCCTTTGGGCAGTCGAAGCGGCTCCAAATGCTCCAACAAGCAAGCCCTGCTTTCGTCCATTGGACCCGAGACGGTGCCGCTGCCTAGGAGGTCGCCCGGCTGCAGGTTGCAGCCGTTGCTGGTGTGGTGCGCGATCATTTGGGCGAAGCTCCAATACGCATACTTGAAATTCGTCGAGACGATGCGAACAGGGGACTCGCCCGATTCGCGCATGCGCGGTGTTGAGAGACAGACTTCCAAGTCCATGTCAATTCCGCCTTCCGCGTGATCGGTCTCCGAGTCGAGATACGCGAGCGACGCGGGAAAATCGGGCCGTGGCGGGCGAAAAATCGGGGTTCGAAACGGCGCGAGTGCTTCCGGGCTTACGATCCACGGAGAAATCGTAGTGGACAAGCTCTTGCTGAGGAACGGTCCCAGCATGCTCTCCCAAAATTGAACATCACGCGCGGACCAATCGTTGAGCAGGCAGTAGCCAAAGATGTGCGATGACGCGGAGTCGATTGGAATCGGTGTGCCGAGTGGATTGCCAGCCGAAACGAAGGCACCCACCTCAAGCTCGAAGTCGAGCGCTCTCGAAGGGCCGAAGACAACGGTTCCCTCCGAGCTTTTGAATTGGCCATGGGGGCGCCGGATTTCTTCGCCGCTGATCCTGACCGAACTCGCCCGGCCGTGGTACGCGACAGGCATGTAGCAAAGCGCGGGCGCCAACGGCGAATCCAATAGTTTCCGCACGGCCCTTTGCGCGTGAAACGTCGAACACACGAAATCCGTGAAGTTGCCGATCTTCGCGGGGAGCAACATTTCCACTGATGACATCGGAACGAGCAAACGGTCCGCGTGCGACTCAACCCGAGCTCGTTCTGCACTGTCGATGCGCAGGAGATCGGACAGCCGTGCGCGCAGCATCGAGGCAGGCCGCGGTCCCAAGGCCATCAGTGCATTGAGACTGCCCCCCGCTGCCGCACGAGCCGCAGTCGCGGCTTCATCTGTGAAGAAGCCCAAATCGAGAGCCGCTGCGAGATCGAAAATGCGATCTCCAATGGCCACACCGGCTCGCGCGGTCCGGCCTTCACGGAAGATTCCGAGCGGAAGATTTTGAATTGGGAAGTCAGTGTCGGGGTGATTCGCCGACACCACCCAACTCTTGCGCGACGAATCGCGTGTCTCGTTCAGTTTCATCGACAGACTCTCATTTGACGCTAGCGCGAAACGAAAGGTGACCTCTCAGCTGGCATTGCGAAACGAGGCTCCGGTCTTACGCTGGTTGTGGTAGCGCGCCATACTACCGAAGAGAATGGGTACCGGCAGACGATCCGTTTCGCCAGTGAATTCCCGATAACACGCATACACGTTTGCGACGATCCGTTCCGGATCCGTCCAATCAGCGAAAGCATCTAGCGCAATGTCTCTGGCAGCGTCCTCGTAGTCCATCCCAGCGTGGAAGCGCCTTCGCGACTCGTCACGCACATATTCGAGGTAATGCTTCAGTGCACGGACGCCGGACTTGTCTGTAATCGGGCCATGACCCGGAACGACGGTCTCCACGTCCCACTCGAGGATCGTATCGCAGGCGCGAATCCAGTTGCCGACGGGCCCGGCCCAGATCACGGGATGGCCGCCAGCAAACAGTATGTCTCCCATGAAAACGGTTCGGTCCGCCGGAACGTATACGACCACGTCGCCGCGCGTGTGTGCTGGGCCTAGCTCCCGGAGACGCACTTCCTTGTCCCCGACGTGCAAAGTGAACTCGCGGTCGAATGTGCGAGATGGAAAAACGGTCTTGATATCGCTGAAATCGAAGCGACTCCCAAGAACTTCCTGAAAGAATGCGCCGGCTTCCCCCGTCATCGGATATCGCGGCGCTGAGCTCTGTTCTTTCATTTCCTCTAAGCACGCAGTGGAAGAAATGATCCGTGCGCCTGAGACGAGTTGGTTTCCGTTTGTGTGATCCGGATTGGAATGCGTGTTCACAAGCGTACCGATTTGCGCGGAGGCCGGAACAGCAGCGCGCATGCGGTCGAGCATCTCCCGCGTCAGCTTAAGGTCCATGAGCGTATCGACAAGAAGGGTTTGGCCGCCGTCGACGATCAGTCCTGAATTGCTGTAGCCCCAGGTGCCGTCCGGCTGGAGATAGGCGTAGCAACTGTTACCGAGATCGTGGAGGCCCTTCGTGTACGGCCATTTCTCCATGAACTCTACCTTTCGACCAAACCAGCCTTAGCTAAACAGATTGAACGCCGACTGCGATTTCAGATCGGTTGGACGACCGTCTGACCGACCTTGGCCATCAAGCTCGCCACATCGGCCTTCGGATCGGGATGCATCTCCCACTCGCCGATTTGAAGCGAGGCTTCGAGAATGAACTTGCAATGCTCGTAGCGACGCTTCACGTAGGAATCGAGCGACTTCTCAAGCGGCGCATCCTTTCGCAGCTCATCCGCCAGCACGACCGCATCTTCGACAGCTTGGGCCGCGCCTTGCCCGAGGTGAGGCGTGATCGAATGAGCTGCGTCGCCGATCAGCGCCACTCGCCCGCGATACCACGGTGCGGGAACCAGTACCGATTCCAGCGGTCGGTAGACGACCAAGTCGGGATCGGTAATGCCATGAGACAACTCACCAATCCGACCGCCAAACCCTTTGAGTCGCTCGCGCATGATATCGGCAAGTTCATTCTTGGGAAACCGAGGATTGCCCGGTTCCGGCCCGATTCGGAAGATATAGGCTGCTTCGCGTGTGAGAGGGATCAACCCAGCTTTTGGACCTTCCCGAGTGGCGTAGATTGAGCCATAGTCCACCTCCGAAGGGCGGGGGATGTTGTACCGCCAGACGCCTTCTCCCGTGAATTTCGGCGTGAGCTGGCTGCCGAATATCATCGGGCGAATCTGCGAATGGACGCCGTCGGCACCAACGACAAGATCGTATTCGCCGGCGATGCCGTCTGTGAATTTCACCACAACCGTCTTGTCGAATTGCGAAAGCTCAGTAACCGTAGCGCCCAATCGAAGCTTCACGCCGGCTTTTTTCGCAGCGCTAGAGAGAACGTTATGCAACGCCGGCCGAGTGAGGCCGAGATAAGCCGGGTACTGTGGGCCGGCGAGTTTGAGGCCCGGCGAATCGCTGATGACGTTGCCATTCGCGTCGCAAAATCGCACTACTTGATAAGGAAATCCTGCTGCAACGCAATCGTCGGCAATGCCGAGGGCCACCATTGCCCGCACCAGATTACTCTGCGCGATGATGCCGACATGGTAGACGGTCCATTGCTGCTTGATTTCGACGACCTCGACCTCGATCCCGGCTTTCCGCAAACCAATGGACAACGCCAGGCCACCGATTCCACCTCCGACGATGAGCACTTTGTTGACGCTGGGCATAGTCTTTTTCAAATCTCAGGCCGTCACGGTTGCGCTTGCTCGCCAATGCATTGGTTTCGCATCGCGCCGAGCCCGGTGATCGAGCCCTCCATGATGTCGCCCGGCCTGAGAAACCGGTTGTAGTGGGTTCCGTTCCCAGCAGGTGAGCCGGTCGCGATTAGATCGCCGGGCCAAAGCTGAACGTAAGTCGACAAGAATTCAATGATACGAGTTACGCCAAAGATCATGTCGGCCGTGCTTTCGTTTTGCATCACCTGGCCGTTGAGCTTCAGAGTGATCTGTAAATTCTGAGGATCAGAAACAAATGCAGCCGGCACGAGATACGGGCCGGTTGGCAGGTAACTGGGCGAGCCTTTTGCCGCGAGCCAGTCTGCGCCCATCGCTCCTGCGTCCTTTCGAAAGACGAGGTCCCGGTTCGTGATGTCGTTCACGATCGTGTATCCGGCGACGTAGTCGAGCGCGTTGTCTCGTCGCACGTGTCGCGCCGGCTTGCCTATGATTACGCCGAGCTCGAGTTCCCAATCCGGCTGAGCCGCATGGCGAGGTAGGATCACGGGATCGTACGGACCCACAATCGCGGAGATCGGCTTGGGGAAAACGAAAGGAGCGCCATGCGCGGCCCGGTCATCCATCATTTTGGCAGCCTGAGCTCGTCGCTCCTCGAGAGTCTGATCGCGGGACGCGCCCGCGGCCTGATCGACGATCAGATCGATCACGTGCTTGCGATAGTTCGCTCCGGCACAGAAGACCTGCCGAGGTAAATAGACTGGCGAATGAAATCTCAGCTGGTCACTCGGCATGAGGATATTCCGCCACTGTTCGTCTCCGGCTTCGTCGCCCTGCAGAAAGTCTGCCGCTCGTCGCAGAGCGTGGAAGCTCAGGTGCCAATTCTCAAGGAGTTCGAGGACTGAAGGCGAACCAAGCGATGCACATCCGAGGCGTTCAAACACCGGATTCAATGCGTGGACCGGTGCAACTCTGTCGCCGACGACTACCGCAGAAAACTCCGGTTGATCAACTGACGAGAATGTGCCCAGCGCAAAGCCTGAGTTGGGCAATGTCATCTTCGGTTGCCTCAGAGAGATATTGGCTTATTCCCGCCGTGTACCTCGATTTGCTGTGTTGGCAACGACGGGTGTCATATCGGGCTCAGGTATCGCCGGCTCGGGCGCCGGCGGCATCGCCTCCACGAACGATTTGGGCCCGTAATCCAGGTTGCGGAACATCACGTGAGATCCGTGCGATGGTCTCCAGACCGTAGGCTGCCAATCGGGTATGTAGTTGCGGTATCCACCGGTGTTCATCTCCACGCGCAGACCCACCGGGTCTCGAAAATACAAGTAACCCTGTTCGCCGATTCCGTGCTTGCCGGGGCCGAACTCGATCGGAGTGCCTGATTCTAAGAGCATGTCAGCTGCGCGCAAAAGGTCCTCATACGATAGAACCCAGAAAGCGACGTGATGGAATCGTCCGGGGATCTTCGAGAAGTCGCCGCCAAATCCCAAGTCGTGGGACTTTTCGTTCATGGTCAAAACGCCGAATACAGCGGTCTTCGGGTCGTGGTCGAGAACGGTGTAACCCATGAACCGAAACCCAAGAGTATCGCGATACCACTCACAGGTTTTCATGACGTCCTGCGTGTTCAAGGTAACGTGATCGATCTGCCGCGGAGCAATGCCCCGGCCGACGTATCGCTGTGGACGATCCGGATACGTCGATTTCAAGTCAGCGGGTGCGTCGAAGCGATCGACTTCCCAGAAGACTTCGTGCGTGTGTCCTCCAGGGCCTCGGAATCGATACGCGCGACCGTGACCAACCGACTTGTCGCGCCACTCGCCACGGATGCCGCTGGCTTCAATCCTCGCGGCTGCCTCGTTTAGTTCGTCCGGGCCATCCGTCCGCCAAGCGGCGTGACCGAGACCGGGTTGGGCCGCCGCAGTAAGCACCAGACTGTGATGGTAGTGTTCTCCCCAACAGCGCAGGTAAACGGATCGATCGGAACGAGCGCTTTCCACAAGCCCGAGAGTGTTAGTGAAAAAAGCGACCGATTCCTCAAGCTGCGGCGTCAATAACTCCACATGGGCAAGATGAGAAAGGATGCGTCTAGCCATACGAGCCTCGCTTCAATGACGTACGACTTGCGTGCGCGGCCAAGATAGACGCATTATTCGGTATTTGCCAAATCGGTTGTTGGCATATGCTGTATCTATGTGATCGATAGCGAGTGTCCCACATGAAGCTTTCCCAATTCGACCTCAACCTTCTCGTCGCTCTCGATGCCCTGCTGACCGAAAAAAACGTCACACGAGCCGGCATGCGCATACATTTGAGTCAGTCTGCTACCAGCGCCGCACTCGCGCGATTACGAAATTCCTTTCAGGACCAATTGCTGGTTCGGGCCGGCGGAAAGATGGTGCTGACGCCGGTGGCTCAGAGCCTAGTCAAGCCCGTGCGTAACCTCCTGCTTCAGGCACAAGCCACGATCGCAACACAAGCTCGTTTCGACCCACAGACTTCACGCCGAGGTTTCTCCGTGGCTGTCTCCGACTATGCGACCACTGTTTTCATGGCGGATGCTTTGAGGAATGTTCAACACCTGGCGCCGCAGCTCACGTTCGAGTTGGTTCCCACAAGTGAGCGGGCGGTGGAAGCCCTAGAGGCCGGCACGCTCGACTTTCTCATTGCGCCCGAAGTGTTCGCATCGAGGACTCATCCCAAGATGCCTCTCTTTGAAGACAAGCACACGGTGATTGCCTGGACTCGGAACCGACGCGTGGGAAGAAAATTGTCCCTGGACGAGTATCTGAGTCTCGGTCACGTCGCAGTGCATGTTGGCGAAGGAGCGGGACCGAACTTCGATGAGCTGTTCCTTAGGCGCCTGAAGTACAAGAGGAGAACCGAAGTAGTCGCGCACAGCTTCGATGTTGTGCCTCATTTGGTCGTGGGCACGAACAGGATTGCCACCGTTGGCGCGCGCTTGGCGAGGAAGTACGCTAAATTCCTGCCGATAAAACTTGTCCCGCTACCGGTCCACGTTCCGCCGATGACGGAAGTACTTCAGTGGCACAAGTATCACGACCGGGACCCAGCATACGTTTGGCTTCGGGGAGTGTTGAGTGACCAGGCGGCGAATTTGCTCGGCCCTCCTTCTGATTCGGGGAATGGCCGTGTGGCAGTTGATCGGCGCAAAACGTAGCCAGGACCGGCTCTCGATTAGCCGGCTAAACGGGCCGGTTCCCTCGCGAATCAACATCTTCGGCAAGCGCGTTTGCGAGCCTAGGAATGCGTTACGGCTCTGAGGGACCTCTGCGATGCTATGCTCGGCCGGGAAAAAAACCGATCTTGCAGAGCGTCGTACTAATGTTCACGCCATGAAACTTTCTGCGACGAAGCGCGGCGCGTTCGCTTTCACACTGGCATCTTTACTGCTTCTCCGTGGTCCAATGTCTGGCCAATCCGGGTCCGGCTCAAGGCAATGGGTCGGTTCTTGGGCGGCCTCGCAACAAGTTCCTGAACCGAAGAACCCGCTCACAGCCGACGATCTTCGAGACGTTACGATTCGGCAGATTTTTCACCTTTCGATCGGTGGCTCCTCGCTGCGCTTGCATGTCTCCAACGCATTCGGAATCGAACCCTTGCATTTGACTTCAGTCCACACCGCCCGCCCTGTGTCGACTTCATCCCCATCCATCGTGCTAGGTTTCGACGCAGCACTTACTTTTTCCGGCTCTGCTGCGGTCACAGTGCCGGCGGGAGCCGACTATATCTCCGACCCGGTCAACTGTCCCGTCGGCGCCCTCTCCAGTTTGACGGTCACGTTTCATCTCGACGCCGCTCCAAGCCGTGAAACGGGTCATCCCGGCTCGCGCGCCACCTCGTATTACCTCCACGGCGACTTTGTCTCTGCCATAGATCTGCCCAACGCCAACCGAGTCGACCGCTGGTATCAAATCTCCGGAATCGATGTGGAAGCTCCTTCAGGAGCATCCGTGGTTGCTCTGGGCGATTCCATTACCGACGGCCACGCGGCCACAACCAATGGCAACGACCGTTGGACCGATGTGCTGGCTGAGCGGCTGCAAGCCTCCGCCGTGACGCGAAAAATCGGGGCGCTCAACCAGGGAATCGGTGGCAATCATCTCCTCACGGACGGCCTCGGCCCGAATGCGCTGGCTCGTTTTGACGGCGATATCGTGGCGCAACCCGGCGTTCACTGGACGATCGTGCTGGAAGGCATCAACTTTTGATCAGAAATTCAACGCGCTATCGGGGGCCAACTTCCGATTAGTCGCGCCGGCTCAGACGGTCGACGCAACACCTCTCTAGTCGGTCGTTCTGACAACACTTTTCGGAAAAGACCGACCTTTTGGGCTGCCCTCAATTAGACCTAATCAGGACGGGGTTTTCTTTGAATCGATGCTTGCGAGTGGATTTGGCCTTTTAAAATCCGCGAAATAGACTTTGAGCCGGCGTTGCGTCGACCCGTTGAGATCACCCCGTTTACCAGGACTTTGCGGTTATTTCGGAGTTGCCGACAATCGAGCAACAGGAACTGCAAGCCTCTGGAGGTTGTAAGTGGAGTGACGATTTTTTCGCGCCCGGCGGCGATTGGGACTTACAGACCCAGGTGTGGTTTTGGCAGTCGGGAAAACTCCACGAAATTGATCGGTCCAGCCGCTTCGTCTTCACTACACCCTTCGGCACACAATTTCGCTGGGGAACGTTCCATATTGTGGGCGTCGCACTCAGCGCAACTAACGTCTTCGAACTACACGACACCGTCGGAATAGAGGCTAGTCCGAACGACGAGGAGCGGAGAAATTGGAAGTGGGAATACAAGCTAAAATCCCCACCCTTCGCGAGAAGCCGCGAAGAGTGGGGAATACGCACCAAACGAAAGGTCAAAGATAACGCAGCGACAACGATCTAGTTGCCGTTACGGTTGCCACCCTGGTCGTTACCACCCCGGTTGGGTCCACCGTGGCAGAACCCGATGCCTTGGTCCTTGAAAGGCCCCGCTGTAGATCCAGGAAGTTCCAGTGCCGGCTCGAAATCCCACTCGTAGGCGCCCGGATCAAGCGTCAGGGACATCACGCCCCAGAAGTTCCCGGTTCCCGCCTCGAGAAACTGTTGGTTGAATATCCCGTCCCAGTCTGTGGCGGAAGAGGGTGTTGCGACGACCGTATCGAGTGTCTCGCCGCCTGTACCCACGATGAATTCCCGTATGCCATTCTTCGGATCGGCAGTCCCGAGCCAGGTACCGGTGACACCGGCGACAGAAGTGTCGCCAGCGGCGAAGTAGGGCTTGATCGGGGCGTAACGCGCGTAAAGGTGGTCGTGTCCGTTGAGCACCAGGTCGGCTCCGTATTCGTAGAGCAGTTGCCACCAAGTCCCAGCGGTGATGCCCTCTTGGGTGAGGCTGTCGGCAGCGCTGTACGTAGGCTGGTGCCAGTAGGCGAGGGTGCACGCGGAATGATTCGCGGCGAGATCGTTTTTCAGCCATTCGGTTTCAGCGGCAAACCAGGCGCCGGAGTTCGAACAGCCGCCGGGCTGCGTATAGCACTCTATATTGAGCGAAATAAGGTGCCACGAGCCGAGATTATAGGAATACCAGCCGTCTCCGACCCCTACAGGCGCCCCCGCCGGTATGATGGCGGTTTCAAGTCCACCCGACTCCTCGAAGTGCCCCGCCTGTCCATCCGCCCGCGGAATGGGTTGGGAGGGAAGGTCCGCAGTGGGGGTTTTGCCCGCCTTGCAACTAGCTGACGGTACGGGGCACGGGTCCGAGATCGTAATCATCGGAATACTGCCATCGGGATTGAGCTGGAAGCCGTTGTAGTAGGAGAAGTAGCCGTAGCCGCCGACGCCGGTCTCGCCATGCTCGTCATAAAACTCGTGGTTGCCTGGCGCGGGCCTGTGGAGAAATTTGAAAGCGCCATACGTCAAATCGAACGATTGCTCAAAGTCCGAGTATCGGCCTACCTGGTATTGCAGATCTCCGAGGAGCGCGACGGCGTCAGGCTTCATGGCCTCAATCTGATTCGCAGTGGCCTCCTGGGATTGCCACAAAGAGGTGCTGGTGTAGGGAGGGGGAGTTGCGGGGTCGGTGCAGACTTCATTCTTAGCCTCACCTGCCGCCTCCTCGCCTGGCTGGCAGGAGATGTCGCCGACCACTGCAAGCACAGGGGAGTGCCAGTTCGGTGCGTAAGGCCAGGTATTATCTGGCGTCGGATCGCCCGACGGCCACTGATTGCCGTTGGAGTTTTGACCCTGTGAGTTTTGATTCTGTGCCGGTGTCCCAGCTGCGAACGCCAGCGCCAAGGCAGCCGCGCCGATGAGCGCTGCCGCTCGTAACTTTCCCCCGATCATGTTCACGCGATTCCTCCCGTTTGGACTCGTGTTTGGATCGTTGCCAAACGGCTCCTTCTATTCCTTCAGTATTTCGTGTGTATGTCGCATGTGTGAAAATGCCGTAACACGGTGCTCACGCGTAGCTAAACAGCGCCATGAAACCAAAGTCCATGTGTTGCTGGATATGGCAGTGAAACAGCGTCAGGCCCGGCTGATCGGCGACCAGATCCACAGTGGCGCGTCCGAATGCGGGAACGATCACCGTATCCTTCTTGATGCCGGCAGTCGGCTTTCCATTGAGCTCGACGAGCTCGAACAGGTGCCGGTGCATGTGCAGGGGGTGAGAATCGTCAGTTCGATTGTGAAACACCAGCCGGTAGCGGCCTCCCTGCCGGAACACGAATTCCCGTTCGTGCGGATATTCCTTGCCGTTGACAAGCCAGTGATTGATCCCATGGGGTCCGCCCGGCACCTTTTCAAAAACCATGTCGATGGTCTCGTCCGGCGCGGGATGCGGAGCGGTCTTGCCAAAGATTGTGTAGTCCCAGCGTGCGTTTGGAGGCGGAAGCCAAATCGCGCGCTGCTGCTTCTGATTGGCGTATTCCACCACGATCCCCATGCCAGAGGTCCGCGCGGCGTCGCGCAGCTCACCTAAAATCCAGACGCCCGGCTGATTCATCTCCACGATCGCGTCCACGCGCTCGCCGGGGGCGATCTCAATCACGCTGACCAACTGAGGCAAGGGCACGGGACTGCCGTCGAGCGCGATCACCTGAAACTTATGGCCGGGCAAAGCCACGCGATGAATTTGCGAGGCGCTGGCGTTGAGCAGGTGCATCAGGATGCGCTGACCGGATTGCACGCGGAGGGGATCCCCGGCGCCGAGCATTTTGTCATTGATCGAGTAAAGAGGAGCACTGACTTCGAGCCCGTTGGGACGCGGGTCTGGAGTGGCGAGTTTTTCGGGCATCGGGTCGTTGGGATCCGGCGGCATTTCGTCCTGATCCATCGTACTGAGGAAATACTCCCATTCACGCAGCGCCAGAAAGACCTCTTGGTCGTAGAGCCCAGGGTCATTCGCGGAATCAATCATGAGAAAACCGAATTGACCGGTGTAGGAGCCTCGATGGAGATCCATCATCGCCATCGTGTGCGAGTGGTACCATCGCGAACCTGCCGGTTTGGCCACGAATTGATAGCTCCGGCGGCCGTGGGGTGGGACCGGCGGCGTGCCTTCTTCCTCCGCCCCGTCTACTTCCGACGGAACGAACAGGCCATGCCAGTGCACGTATTCCGGAACGTCCGTGTTGTTCACAACGTCGACGGTGACACGCTGGCCCTCTCGCACCCGCAGCAAGGGACCTGGAACTTTATTGCTGTAGCCGATCGTGCTGATCACAACCTGCGGAGCCAGCTCGATCATCATCGGTGCGATTTGCAGGGTGAAATTCGCCGCGCCACCGGCGGCGTGCGGTTCCGACAGTGCTACCATCGGGCGCTGTGGCGGCGACGGGACTTGCCGAGGCGATAGCGGCTGCGCCAAGGCGAGGGGCAGCTTGCCTGCACCCGCCGCGATCACGGTTGCGCACCCAAGCCGCACAAAATCCCTTCGATTCATCTGATCCTCCATCCCGCCTGCGATACGAACGCCGACGCAACCGCCCAGCGAGCGCTGCCGTTATGAAAATGCCTGTGCGTCGTGGCGTTCTTCCCCTTCAGCTTTTGGTTGAATGGTTGGGAAAACCAGCCATTCTAACTGCTTCGACATCTGGTTTGTATTTCCAACGTGTGAAAAAAACGACAATTCGACATTGCAGAGACCGCTGGCGTGTCGCTCTATTCAGTTGTTCTACTGGCGGATCGAAACGGACGGCCCACGCGGCGGTCTTCTTCCGCGTCCCGCGAAAGCGTCTCCAGCAGGGCAGGGCACGAATGCGTTCGTGTGTTCAATCGAGGTTCCGGATTTTGACGCGATTGCAAAGAAGAATAGCTCCAATGGTTTGCGGCGCTACCGTCGATAGGCCTGGGGCGGACTCCAGGACCACTCAGGAACTCGGCACCGATACCCGCAACAACTGCTCGGCGGCGGTCATACAGTCAGGTTGGCCTATTTCAGAAATTTACGAAATTATGAGCGAATCGCGGGGAACCCGGAAGCAATGGAACATGCCTGGTTAGCCGGATAACCGGACAACCACTGCGGTATCTCGGGATTCTTCCGTTCGTCCCGCGCTAACTCGATGACAGCAACGATTGCATACGTCTTCCAGTCAATCACGGCGCGCTTGTGATAGATTCGCACCGGATGAGGAACAGCGGCGTACGACGCCTCACCCACGTCTCCCTGATGATGAGCAGAGTTCATGCCACGCAGTTTTGGCGTCTTTGTTGGCGTCTAGTCTCGACAGCAGCGGCCCTCGGTCGAACCGCGTGCGATAGCCTCCCGCAAGGGTTTCCCAGCGTTTGTCGTCGAAACTGGGAATTGCCAAGGCGAATTTGTCACGATTTGCCGCTGGTGGCTGATCAGTCGGACCCTAACGGGCAGTTGCCACGTTTATAGTTAACTAAACCCAAGGCCGAATCCCCGTGAATATCCAGTCGGGTCTCAATATTATGTACGGGCCCGATCACCGAAGTCGTTTCATGGCTCTCAGATAGACTAGGAAACGACGAATATCTTCGATGGGAACGCCAGGCGCAAACACTCGCCATGATGCCGCTCGCCGCCGATTCTGGTTGGCGATGTCCGGCTTTGTCATGGCGCTTGCGCTGCTGCCCTTTTCCTACAAAGTCGAACGTCGGCTGGAGACAGCTGTTCACATCAAGGGCGGAGAATCCGGAAAAGTTGACCTGGAACTCGCGCAGCGTTTCCAGGCTCCGTACGCTAACCGTCTGGTCCTCGTGATTAGCGGCATTCCCGATCCGGATTCGGCGGAGAGCGCGGATGCATTGAGCTTCTTAACCAGTTCCTTGCGAAGTGTGCCCGGAGTGTCCGGCGCCGTCTCGAATCTGGATTGGGCGGATCCTCTGTTCACTGGGGAGAATGGCGGGGCCTTGATCATCGTCGGGTTGGACCCGCACGACGAAGCCGTCGAGGCGTTGGTCCCCAGGGTGCGGGCGAGAGCAGACTGGATGGAAAATCAGCTCAGGTCGCAATACCCCAATATCAAACTGGAGATTACGGGTGAAGCTCCGCTGAACTTCGATCTTCGCAAGGTCAGCGCAGACGACGTCAGGCATGCCGAGGAACGAGCCATGCCGGTGACTCTCCTGCTCCTGTTGCTGGCATTCGGCAGTCTGGTGGCCGCCCTGTTGCCCCTGGGTATTGGAGTACTCTCCATCTCGATGGCGATGGGCGCGGCTGCGCTGCTCGCGCATTATCTGCACCTGTCAATTCTAGTGCAGAATCTGGCGACCATGCTCGGCCTTGGCTTGGGCATCGATTATGCATTGCTGATGGTGAGCCGCTTTCGCGAAGCATTGGCCGAGGGATATGATCCCGGCAGCGCCGCCGATATTGCCGCCGGGCAGGCGGGGAAGACGCTCATAATTTCGGCCACCACCGTTGCAATCGGATTTTCAGCGTTGCTGATCTTGCCCATCAGCGAACTGCGCTCCATCGGAATAGCCGGTCTGCTCGTAACCGTTTTGAGCGTCATACTGTGCATATTCATTCTGCCTTGGGTGCTTGGTCTGCTAGGGCATCGCATCAATGCCGCCAGAGTGCGCCTCCCAGGCGCTCGGCTAAAAACGCGGGACGACCTCTGCGCGGCAAGTGAGCGGTGGGTACGGTGGGGCAGCATCATAACCCGCCGGCCCTGGACGGCTCTGCTGGTCGCTGGGATTCCGTTGTTGATCCTCGCCTTCCAGGGCCGGAGAATCTCGCCCGGGATTCCCGACCGCGGCGCGCTCCCGGGCGCAGCCGAGTCGGTGCAAGCACTGCACACCCTTCAAGGCATGGGGCGTTCGGGTATTGTGCAGTCCCTCCGAGTCGTGCTGGAGTTGCCGCCCCAGTCTCCCCCGCTCTCGCCGGCTGGCTGGCTCGCCGTCAGTCAGCTGACGAAGCATTTCCAGAGCGACCCCAGAGCGCAGGAAGTCTTGTCTCTTCCTACCCTCACGGGAATGTCTGACACTCCGAAAGATGTCGACAACGTGCCCGAGCCGATCCGCAGGAGTTTTCTTCGCGTCGATGGCCGAGCCACGCTGATCGAGCTGCTCCCCACCGCGACTCTTTCGCCCAATGAACAGATACGATGGGTACGAGAGGTGCGCTCCTCCGATGTCGCCGCGATAACCGGCGTGCCCGGCGCCGTGCTGCGCGTCGGCGGCCTTCCCGCACTCGACGCAGACTATGACTCGGTCGTGCATGCGTGGTTGCCGAGAGTGGTTCTTGGCGTCGTGTTGGGGAGCTTGCTGGCGCTCCTGATCGGGCTGCGTTCCTTATTTGCGGCTGTCAAAGCAATTCTGCTCAATCTGCTGTCCGTTGGCGCTTCCTTCGGTGCGTTAGTCATCGTTTTTCAGGAAGGCCACGGTAGCAAACTCTTCGGGCTCCACGGGCCGACCGGCAGCGTATACCCGATCGTGCCGATCCTCTCGTTTGCCATCGTCTTCGGATTGAGCATGGACTACGAGGTCTTCCTGGTCGCCCGAGTCCTCGAAGAACGGCGGCACGGTCTATCCGAAAGATCCGCAGTGATCGAGGGCCTGGCGCGGACGGCTGGACTCATCACGAGCGCTGCGGCAATCATGATTGCCGTCTTCATCGCATTCACCTTGGGGGACTTCCTGGTCGTCCAAATGCTGGGATTTACGCTCGCCGTGGCGGTGTTCATCGATGCTACGGTGGTGCGGGTGGTTGTTTGCCCGGCCCTTTTGCAACTTGCGGGCGACTGGAACTGGTGGCCCCTGGGCCTAAGCGGCGCCTCGCCAATGTCCGAAAAAGAGCTTACGCAACACTCTGACTAGGCGATCTGGCTTATTTCTCTCCCTGCGCGCCCGACGGCCCGATCTCAAAATCCTTGCGCGCAAGATTCGCCTTCGGCGAGCCCCCTTCGATTAGAAGAATCGAGGAGCCGGGCTTGCCCTGCAGCTTTGCCTCCACTTGCGACGCCGACCAAGCGCCGCCTTCCTGCCGCAGCCCGTAGTAAATGAATTCCTTCTGCTGTCCTGTCCCGCGAAGCGTCTTCACCACATGCACAGGAAACAAGATGCTGCGGTCAATCCACGATGTTACCGAGTCATAGTAAGTCCGATCCTGAAGGTCGGGCTTGCTCTTAAGCACAAAGCAATCCCGTGTGCCGTATTTCTCCGGTGCCAGGAGTTCCTGATTCTTCCAGAAGAACTGGTTCTCTACCATGTCTTCAAACGAGAAGTCTGTACCCACGAGTGGGTCGTTCCAACGTTCGAATGGCAACACGCTAGCGGCCTTCTCGCCCGGAAGTACCGCCTCGATGGTCACGTGCCCACTCACGCTCATATGCAAAAGAAGACTCGTCTTATCCGAGCCAGGCCCGGAGATCTCGCATAGAACGCGTAGACCATCGGGAAACCAGCGAGCCTTGGCGACAAACTTGTAGCTCGTGCGCTTGCCATTGCCTTCCACCTGTGTGAGTCGCCCGGTCGAGCGGTAGTCTAATTTCTCAATCCGCTGGCGCGAGCCAGTTAGCACAGTCTCTAGGTCAGGACTCGCCGCGAAGGCCCGCGATGAATACATCAGCGACAACAACACTAGCAAAGCGACGGACACTTGAATGCGCAGGAAGGTCATATCTATGCATATGTATACAGCCAAAGTCCGTATAACGCCACCAAAGGCGACGGGTACTGATTCGGTCTTCCATGGTCGCGCACGCGAAGCTCGAGACGACCGCCGAGAGTTTGTCGCATTGACCGTCAAGGCAATCTTCGCTCCGCAGTGGAAATTCTTTCCCGGCTCAACGGGCGTCTTGCAGGCAAGGCGGGCACCGAGATCGGCTTCGGCATCCACATTGGCGAAGTCGGCGTCCGCAGTATGGGTAGCTAGGATCGCCGCGACTATACCGCTATCGGACGCAGCGTGAACCTCGCCGCACGGTTGTGCTCGACTGCCAAATCCGGCCAAATACTGGTTTCGGAGGTAGTCGCGACCGAACTCGAGGAAACTCTTTCGCTGATCTTGCTCCCTCCCATCTCCGCGAAAGGCTTTAGGGAGCCTGTGCGGGTATTCGAAATCGATCTCGTGAAGCTATCGTCCTCCACGAACCAAGTTGAGCCTCCGGTCACGACTCTTCCGCAGCATTCACATGTCCGATTAGTCGGGTGCATTCGATGGGTCGATGCAACGCCATCTAAGAGCTGATCTGTTCAAAGGTGGTGTTTATGACTCAAGGAATGCGATCGAGACTTTCTCCCGCACAGAGAACTGATATCTGGAGCCGTTGGAAAGCCGGGCAGTCATTGCATGAGATCGGGCGCGCCCTCGATAAGCCACATAGCTGCATTCGCTGTTCATTGTTGCCTCGCGGCGGCATCCCTCCCATCGCCCGCCGGCGCTCTCGTCTAGCCCTAACACTGGTTGAGCGAGAGGGCATTTCGCGGGGAATCGCTTCCGGTTCGTCGCAAAGA
>Ga0187770_10000398_pt1 | contig 21082 bp, 17 predicted proteins | sample 0116_SJ02_MP02_2_FD_133154 | JGI IMG/M metagenome (GOLD analysis project Ga0187770, IMG submission 133154) | Tropical peat soil microbial communities from peatlands in Department of Meta, Colombia - 0116_SJ02_MP02_20_MG | ecosystem: Environmental > Terrestrial > Soil > Wetlands > Peat | place...
CTCAGGTTCCAATCGAAAGAAGGAATTTAACCGAAGCGTAGCGTAGCTTGTTACTCTCTGTTATACGCAGTCGTGGTAGGATGCCCCCCAAAAAATTCCTTCTTATGTTATGATGTCTTTTCAGCTTTTTATTTCTTTTCCTCTCATGGAAATTTCAGTTTCCCAAGGTTCTCCACGATATCTGGTAATAGCTCCCCTGAAATCCCAACAAAAATATCCTCATCTTTGACTTTGGTAAACTTTCTTGCACCGGAATCGCCTAAACTATAAACAACTTCTCCAGTCAAAAAAGGGGCTGCGACAACTGCCGAACATATTGGAGGACCTGTTAAACCCACTGTCTTATTACCCGTTTCGTATGCAAATGCCTCTGCTATTTTCATCCCTTGCTTCGCATTGCAGACCAGAACCACGACGTCTGGTTCAAATTTTGCCTTCTCCAATGGTAAAAAAGAAACCAGTTTAACTGTCCCAAATTCTATTCTTGGATTCGAGTTTATAAATCTCCTCGCAGCTCTTCTAGAGGCAAAAAGGCCTAAATCCTCAGAAAGGAACTCCCCCGTCTTTAATCTCTCCCTCAGCTCCTTCAACCCACAGCTATTAGCCCCTCCATCACACTCGTGGTTCTCAGAGGTTGTATAGAATGATTCTCCTTCGAGCCTAACTTTATCAAGCATTTGACAGAGTCTGATCTTGCCTTTCATCTGATCAACGCCTTCAGGGGCTTCGGGAGAGAAAAAAATGGCGATCGGAGAACTTTCTAACCCTAAATCCTTGTTCATTTTATTTGAGAGCTCAGCATATATTTGCATTCACCACCACCTCCTAACTTTTTATATTCCATGAATCACCTCAAATTTTTGCCTATTATTTACGAATCTATGCGCTTTTTGATTTTCACATCCCTTTCAAATTTTTAACACGTTTATTTAATTATAAGGATTCCTCCGTGGGAACCTGTCAAGGAAGCTCGATTTCCAACTTTCGAGAAAATGTGCTTCCTTGCCGAGAAAAACTGATATTAATGTATCGTCGTAAGCAATCCCGAAAAAGTTACAGAGAAGTCAGCAAAAAGGCATTTCTTCTCCGTCGACCTCATGCCAGCCCTAATGCAATCATTATCTCTTTCATCGACCTTACTTTTACTCATCTCTTTTAATATCAAAGAGCAACTCCTATGCCTATCCCTTTAACCTTGACCGGTTCACGAAAGGACCCTTTTCTTATATAACCGAAAATGTCAAATCTTGCGAGTCCGCCGGCAACGCCGGGGGGTTACCTATGAAGGCGAGACACTGAGCCCAGGAGGTAAATTTGAGAACAAGATAGTGCAGATAGCTTGCCAATACAAATCTAGTCAAAATATCACAGTAATGTTTCTATTCGATCTTCGAACCGCAGCTTTTTTGGTTTTGAAAAAGGCAAGGTTCATAGCAGAAATCCAAACTTCTGCGAAATCGCAGTCTATCCCTCACATCTTGTCACTTCAACCAGTGCCGTATTGGTCGGAGTCGATCCTCCTGCCCCTCCCTCGTCTCTTGTCAGGACATTGGCACATCCTCCTCGATCGATTCCATCTTCATCAGGGCAATACCATGCTCCCTGCCCGATCGCAACCACTCCAGGCATGATCCTGTCCGTCACCTTTGCATGAATCCAGACTTCCCCTCGATCATTAAAGACTCTCACTTTCCGGCCATTTTCAACTCCTCTTTTCGCTGCATCGATAGGGTTTATCCAGACTTCATGGGATTCTAATTCTCTCAACCAGTCAATATTGTAGAAGTTGGAGTGAGCTCTCGTCTTAAAATGAAATGTGATCAGCTGGAGAGGGAATTTTTTGACCAATGGGTCCCGAGGCCCTTCCCAAGGCTCAATGTACTTTGGAATAGGAGGCAAGCGAGGATCATTGAGATCGGCCAGGGTTTTTGAAAAGATTTCTATCTTTCCTGAGGGCGTAGAAAAAGGAAACCTGCTCAGGTCACGGATCTGGTCCTGAAACGCAATCACTGGCTTTTTAACCTTTGCCTTCGCAATACCCTGGGATCGGAATTTGTCATAACGTTCGATATCCCTTCTCGAATCCTCCGATGAGAAGACGATGTGCTCAACCCATTTCGCCTCATTCATCTCTGAGTAGCCCCGGATCCCGAGCCGATTTGCCAGTTCCCATGCGATCTGAAAATCAGACTTGGCCTCGCCCATCGGATCAATGGCTTGATTCCCGAACAGGTGATAATCTCCCCCTAACCAGGGACGCATATAATCATCCCTTTCCCAATGAGTCGTCGCCGGAAGGACAATATCTGCATATCTTGCTGTCGAATTGATGAAGTGGTCCTGAACTACGATGAACTCCAGACAGTGGAGCGCCTTAACACCTTTATTTGTGTTGGGAATCTGATTAAGAGGATTGGCACAAACAACATAGAGAAACTTGAAATCCCCTGGGTACCCTCCTTTTTTTCCCTTCAGGATGGAATCCCAAAGTTTCGCATTATGAACCTTATATCGGCTTTTGAATGAGAAGCTTAGAGGATGTCCTTCGCTTTTTTCCACAATCTCTAGTGGATTCTCTCCAATGGGAATCAGGGATGGAGAAGAAGGCATATTGGGACCCGGAGAAACTCCCACCGGAGGAATGTCGCAGCATGCAGGACTCCCCCCCGGGATTCCAATATTTCCGGTCATAGCCGCCAGAACAGCGCCCGCTCGGTGAAACTGTTCCCCATAGGCCGTTCTTCCTGGAGCAAATGAAGGGATAAGAGCAGCTGGCTTTGCGCTGGCATATTCGATGGCCAGATCCTCTATGACCCTGGAAGAAACTCCCGTGATTACTTCCGCCCAGCCAGGCGTTTTCTCAATTCCATCCTCCCTTCCCAGAACATAGGCCTCAAAAGAGCTGAAACCAACCGTATAGGCTTTTAAGAAGCACTCGTTGTGCAAATTGTTCTTAACGATAACATAGGCCATTGCGACCATCATGGCCGTGTCGGTACCTGGCCTGATTGGGACCCACTGGTCAGCCAAAAGTGCAGCGGTATTCGTAAATCGAGGATCAACATAGACTATCCGTGTTCCATTCTCTTTTGCCCTTAGGAGGTGAAGACTCGTATTAGTCCCCCATATGTTCTCGGTCGTATTCAGCCCCCAGAGGATAATGAGTTTGGAATGAATGAGATCGTCTTTGGTGTGGCCTGTTGCATGGGTCCCAAAGGTCACCCGTCCCGCAAAGTAAGCACCCTCTGCGGAGGCACTTCCCCATCGATACACACATCCTCCCAGCATATTAAAAAGCCTGTAAATCGGTGCAGGATTGTGGAGACGGCCAGGACTACCGCTCGAGCCCTGACAAAGGATCGCTTCTGCGCCATAGGTTTCTTTGATTCTCTTTAGATTCTTCGCAACAGTCTCAAGGGCTTCCTCCCAGGAAATTCTCTGAAAGTACCCCGCCCCTCTATCACCAACTCTCTTCATTGGATATTTCAGCCGATCAGGGGAATACACTCTCTTGATATATCCATAACCCCTCACACAGGCCTTCAATTCTTCGTGGGGTTCAATCCGCAGAGCCTTTCCATTTCTCACGTAAATCAAGTAAGGGCATCGGCCTCCACAGTCATGACAGCCGCCGCTCGCGATTACCTTCCATTCTGTTTCTTCACTTAACTCTTCTATATCCATCTTTCCCCTTGAAAAGAATCGAAGGATTGGCTTTCTCGGAGAAACGGAATCCTTCTGCTTCTCTATTGGCCCCATACCCTTTCGAAAGCTCATCGAACGGCCCAGAATCAAGCGCTCCCATGGGGCACGCTTCGACGCAGATCGGCCGTCTGCCCTGAGCGAGACGGTCCAGGCAGAAGTTACACTTTTCCATCTTGCAATCCTGGTTCGGATTAAATTGAGGCATGGCGTAGGGGCAGGCTTTTCTGCAATGTCCGCAAGTTGAACCTCCAAGGCACTTCTGCGGGTCAACCAGGACGATGCCATCTTGCTCCCGTTTCGTCATTGCCGAGCTTGGACAGGAAGGGATGCACGGGCAGTTTTCACAGTGAAGACAAGATAGGGAGAGAAAAGAAACACGGAGATCAGGAAAAGATCCTTCTTCAATCGTCTCCACTCGCCTCCAACTCGTTCTTTCCCGATCGATTGAGTGCCATTGTCGGCAGGCAACCACGCATGTCAGACATCCCGAGCACCTAGTTTGATTAAAGAAAAATGCCATCTGCATCGGCAACTCCTACTTCTTTCACTTTTCGTTTCCCATATCTTCATTAACTTTGAGCAGCTTTACCCGTTGCGATATAGGTCGGAGCAATTTCTTTGATGATGATTAAAAACCAAATGGACGATAGAAAGAACAAATATATTCCTGGAGGCGCGGGTGCGCACTACAATCCAAGATATGCCCTTTTGACTTCCTCGTTATTCAATAAATCTTCGCCCTCTCCTGACAAGGTAATGACACCATTTTCTATGACATACCCGCGATGTGAAATGGCTAAAGCCAGGTTTACATTCTGTTCAACCAATAAGATGGTCGTCTTTTGAGACGCAATTTCCATGATCACTTCAAACACCTGTTGAACCATCAGAGGGGCTAACCCTAAGCTTGGCTCATCTAGCATCAAAAGTTTCGGCATCGCCATCAAGCCACGAGCAATGGCAACCATCTGTTGCTCGCCGCCCGAAAGTGTTCCCGCCAGCTGCTTGTTGCGCTCTCTTAGTCGTGGAAAGAGTGAAAACACTTTTTCCATCGACTCCTTGCGTTTCTTCTTTGCGGTGGCGATAAAAGCTCCAAGAAGGACGTTTTCTTCCACGCTCATCCGTGGAAACATCCCCCTGCCCTCGGGCACATGGACGACGCCAATTTCAACGATTTGATCTGATCCGAGTTTATCGAGACGTTTTTCTCCATATCGAATTTCTCCTTTTTGAGGTCTCAATAGACCCGAAATCGTTTTAAGGATGGTCGTCTTCCCCGCCCCATTGGAACCAACGAGACTGACGACCTCGTTTTCGTCCACAGAGAATTCGGCTTTTCTGACGGCGATAATATCCGAATAGTTAACTTGCAGCTCGCGAACTTCTAACAACTTTAAACTCCTTTCCGAGATAAGTCTCGATGACCCCTTTTTCATTCATCACTTCATGGGTAGGCCCATCCGCAATCTTATTCCCGAAATTTAATACGATTGTTCGACTCGCCAAACCAACGATCGCTTTCATCACATGTTCAATGATAATCACGGTCGTGCCCGAGTGGTAAATCTTTCTAACCGTCTCCATGAGCTCCGCCACTTCGGTCGTATTTAAACCGGCCATGACTTCGTCTAAGAGAAGGAGTTTCGGTTGTGTGGAAATCGCTTTCGCCAATTCAACCATCTTCTTATCTGCTAAGGTCAAATTCGTCACTAAGGTATGCTTTCGATTCGCCAGCCCGACGAATTCGAGCACGTCATCCGCTCGCTGCAAGGCCAGCCTCGGAGATATTCCCTTTACCGTTTTCCCGTAGATTGCCCCGATCGCAACATTCTCCCTCACCGTCATGTGCGGGAAAGGTCGAGTGATCTGAAACGTTCTCCCAACACCCATATGACAGATCCGAAAAGGTTTCGTGCCATCGATTCGGTTGCCCCATAAGAGGATTTTTCCGGAAGAGCATCTGTAAACACCTGTGATGAGATTGAAGAGCGTCGTCTTTCCTGATCCATTGGGTCCAATTAACCCCACTGATTCATTCTCCTTCACAGAAAAAGACACATCGTTAATAGCGCATAATCCTCCAAAATACTTTGTTACGTTCTCCAATTCCAGCATTCGAATTAAACTCCCCGGACAAGGCCCGCTCTTCTCACCTTTGACCACACAATCTTATAAATGCCGATGATTCCTTCTGGCAAAAACATTATGGTCACAACCAGAATGATCCCATAAAAAATCATATACCCTTGCCCAAAACTCACTCTTAAATATTCTGTCATTAGCGTTAAAACGAAGGCCCCGATGATCGGTCCGATAAAGGTATACAATCCCCCGATTAGCGGCATCAGCTGAGCTTCCACGGAGATATGAACATTGAAGGCGGTCGCCGGCTCGATGTGTGTGGTGTAATGGGCATAGAAGCCTCCAGCCAGGCCTGTGAAGAACGCACTGATCGTAAATGCCAAGAGCTTGAAGAGGGCAGGGTTGACTCCCAGGGTACTGGCTGCCTGTTCGTCATCATGAATCGCACGGAAAGCATAGGCAAGCCTCGATTGAATGACAAAATAGACCGCTACAGCGGTTATCAGGGCGATGACAAGGATCAGGTAGTAAGAAAATAACTTGTTGTTAGGATTCCCTTCAAATAAGGGCAATAAAGAAATCCCTTGGGCTCCTTCGGTGAATTCGATCATTGAGCTAATCACTCTTAAGGCTTCTGCAAAAGAAAAGGTGACAATCGCCAGGGCCCAGGTTGCCATCCTTAAACAGATCAAGCCTAAGATAATGGCTCCGAACGACGCAACGATTCCTCCCGAGGCGATATCAAGCCAAGGTGGAGTCGATAACCGATCTGACAAGAGCGCGGAGGTGTAGGCACCCAATCCAAAAAACGCCGCGTGTCCAAGCGAGACCTGCCTCGTCATCGCAAGAAGATTCCAACAGACGGAAATCACGACAAAGGTTTGGCACAGGATAAGAATATGTAAGGTATATCGGTCAACAGTCAACGGCAACAGAGTGAATAAAATGACTATGAAGACAGCGACGAATAATCCTTTCCCCGCCTTGTCCAAAATAGCAGGTTCTCTGTCTTTATTCTTATCCTTCCTTTGCATAGAAGAGGCCCCCGGGTCTTATCAGAAGAACCGCTATAATCATCATAAACGACACGCCCTCTGCCCAACCGGAGCCTCCCCGAAAATACTGACTGACAAGGGACTCGGTGACGCCCAGGATCATGGCTCCAGCAACGGCTCCTGGAATACTCCCTATTCCTCCCAGAATGACGATGGCAAAGGCTTTAATGACAAAATTGAATCCAATGAGAGGAAACGTATACATGATGAGGCTAATCATAACCCCTGCAGCCCCTCCCAAGGCGCTTCCCACCACAAAAGTGATCAGATAGACGCGATCCACATTGATCCCCGTCAGTTTCGCAGACTCTTCATTCTGTGTAACGGCCCTGACGGCCCTTCCCCAATCCGTGTATTTGAGCCAGAGCGTGATCCCTCCGGTCAGTACGATGGAGAGTAAGAATTCCAGAAAGCGGACAAGTCCTATCCTTAATGGTCCAATTTTCAAGGATATCCCTGAATAGGATGTTGTAATCGAGACATAATCCCCGCCAACCCCTATTAAGACCATATTTTGCAGGATCACTGCGATACCAAAAGTTAATAGGATTTGGTTTAAATGCGGAGCCTTCATGACTGGTTTAATAAATGTTTTTTGCACGATTACTCCGAGCAGGGAAGTCATGATAATTGCCAATGGAAGAGAGATGAGCGGATCCACACCCCATAGTGTGAACAGAAAATAGGACAGGTATGATCCAAGCATGATTGATTCACCATAAGCGAAGTAGATCACGTTAAGGACTCCAAATATCAAGGTTATCCCCACTGCAATTGCCATGTAAAAACCTCCTGTGAGCAAGCCGTTGGCTATAACCTGTAAAAATATTTGGATCTTCATAAGAAAATCTCCCGACTTTCTACCAGGAGCCGTTGGTTACAAGATGAGAATAGGAATGGCCATACTTCTCAAATCCATAATTCGACACAAAACACCCGTTAAGGATCCACCAGATGCGTCTCATATCCACATGAATCCAGGGCCATGGAGATCAGAAGTTTTACATTGAGGATTCATGAAGCCCAATGACCCCCTGGGGCCGGGTCCCTTTGTCTTTCCCTCCTCTATCCAACCGTAGCGCATGTTTGAGACTCGTGACCTATCTGCTTCAAGGTCGCTTGTCCCAGGGTGGGCAAGGATAAACCGCTTTTCCGTTTTGAATCGATTTTGGCCACAAAAGTGTCTTTTTCCCTTTCTGCCATTGAAAGAATATCATGTCCTTAAAGCCTTGGTGTATGGCTCCGTAGCTATTCTTAAAGTATTTCAAAGGACCCATTGGAGTCATCGTATCGGTTGATTCCATTGCTGAAATGACTTTTGCCGGCTCGGTGCTTCTCGCCTTGTTAATGGCGTTCGTTAGCACTACTAACGAAACGTAGGAAAGAGCGGACCAATAATTGGGCTCTCGTTTGTAGGCATCCGCGTACGACTTGACCCAAGTGTCCGTGGAAGGAAAAAGACTCGGGTATTCTCTCGATGCGGGATACTTTGCATCGGGAACCCAGACTTCTATACCACATACAAAATCCGCATCTTTCTTCAAGGAGGTTTCAAATTCTGGAAGCGCTACTCCCACTGTCGATAAGAACATCTTGGGATTGTAATTTAATTCTTTGGCCTGTTTCATAATCAATTGCGCATCTCCTGTATAGCAGATAAAATAGAAAATATCCGGGTTGACATCTTTTACCTTGGTAATCAGAGGCGCATAATCGCTTGCGCGGGACTTAAACGGTTCAGAAAGAACGATTTTCAGACCACCCTCAGCAAAGAATTTTTCCGCAAAGCGGAAATTGTCTACCCCGTACGAACTATCTTCATAGGTAATGGCAACCGTCTTAGGCCCGTTTGGAATGCTCATGAGTGCCTTCGCAACGACTTCTTGATAATCCGGGGCCCTCGGATGGTTGATGAAGAACCACGGTTCCTTCCCATATTTCTCATCCATTTTTATCGTGGCTCCTCCTTCCCATGACGAAGGAAGTCCATAATTTTTCATCGCCGCAAGAAAGGCCAGGCCGGGTGAACTTCCGTACCCCCCAGCAACCGCAACGACTTTGTCCCTGTTCACCAGCTTTTCAAGAGCCGAGATCGTCAGACTTTCTTTGAACTGATCATCTTCGATAATCAAATCTAGTTTCTTGCCGAGAACTTTTCCATATTCGTTTACTTTTCTGACGGCAATATCGACGCCCCGCTTTTCTTCCTGGCCGTAGGCCGCATTGGGGCCCGTCAGTGGAAAGATGGCACCAATCTTGATGCTGTCTTGAGCCAATGCAACAGACGACTGCATGAGCGAAACCAAACTATATACCAGGAATAGGCTTGAATATGGATTGAATTTCCTCATATTATGCTCCTCCTTTCTCCCATTCGTTTTTTGAAATTGAGATAGCCCACACAAGCACCTCAACCATCTCGATCAAAACCATCTCTCTCGTTGCCCAGATTGATGTTCAAGACAAAAGGTTTTGAACAAAGGCCACGATTTCCGACGTGGGTGTTTCCGGTGGGAAGATCTCCCTTACACCCATCTCTTTCAAAACGAGAATGTCCTCCGCAGGGATAATCCCACCCGCTATAAAATGGATGTCCTCGGCCTTGTAGTTTTTAAGCAATCGCAGGATCTCGGGAAAGAAGAACATATGGGAATTTGATAAGCTGCTGATCCCGATGATATCAACCCCTTCTTCGATGGCCGTCCGTACGATCATTTCAGGCGTCTGACGGAGGCCCGTATAGATCACCTCCATGCCCGCATCGGCAAGGGCTTTTGCGACGACCCTCGCCCCAACTTCATGGCCATCCAACCCCACTTTGCCAATCAAAACTCTCAGTTTCTTCTTCATCATTAACCGATCTCACAAGTTTTATGGATTTCTTCTTTCTAAATCCTTCCGCCGGGCATCCCTCATCCCCATGGACAATCCGAGCCAACTGTGTTCCGAATCTTTGCAGAGTGGTTTGCCCTGCCCGTTTCTGCATCCCCCCAGCAGACTGTTTAGCCTTTCGCCGAGAAATATTCTCTTGCCTGATACTCTCCGAAAACACCCCTCAGGACGTCACAGATCTCACCGACGGTTCCGTATGCCCGAACTGCTTCGAGGCATGGAATAACAAGATTAGCCTCTCCCTTTGCCACCTCTCGGACATATTCTAAGGCTTCTTTGACCCTCTTTTCGTTTCTCTCCTTCTTGAGCTTTTGCAGACGTTCGACCTGCTTCTGTTCAATAGTTGGATCGATCCGGAAGGCCCCAAAAGGGATCTTTGACTCGGTTCTGAACTTGTTGACCCCTATGACTATTTTTTCTCCTTTATCAAACTCCCTCTGCCGCCTGTTGGCTCCATCCGTGATCGCCGCAAGGTAATATCCCTTTTCAATCGCAGAAATCGCGCCGCCAAGACCTTCAACCTTGTCGTACTCCTTAAGGATCTCGCTTTCAATCTGACTGGTTAAGGTTTCAACGAAATAGGATCCCCCCAGAGGGTCAACCGACTGCGTAATTCCAAATTCGTGGGCAAGGATCTGTTGGATCCTGACTGAAATCTTTGCAGCCTCCTCCGCCGGCGTTCCTAAGACTTCGTCATAAGAAGCGTTATAGAGAAATTGAACTCCACCCAAGACATAAGCCAGCGCAGCTAACGTGATACGGGCAATATTATTGACGGGTTCGACAAGCGTCTCCCCCCCGTGAGAATAAGCGGTTATCTTTAGGGTCATCGATCGAGGATCCTGGGCTTTAAATTTCTCCTTCATCATCTTTGCCCATACCCGACGGGCGGCCCTACAAAGGCAGATCTCCACGAAGAAATCGGTCCGCTCGTCAAGAAACATTGAAAACAGAGGGGCAATTTCGTCTATCATGTACCCTTGACCGAGGAGATGATTGATGTAACAGGTTCCATTGGCCAGGGCGAAGGCGGCGGCTTTGGTCGATCCTGCCCCGGCAGCATTGATGTGGTTACAGCACAGGGTGGAGGGATACCAGTGTGGAGCATGCTTCGCACAATACCCGATCACATCGGCCGTCACCCTCACCGAGGGACGAATGGGAAAGATATATGTTCCTCTTGCCACGTACTCCTTCAAGATATCGTTCTGCAGATCTACTACAAAATCGGAAGGTTTCAATCCCTGCTTTTCTCCGAGAGCAATAAAAAGGGAAAGCGCAACCGGACCGAATGAATTCCCCAGCATGCTGACACGCTTGAGCCGGTTGAGCGGAATCCCTTCAAAAAGATTCTCCATGTCCCGGAGGGTGTCGATGGCTACACCTACCTTCCCAACCTCACCCCTGGCCATGATGTGATCTGAATCGTAGCCCACCTGCGTGGGCAGATCCACCGCCATCACGATTTCATCGACCCCGCAATCGACCAGTTTCTTGTAGCGCTCATTGCAGGCATAAGGCTCTCCGAAACCGGAGTACGCACGGATGATCCAAGGTTCGCCTCGGTACATCGTAGGCGTGATGCCACGGGTGTAAGGATACTGTCCCGGGAATCCGAGATCCTCTTTGTAGTCGAAATGGACCTCCTGAAGGTGAAGGGGAGTATAGACTCTCTCGACCGCCAGACCGATGTCTGTTGTGAAGTTCTCCTTCCTTTCCGGCCGACGATTCAAGGAGGGACCCAAGCACTCCTCCTCCCAAACCTTTTTCGGCTTCTCCAATTCTTTCAATCCCTCTTTATCCTCTTTTTTCATATTCAGGCCCGTTCATTCAAGGATTGATTTCGGTCGTTGACCCAAAGCTCAGGCAGCGCGCCCTTTCGGGTTATTGCCCTGGCGTTAGTGAATCTTTCGATCATACCCTGCCCAATAAGGTTCCCTCAATGCCGTCTTCTGGATCTTGCCGTAAGGATTTCGAGGCAATTCCTTGACGAAATCGACTGACTTCGGTTTTTTAAAGCTGGCCATGTGGTCACGACAAAAGTCGATAATCTCCTGTTCTTCGGCGTGAACCCCTTTTTTAAGGACAACGACCGCCTTCACAGCCTCGCCCCACTTCTCGTCAGGCACTCCGATGACAACAACCTCTTTCACCTTTGGATGGGTGACGATCACGTCTTCAATTTCTTTGGGATAGATGTTGAAGGCTCCACTAATGATCACATCCCGTATTCGGTCCACCAGAAAGAGATACCCTTCTGAATCAAAGTAACCCAGGTCTCCGGTATGGACCCATCCGTTTCGAATCGTCTCCGAAGTCGCTTCAGGAAGGTTCCAGTAGCCCTTCATCATGTGATACCCTCTCACAATCACCTCTCCAACTTCTCCGGCGCCTGAATCCTTACCCTCTTCATTCACGACCCTTACTTCTACATTGAGGCAGGGTTTTCCGGCAGAACCGAGCCTCTTAACCACTTTGTCAGGTCCTTCGATGATGTGATCGTTTCTGGGTAACGTTGAGATGCACATCGGGACTTCACCCTGTCCGTAAAGCTGGACCAGTTTTCTCCCGAAGAATTTGACCGCTTCGATTAGTCTGGGCACTGCGATTGGCGACCCACCATAAATGATGGAATGGAGCGTGCCCAGATTGTAACGTGTTTTCTCAGGAGCCTCCAGGAGTTGATACAACATCGAAGGCACCAGTTTGAGAACGGTTACTTTTTCCCGCTCAATAATCTCAAAGATGGTGGCGGGCTTAAATTCCGGTATCAGGACATTAGTCCCCCCCCGGATGAAATAGGGAAGGACGAAGAAGCCGGCGCCGTGACTCAGGGGCTGGGTATTTAGAATCACATCTTCCTCTGTCATGGGCCCATAGTCGAGAACAAGGTTAATCGCCACATTCGCCCATGATTTTTGGGTCAGCATGGCTCCCTTAGGTTTTCCTGTCGTGCCAGACGTATAAAAGAGAGTATGGAGATCCTCTTCGACCACTTCTCCTCCAGGCTCAGCAGAAGAACTCTTTTTGAGGAGTTCCTCATAATCGAGGGCCTGGAGGGCACTCTCCTTTGAATAACCTTCTGATACGCAAATCCAGTGTCTGACCGTTTTTAGATTCGGTTGAATCATTTCTACCACTTCTGTAAAACCTTCTCCAAAAATGAGGGCATTGGCTCCGGAGTCATTCAGCATATATTCATGGTCGCTCCCTGTCAGCCGGGCGTTAAGAGGGACTCGGACGATCCCCGTTTTCGAGAGAGCAAAGTCGATCTCGATAAACTCGCAGCAGTTTCTCAAGAGCATTCCAACACGGTCTCCCTTTTTTATCCCCAATCCCAGAATGCCATTGGCCAGTCGATTTACCCTCTCACTTAACTCGCGAAAAGTTCTCCGGTTGTCTCTGTAAACCAATGCAAGGTGTTCTGGGTATTCTCTGACGGCTCTGTTAATGAGATATCTGACGTTCACGTTTTTCCCCCTTCCGATTTCTCTGAACTTACGAGAGGCGCCCTTGAGTCTTTATCAGCATTTCAGAATCGTAACGGTCATGGCTGCCGAAACCCCTTCAACATAGCCCCCGCTGTTTTGGGCCAATCCCACTTTGGGGACCATCTGATGCCTTCCCCTAACCTGCCTGACACCTGCCTCCCCTCTCATCTGCCAGACGAGTTCGGCAATTTGCGCGAGACCTGTTGCTCCAATAGGATGTCCTCTGGCTGCCAAGCCTCCGCTTGGGTTTACGGGCAGTTTCCCGTTTAGGGCAAAAAAATCTTCGTCGACAAGGACGCCTATCTCCTCAGGTTTGCAGAAACCCAATTTCTCAATTCGGAACAGCTCCCCTGGAGCCATAGCATCGTGAACTTCTACAACCTCGACATCCTCCGGTCCTATGCCCGCCATATCATAAGCCTCCAGGGCGGCGCGTCTTTGTCCATCATCCTCTCCGGTTACCTCTCCGCTTCTCAAAGCACATGCGGCTACCGAAATGGGCTTTTTTCGGGCCAGTTTTGCAACCATATCCTTCGAACAGACGACTGCCGCTGCAGCGCCATCCGCCATGGTCGAGCACATATACAACGTGAGAGGCCAGCAGATAAGCCTCGAATGAAGTATCTCATCCACGGATAATGGTTTCTGGTATTGCGCGAAGGGATTCATTGACCCATTCTTTTTGTTTTTTGACGCAACTTTGGCAAAATGCGTTTGAGTCCAACCGTATTGCTTCATATACTTTCGCAGGGCCATTGCATAACTGCCCGTGAATTGGAATCCAAGCCCTGCCATCAACTCAACATCCGTATTGGTCGCCATCGCCTCTATCGATCTAGCCGTATCATCGAGATAGAGTTTTTCAGCCCCTACAGCAAGGACAACATCGTACATGCCCGCCGCAATTGCAAAAACAGCTTCCCGTAGCGCCATGGTCCCGGAAGCACAAGCTCCTTCAACATTGACAATCGGGATTGACTGAAACCCCGAGTCCCGCAAAAAAACATGTCCCCTCACACCCTCCTGTCCGGTGATCAGTCCGGCCAGGACATTGGAAAAGTATGCCGCTTCGATCAAGGTCGCATCGATCCCTGAATCGCGAATTGAATTCCAGACTGCTACCCGGGTCAGATCTTTCAAGCTCTTGTCCAAGAACTTACCAAAGGGGTGCATGCCCACACCCAGGATACAGACTTCTCTCGCAAGCTTTTTCATCACTTCCTCTTCCCTGCAGGTTTATATTTCCACCCGATGAGATTGTTTCCTTTCCCATCCTGCTTCACCTTCTCAATGACCAGTTCCATCTCTTCGCCTACCCCCAAGGCATCGTCTTTCGCTTCACACCCGGTGATAGGGGCAAAAACAAGAGCCCCCTCTTGGGTTCTGACGTAGCCAATGATGTAGGGCACTTTGAATCCTGGAGGGCCGACTTGCATGACAGCGAAAGTATCAAGTTTGCCATATGACCCGAGTTGAATATTTTCCATGGTCGCCTCTTTGCGGCACACGATGCATATCTCTTTTTTTGGAAAAGACGTATATCCGCAGACGCGACACCGACTTCCTAACAGATAAGGTTTTTCATTCTCTGATTTCGGTTGCACAAACAAACCTTCTTTCAAAGGTAAATCTGCCATTTTTCTCCCTCTCTGGCCTCTTCCCTATCTGATGCCTCCAGACAGTTTTTGAGAAATACGAACTGAGGATCCCTTGATTTCCTTCAAATAATCCATCATGACGGTAGCACCGAATCGACTCTCCGGCCCCAGGACGCTCAGCGCCACCGGACAGACGTAGCCTTTTACAGGGACAGAGATGGATGCGCTCCCTGGCACTCTCTCGCTGAAGCTCACTGCATAACCCTGGATCCTTGCTCTTCTTATCTCTTCCATCAAAAACTCCTGATCCGTAATCGTGTGGGGGCCAATCTTCACATAATTGATGTTTCTTAACAGAAGGTCGAGCTCGGCATCACTTAACTCTGAAAGCAGTATCTTGCCGGCTGACCCTACATACACGGGCGCAATAAACCCCTTACCGGCTGTGTACCTTAATGCTTGAAAGCTCGGCAGTTCCTCCAGGCAAACCCTTTCAAGCCCGATTCTAATGTGAAGAACGATAGTCTCCTGGGTCAAGTCCCTGAGGCGTCTCATCTCCTCGAATGCGGAAATCGTTAAACCCTGATGAGCGATGATGGGCCTGGAAGCCAAGTGCAACATTAAAGGCCCTATGTAGTAGCGACGAGTTATGGGGTCCCTTCTAACAATAGAAGTGTTTTCTAATGATTTCAATAGCCTATGTATAGTGCTTTTGCTGAGCCCGTGCTGCCTCGCCAAATCAGTCAGTCTATCCGTTCCTTCGGAGAGACTTTTGAGGATGTTTATGCCCCTGGTGACTGAATTTTCTGTCTTAACGCTTCTCACAAGAAGTTCCGTTATTTGAAACATGAGTTCCTAAAAATATAATACACAATCCTAAACTCTTGTCAAGAAATTTCTTGCTTGAAAAGTAGATTGCTTCCGGTGAAGCCCTCCGGAGTACTTCGGTCGGATTCTTTTCGCCTCGAGGGGTAAATTACAATGAGCAATTATGTCTTGACAAACGGGAATCTTGGCAGTAGAAAACCCAGAGCGAGAAAGAATAGGAAAAGGAGGGATATATGCCCAGAAGATTATCTGAGGGGTCGGTTTTCTTCGGTGCCTTTTTCTATAAGAGCATCAGGTGGGCCGCGACTACAATCATGGGCTTCATCGTAGCGACCTTATTCACGACCGCGACGGCGGCGATGGCTACAGAGGCAATTTTGGTCCATGATATCGCTCCACCTCATCCACGCTACAGACATTTCTATGGAATGGTGGCTGAGGTGGCCAGTAGAACAAGTGGGATGCTGACGATTGCAATAAACCCGGGCGGGAAGATACTCTATCCTGGCCAGGCATCGCTTGACGCGGTGCGCTCAGGTCGGGTACCCCTGACCTTCGTTAACAGTGCTTTTCTTCAATCGATTAATCCAAGTTTGGGTTTTATCAATCTCCCTTTCACGATCAATGACGAAATCATGATGAAACCGGGCGTTTCGGAGGGAGTGATCAGGCTCGTACAGACTTATCTGGAGCCCAACGGCCTCGAGGTTCTTGGCTTGATGCGTGGCGCAGATACCATCTTTGTTTTTAAGAAACACCAGGTCCGTCGTCCTGAAGATCTCAAGGGTCTAAAGATCCGAGTTGCGGGTCCGGGGGTATATCAGGAAATCGTGCGGAGCTTTGAGGCGGAGCCTAATGTGATTCCTGCCATTGAAATGGGATCTGCCCTCGAACACGGAATAATTGAAGGCATGGTCACATCTCCGGGCGGATGGGGCAAGAATGTTTTGGACGCACCCAATGGAAGTCTCGTTCCTGGGCTCATCTTCTATACCTATTTTTTCATTGCCGATAAATCTTGGCTGAACGGGCTGCCGCTGGAGCAGCGGAAGGCTTTGATGGACGCCGCACGGACCCAGGTGACAGAGAAATGGCGCACCATGCAACAGGATGATTTCCAATTGATCTCCACCCTTGTCGCTCGAGGAGCGACCTACTGGTCTGTACCTACCGATGGCTTAGCTCTCTGGAAAAAAAGAGTGGAGGGGGTGACCCATAAATTCAAAAGTACCTATCCAGCGGTCATTGAGCAATTCCGTGCAATCGTTCCGGAGGAAGATAGATGACGGAAGGTGCTTCTGTGGCCCCTTGATGGTGAGGATTTCTTGCCAGAACCGTCTCCGGCAATCGAGTTGAGAAGGCGGAAGGTTTGGTCTTCAAATCGCAAATTTTTTGGATTCCAAAAAGGGAAGGTCGATAGCAGAAATCGCAACCATTGGGACCACCCTTCTTATTAAGTCCAGATGTCCATGACTTTGCTGAAGAAGATTTGCCCCTGTAAGAAGTGAATAATGGCGTTGGCTGAGGACTTCAGTACACAGAATGAGAGATATGACTGTATCAGAAGTTGGCGATTATGGGCGAAAGTGTATATGATATTCAAGGGTAAAAGGGGTTCGTAGCAGTTAAATGACAATCAATCTTTGTCCTTTTTCTGCCGATTCCTTGCACTCAGTGGATGAAAAAAAAGACGGCTCTCTTTGTATCCGTCTTTAGATCTTCGATAAAATAAATAGAACCGTCCCCCTCACCATTCTCGTTGGGTAATTCATGGGACTAAGGGCTGCATTTGCCATTCCCGCTCTGACGGCCTACACTCTTGATCGTGGGGGGTCTTCTCGTGGTCCTGCTATGGGGACATTCACAGCATTCTCAGACTTAGGGGTAAGTTTAGGGCTCGTGATCACGGGCATCATCATCCGTTTGACCAGCTACCAATAATGTTCCTATCCTTGGCTCTCATTGGCGTCATGAATCTCAAATATTTCTATTTTTTGTGAGAAAAGGGGTAAGCTTTTAAGGACATTGGCCTCATGACGACAATTTTGTCTGATGAACAAACTCCCTAATGCGCTCAAAAAGCCTTTTCCCGCCTTTCTCATAAACATCGTTATGGCCTGCACTCCGTACTCGATACAGAACCTTTGGGGGATTTGCTCGCAGAAAAAGTTCCTTCCCGTGTGTGAAAGGGACCAACTCATCCACGTCTCCATGGATGATCATCATTGGAGAATGGACCCTAGATATTTTATTTGAGGAATCATAAACGCCAGCAAATTTTTCATTCAACGGACGATCTGAAAAGAGATGGGACATAACCTGGGAAAGGCTGGTCGCTGAGGAAATAAGCACCGCCGTACGGAAATTGTATCGGGTACATAAATGTACAATGACCGCCCCTCCCATGGATTCTCCGACCGCAACAGTTCTTGATAGGGGGATACCAAGTTTTTCCTGAAGGTACTTAGTGGCTCCTTCTGCGTCTTTATAAGTTCCCTTTTCGGTTGGCCTTCCTTCACTTTTTCCGTATCCCCGGTAGTCAAAGAGGAAAACGGAGAATCCGGCGTCATAAAACTTTGCTGCGATGTCAACGCGATGAGAGATGTTACCTCCGTTTCCATGAGCAAATAGCACGGTAAATCTTCCCCGAGGTATCCACCACCCATAGAGGAGGGTTCGATCGGAAGCTTGAAACCAAACCTCCTCATATTCAAGGCCATAATCTTCAGGCCAAACCCAAAGTTCACGCTCCGGGAAAAAGATGTACTTTCTCCAGAAATCAATTTCAGACATCGCCCATATCCTTTGATTCGTCTGAGAGAAATGATTTCAAATTCACAATTAATGGCAACATAAGAGGCTTAAAAAAGACCATTTATAGTCTTCTATCCAAAGGCCAGATTTTCTTTTCCTTTGACGGTAGGATGACGGTGGCATCTCCAGGCATGACCTCTTCACCACGTTGGTTCGTCGCTGAGGTCTCAATATCAACGCAATATTCTCCATCTTCATCTACATATTTATTCTTAACTATCCCTTTGATCCAAAGAACATCAGACAGAAAAACGAATTTACGGTACTCAGCCCGACATCTCTTAAGCCATCCATCATCTCCCATCCAGTGGGTCAAAAACTGGATCTGCCAGCAATGTCTTTGCGTTCCGACATCATATGGATAGGGTAACCCCATTGCATTTGAAGCAGATCGATTGTAATGGACAGCAAAGATGGGCTCAAGAGCTGAGGTTTGAGGGTCAATGAAAGCCCACTGAGGTTTTTGGCGATACTTTTGGAGAGCAACGCTATGCGCTTCTAATTTTACAGGAGATCCTCCCCCGATGAAAAAGGCTATCATATCTGTGAACCCTAAAGGCCCTTTCACCAAGGTAGGTAAATCATCCCCTATCTGAACGTCCTCCCAGTATCGTGGATTGGATCCTCGGATTTCCTCACAGAGTACTTCCTGCTCAATCTTCTTCAGTTCTTCTTCTTTCCATGGATGTGGAATTTTAACACTATGGTATTTCCCTTTTTCTCTAGCTCTTTTTCTTTCGGTCCGGATCACCCATAAAACGGCCCTGCAAACAGTTTCCTTGTTCTGATTAAAATAGAGGTTTTCATAATAATCCACGGCCATCAACTCAGCAAAACCACTGGGTTTAGGGCCCTCAAACCCTGTGAACCTTTCTTCGGGTGTAATCCTATCCCCTACCATAACCGGCTTATAGAAAAAAAATTCACTCCCGGAATGAAATCCACCTAGCCCCCTCCATCCAAACTGGATAAGGCTAAGGACACTGAGAATCCATGAGGGAGGTGCCACAATGCCACGATAGCGGGTCGTCTTGGCATACTCTTCGTTTCGCCATAATGGATTCGGATCCCCAATTCCATCTGCAAATTTTCTAATGGCAGTCCGTGTGGCTTCTTCATTGAAAATTGCATCCTCGACTCGAAGCTTCAAACCGATCTTGCTCCGCATCTCTTCAATCAATTCAGGAGTAAAGGTGCCCTCCGACATTTTTGCTTTTTCCATTATCCTAATCCTCTTCTGTTTCCTTATTCATCTCTCATACAATAGGAATCCTTTCCAATGACGGAAACAACATGATCTGTTTTTTCTCGAGTTTGGGCCAGAGGAAGTTATGCCTATACATTTCTTTCACGACCTCTCCAATATTTCTTCCTTAACTCTGTTTTGAGTACTTTGTCCGTAGAATTCTTGGGTAGTTTATCTAAGAACTCAACAGACTTAGGTTTTTTAAACGAAGAGAGAGAATCCATACAGAAATCGATGATCTCTTTTTCGGTGGCCATCATCCCTGGTTTTAAGACAACAAGGGCCTTGATAGACTCTCCCCACTCATCATCAGGAACTCCGATCACTGCTACTTCCTGAACTGCTCGATGGCGAAAGATTACTTCTTCGACCTCTTTACTGGAGATGTTTTCTCCTCCGCTGATTATCATATCCTTCTTACGATCCACAATATAGACGTAACCATCTGAATCCACTTTTGCCATATCACCCGTATATAGCCACCCATCCTTAAACGTCTCTGCAGTCTCCGAAGGTAACTTCCAATATCCTAAAGCGATATTATCCCCCCTAGCGACGATTTCTCCAACTTCTCCACTCTTCACATCCCTTCCCTGTGCATCGACAACTCTAACTTCAACATTAATCGAATCCCGGCCAACCGAAGAAAGCTTTTCAAACATCGGGCCTTTCAGGGCATGGTCTCTGTTCGGTAAAGAAAGAACACTTCCGCTTGCCTCTGTGCATCCGAGGCCCGTGTAAAATCGATGTTCTCCAAGCTTCCGCATCGCTTCTTGAATCTTGCTCAGTGCAATGGGGGCGCCTGCATACATAATCGTTCTAAGGCTATCTAAGTTGTACTTTTCAAGATCAGCATGGGAAATCAAACGGATTAAAGTGGTAGGAACTAAGTTCAGAAAAGTCACCTTCTCTTTTTGGACCAAGGCCAAGACTTCCTCAACATCAAACCTTTGAAGCAAGATCACTCGCCCACCGCGATAAAAATGTACCATCATGGGCCACAAACCACCGTTATGATAGAGAGGCATCACTAGAAGCGTGACATCCTCAGGAACGATCCTGAGCTCAAAAGAAAGCGTAACGGTATTTGCCAATATATTTCTGTGGGAGGTCATCACTCCCTTCGGCTTCCCCGTCGCACCACTTGTATACATGATCATAACCACGTCATTCTCTTTTTTTGAGAATTGCTCGTTGGGCTCATCTTCTGAAGATCCTTGAAGAAACGATTCATAATCCTCCCTTCCGCTTTCTGCTCCGTTTCCGATGCACAAAAAATACTTGACTTGAGGAATCCCTTTTTTTATCTGGTCAATCTCCTCCTCGAATTCTTCCTGATAGATCAAAACCAACGAGTCTGAATGGTCGACA
>Ga0187770_10000399_pt1 | contig 21037 bp, 17 predicted proteins | sample 0116_SJ02_MP02_2_FD_133154 | JGI IMG/M metagenome (GOLD analysis project Ga0187770, IMG submission 133154) | Tropical peat soil microbial communities from peatlands in Department of Meta, Colombia - 0116_SJ02_MP02_20_MG | ecosystem: Environmental > Terrestrial > Soil > Wetlands > Peat | place...
AACCTTTGAAGACATTCCAGTCAATCAATACAGCAAAACAATTGATGAGGAAAAATCAAATTTCTCGAGGGAAGATTTCCTGCGGATTTACCGGGACATGGCAATCATACGGGAATTCGAGACCATGCTGAATTCTATTAAAACAACTGACGAATACAACGGAGTCCGGTATAACCACCCCGGCCCTGCACACCTTTCTACCGGTCAGGAAGCATCTGCGGTAGGGCAGGCTTATCTGCTGGATAGGGATGATTTTATTTTCGGTTCTCACCGCAGCCATGGCGAAATTCTTGCCAAAGGTCTTTCCGTTATTGAAAAACTTTCGGAAGCCGAACTGAAGCTGATCATGGTAAGTTATCTGGAAGGCCGGATTTTAAAAGCAGTGCAGGAATACAGCAAAAATTCTGGCATTAAAAATACTGCAGTGAACTTCCTGATCTATGGGGCTCTTTCGGAAATTTTTGCTAAAGATACGGGTTTTCAGCGGGGTTTGGGCGGTTCAATGCATGCTTTTTTTACACCTTTCGGTATTTATCCCAATAATGCTGTCGTCGGTGGCTCAGCCGACATTTCCGTCGGGGCAGCCCTTTACAAAAAGATAAACAGGAAAAAGGGCATAGTAATCGCCAACATCGGCGATGCTTCAATGGGATGCGGCCCGGTCTGGGAAGCAATCTGCCTAGCATCTATGGATCAGTACAAAAAGCTTTGGAATGGAGATGAAAAAGGCGGCCTTCCTCTGATATTTAATTTCTTCAATAATCAGTACGGAATGGGAGGCCAGACAAGCGGTGAGACAATGGGCTATGGAATTCTGGCGCGCGTCGGGGCCGGGATAAATCCCGACCAGATGCATGCAGAAAGGATAGATGGATACAATCCCCTTGCCGTCATCGATGCAATCAGCAGGAAGAAAAAGATCCTGGAAGAGAAAAAAGGACCTGTTCTCCTGGACACGTTAACATACCGCTTCACCGGACATTCTCCATCCGATGCATCCAGTTACCGTACTAAAGAGGAAGTCGAGGAATGGATGCAAAACGATTCACTTGTTGAATATAAAAATAAACTTATTGCTGCGGATATAGCGAAAGAATCCGATTTTCTGAAATTACTGGAGTCATCTAAAGACCGCATAACAAATATATGTGCCCTTGCGGCGAATAATGATCTTTCCCCCAGGATGGACATCCTGAAAAAACCAGATCTTATCGGCGGTGTAATGTTCTCCAACAGGAAAGTCGAAAAGATGGAAGACCGTCCTTGCGAGGTACTGATTCCCAAAGAGGAAAACCCGAGGGTCAAACAATTAAGATCCAAAATCCGGACTGGTATTCTGGACGGGAAACCTGTCCCTAAAAATAAAGTCTACCAGCTGCGTGATGGTATTTTTGAAGCTATAATCGACAAATTCTACACTGATCCGACCCTTGTGGCTTATGGAGAGGAAAACAGGGATTGGGGAGGAGCTTTTTCAGTTTACCGTGGTCTGACTGAATCCCTTCCATATCACCGCCTCTTCAACACTTCTATCTCAGAAGGCGCAATTGTAGGTTCGGCAGTCGGCTACGCCCTTTCCGGAGGACGGGTCATCGCTGAACTTATGTACTGTGATTTTCTAGGCCGCGCAGGCGACGAGGTGTTCAATCAGCTTTCAAAATGGCAGGCTATGAGCGCCGGTCAGCTTGTTATGCCGGCAGTGATCAGGGTTTCCATCGGTTCGAAGTATGGCGCCCAGCACTCTCAGGACTGGACGTCCCTTACAGCTCATATTCCAGGACTTAAGGTCGTGTTTCCGGCAACGCCTTATGATGCCAAGGGTCTGATGAACAGTGCTCTTGCAGGGACGGACCCGGTGATCTATTTTGAAAGCCAGCGGATTTACGACTATGGCGAGATGTTCCATACTGAGGGAGTGCCTGAGGAATACTTCGAAGTTCCTATCGGTGAACCGGATATCAAGAAAAGCGGCAGGGACATTACGATTCTTACGGTCGGAGCGACCCTCTATACTGCTGTCGCTGCAGCCCGGATACTTGAAGAAAAGTTCGGCCTGTCGGCAGAAATTATCGACGCAAGGTCTCTTGTACCGTTTAAATATGATATCGTGATAGAATCTGTGAAAAAAACCGGAAGGATCGTTCTGGCAAGCGATGCATGTGAACGCGGATCGCATCTGAAGGATATTGCTCAGAATATAACGGAGCTTGCCTTCGATTACCTGGACGCACCTCCTGTCGTGATAGGCGCCAGGAACTGGATCACACCTGCTTATGAACTGGAGAAATTTTTCTTTCCACAGCCGGAGTGGATCATCGATTCTATACACCAGAAAATACTTCCGCTTTCTGGATACACTGCGAAAATAAATTTTACCTATCTCGAGCAAATGCGGCTTAACCGGTTAGGCATATAAATTTCCGCTAATTGCAGGAATTGATGCATATTATGAAGCATGGCTTGAGAATGCCAGGAGCTGAAATATAGTTTGGACAAATTTCCTGCAGATAATTATATTCTAAAAAAAGTAAGAATCAAAGAAGGATTTTATGAATTTTGAATTGATGCACCCCAGCGATGAAATCGTTCATATGATGCAGCGTATTTACAGGTTTGGAATGACGACAACCTCCGGGGGAAACATATCCATTCTGGACAATAAAGGGGATATCTGGATTACACCTGCAGGAGTGGATAAGGGTTCACTGACCAGGGGGGACATCATCCGCGTAAGGCCTGACGGCAAAGCCGTAGGTCCTCACAAACCATCTTCCGAACTTCCATTTCATCAGGCGATATATCAAAGCAGGAAGGATTTCAAAGCCGTCCTGCATGCGCATCCGTCGGCGCTTGTCGCTTTTTCCATTGCCCGAAAGATACCTGATACGAGGATCATTCCACAGGCATACTATATTTGCGGAACTGCCGGATACGCTCCTTATGCAGTACCAGGAAGCATGGAATTGGGCAGGAACATATCCCGTGTTTTTGAAAAAGGCTTTGATACTGTCCTTCTTGAAAATCATGGCGTAGTCACAGGTGGCGATTCGCTTTCCAGGGCCTTCCAGAGGTTTGAAACACTTGATTTCTGCGCCAGGATCGCAGTTAAAGCCGGCATCATCGGCAGGGTGAAAACACTGACTGAAGATCAGATCAGGATCACACAAAAAGACAGTTTAATACTGCCGGAATTCTCACCGGATACCCATTCCAGCGAGGAAAAAGAGCTTCGAGACAAGATATGCGAAATGGTGAAAAGAGCTTACGGACAGCAGCTCATGATCTCGACTGAGGGAACGGTTTCGGCACGCCTGGATAAGGACAGTTTTATAATTACCCCTTTCGGAGTGGACAGAAGATACATTCAAAGCTCCGACATTGTAGTCATCAGCCATGGAAAAAGGGAAATCGGAAAAATGCCCAGCCGTTCCGTTACATTGCATATCAGGATCTATGAAGATCATCCGGAGATTAATGCAGTTGTCATCGCTCAGCCTCCCAACTCCCTGGCTTTCGCCGTTTCCGACAGGACCTTCGATACCAGGTCCATACCTGAAAGCTATATAGTTCTCAGAAATATTCCAAAACTTCCGTTCGGTGTCACGTCTTCAGATGAAGCAGCTGTTTCAAAAAGCTTCAGTAAAAAGAGTCCGGTAGTGCTGATTGAAAACGACTGTATAATTACAACGGGAGCCTCTCTTCTGCAGGCTTACGACCGGCTGGAAGTAGCCGAATTCAGCGCAAGGTCTTTGATATATGCGGAGTCTGTCGGAGAACTTAAGCCTATCAGCGGAAAAGAAATAGAGGAAATTGAGAATGCATATCCGGAATAAAGACTTCAGCAGGTCAAATGAAGGACAAAATTCGTTGATTTGTCGTTAAGGTGCTTTACGGCTTCCGGGGTACTCATTGTAATAAGGGCAACCCCTTTATTCCGCGCTTTTTTAATTACCTCGTCCATTACAGGAAGACTTTCACTTTGTCCTGTACCGATGATCAGAGTTTTGCAGTCCCATGGAATATTTTCATCAGGCGAAAGGGGAGTATGGCCGAACATATCACGATACTTTTTCGAGGAAGATTTCTTCCTTTTCCTGATTTTCCCGTTGTCGATGATGATGTCTTTTTCGAATATTTCCCCGTCGATATTGATTGAGCCGAATGAAAGTGATTTTACTGTCATCGGGCGCCTCCTGAGAACTGTTTATTTTTCCAAACTGGATATCCGAATACCAGAGAGATAACACAACCGGTCATGGTCATAATGAGGCGGTCATAAATTGTGCAGTAATCACATAGATTTGTAAAGAAGCTTCATCAGCAGCGTATCGCCCTCGATATTAGGGCTTTCAACAGTCAGTACTCCTGCAACATTAAAATCTTTCAAAGCCTTCGCAAATTCCCTGTAGCGGAAATCGCTTAATCTCAGGTTTACGTGCTTTTGTTCGCCCTTAGGGGAGTAAAGAATGCCTGAAAAATGCATATGCATATTTTCAAGTGCGGTTTCGCCTAGCTCTTTACCAACGTATTCAAATACCCTTGCGAACTCTTCATAACTATTGTACCTGCCTGTTCTCGCATGCAGATGCGCAAAATCTATGCAGGGGCCGATCCATCCTCCAGCTTCCCTTGAAAGCCTTATAATTTCTTCCAGCGTGCCGAATTGAGAATTTTTGCCCATTAATTCCGGACGCAGCCAGACCCTGAGTGATTCTTTATGCGCTATAGCCGCTATATGCTCCATATGAACCTTTATATGGCTATAGACTTCATGCGGTTTTGCTCCCAGATTATATGCAGCGTGAAAAACCATGCTGAATCCCCCTGCAGTGTCAAGAGCCCTTGCCGTATCAAGAATGTATTGATAACTTTTATCGACCTTTTCCTTCTCCCTGGAGAAAAGATTTATATAATAGGGTGCATGAGCTGTCAGTATTAGTCCGTTTTCTTTTGCCACTTTACCGATATCCTGCATTTTCGGAAAATCGACTCTAATACCCCGGACAAACTCAATCTCCATGCCGTCAAGTCCGAGTTCCCTGATACGCAGGAGGCCGTTTTTCAGTGTCTTATTGGGTTTTGAGGAATGGGGAATTCCGGGCGTAAGAAAGTTGAGTTTATCCATTTTTTGATTCCCGAAGTTCTTTCTGCAGATAATCCTCAATTGCAGTCACTACCATATTATGATCTTCTTCCTGTGCCAATCCGGAAACAGTAATCGTTCCAATAATGCCGGTATCCTTGATTATTATCGGGAAAGCACCCCCATGAGCAGAGTACTCGAATGAATCAACAAAGGATTTTTCTTCAATTGTCCTGTCTTCATCAAGAAGAAGAATTCCAATATGCAGCGAACTTTTATGGAATCTGTTTACTACCCTGTTTTTTCTGATTATCCATTGATCATTGTCAGGCGAAGTACCGTCAAAGGCATAATGAAAAAGCTGATGGCCGCAGCGGGTTATATCAATAGCGATTTTTTTATTGTCTTTTTTCGCCTTCTCAATAAGGCTTAAACCGATTTTCAGTGCGCTTTCGCTTGTAAAGCGGGTAAACTGCAGATCTTCCTCCTGCCTGGCAAGTTTTTTAAGAAGCTTTTTATTGTCATTCATCGAATTCCTCCTTCTGTGTTTTACCTGAACGATTCCTTTAATTTATCCCTTATATTCAAGGCAGTATTTATTTTTGCCGCTTTAATTTCAGATCTCTCGGTTTTCCCCTCGTAGATCTCTATCATAGTTTCGATTACTTCCTCATTAAGGAACCTTGACAGCTGACCGTAGATGTGATTGTCGGAGCGTGTCTTCGGTTTTAAATAATGCTTTTTCGGATATAAGACAGATAGATAATCTTTTGCCCTGGTCATTGCTACATACAGGAGCCTCAACTCCTCATCTAATTCCTGCCCGCTGCCGGCTGACAGGTCTGAAGGGATCCATCCATCTGCTGCATGAATAATATAAACGCAGTTCCATTCAAGCCCCTTTGCCGAATGGATAGTCGACAGGACAAGATAGTCTTCATCCAGAACCGGCTTTCCGGCAATGTCGCTGGTAAACATCGGAGGATCGAGTATCAAATCAGCCAGAAAATAAGAGAGGGTTTGATATCCCGATGACAGGCCGGCAAGCTGCTGTATATCCGAAAGCCTTTGATCCGGATTGTCGTAATTTTCCTGAAGCAGGGGCTCATAGAAAATTAAAGCATGTTCGATTATAAACAGAGGATTCAAATTCTTTCCGTAAACAGAGCTGAAATAATCATACAGCCTGACAAGTCCGGCTCTTACATCAGGAGATGCTTTGAATGAGGGAAATGATAGAGGGTTGTATCCGGCCAGTTTGACATGTTCAATGACATCCGCGGCCGTTTGCGGCCCTACGCCCTTTATTAACTGCAGCACCCTGAACCAGCCGCGCTCGTCTTTCGGGTTTTCGGTAATTCTCAGCACTGCAATCAGATCTTTAATATGCGAGGTTTCAAGAAATCTAAGTCCCCCGTATTTTATAAAGGGTATTTTATGCCTGGCCAGTGCTATTTCCAGGGATGCGGAATGAGATGCCGCACGGAACAGTACGGCCTGCCTGTTCAAACTGATCCCTTCCTCCCTCCGTTTCAGCACCCTTTCAATAACTGCATTATCCTGAAAAGATTCGTCCATGCAGATTACGAGTTCGGGTTTTCCACCGGTCTTACGCCTGGAAAACAGGCTTTTGCTGTAATGTTCCGGGGCCTGGGATATTAAAATATTTGATGTATTCAGAATAGCCTGTATCGACCGGTAATTTTCTTCAAGCGTAATAATCGAGGCGCCGGGAAAATGCTTTGGAAAATCCAGCATATTCCGGATTGTGGCCGAGCGGAAACTGTAAATGGCCTGTGCGTCATCACCGACTACGGTGATATTTTTGTTTATCCGCCTCAATTTTCGAAGAATATCCGACTGAATAAAATTCGTGTCCTGGTATTCATCGACAAGGATATGATCAAATTGTGACTCAAGGTACTGCGAGTTATCAGGATCATCTAAAAGATGATCCCAGAAAATAAGAAGATCGTCATAATCCAGGACATTTTGATCTAATTTGCTGTCAATATAGGCTTGATATAAAGATGATAGTCGATCTTTCCATTCGATGCACCATGGGAAATGATCTTTAATAACATTTTCAAGACTGTCGTTCGAGTTCATCTTCCGGCTATAGATGGCAAGGCATGTCCCTTTTTTAGGGAAACGGCTATTTGTTTTATCAAGGTCCAGTTCATTCCTGACAAAATCCATTAAATCCTCGGAGTCGGTCTGATCCATAATTGTGAATTCTTCAGGCAATCCGGCCTGGCCCGCATAAATCCTCAGGATTTTATTGGCTATCGCATGAAATGTTCCGCTCCAGACTTTGCCTGTGCTGCGTCCGATCCTGCTGATAAGGCTGTCAGCTCTTTTCAGCATTTCTTCTGCAGCCCGCCTAGTGAATGTAAGCAGAAGGATCCTTTGAGGATCGACGCCGGATGAGATAAGATAAGCGACCCTGGAAGCAAGGGTTTTAGTCTTGCCGGTGCCGGCTCCCGCTACTATTATTAAGGGTCCGTCGCCGAAAGACGCAGCTTCTTTCTGGGCAGGGTTGAGATCCGCAAGCAATTTACCGACCTTGTCATGCATTTCCGCCATATATATTCCTTATTAGCCGTAATGCTAAACAATCATAGAGGCAAATCATGAAAAGATCAAGAACATCACGAGAGTTGAGGCTGCAAGAGTACCTTCCGGATTGATTTTATAATCGACGCTTTTTATAATGACATAAATTATTCTAAAGATACAGTGAAGGGGATATGATTGAAGATTCTTAAAAAAGCTCTGCTGATTCTGGGGTCTATCCTGGCACTGCTGATTTTAGTTTATGCCGGCTATGGCTGTTTCATAGTCTCGAGAGTAAATCCGATGCCTGAAGTGAAAAAATTTACTGATAGGGCAGGTATGAAAATCCGGGATGAAAATTACCTCTTTATGGATAAATACGGCGATTATATAATCCTGCCGGGCATGAGAAATAATAATGAGGGTGTAATAATCTATCCGGCAGCCTTCACAGATTACAGATCTTATATACCTGTCGCTTATAAAATAGCCGATGATGGATATGCTGTTTTTATTGCAAAGATGCCTTTCAGGCTTTCAATCCTCAACACCGAAAACGGCCTGAATTACATAAAGAATTACAAAAATATAAATAAATGGTATATAATCGGACATTCCCTGGGTGGCATTGCAGCATCTGTTTTTGCGTCGAATCATGCCGATAAAATTTCAGGGCTTATTTTATGGGCATCAGGGCCATTGCCCGATCTGAAAAAATCAGGGATAAAGGTTCTTCTTGTCTGCGGGACAAGAGACGGTTTTTTCAGCAGGGATGGTTTTAATGCGGCGAAGAAAAGACTTCCAGCTGATGCGAAGTATTATATAGTTGAGGGTGGTAACCATTCACAATTCGCATGGTATCCTGATATGCCGGGAGATTTGAAGGCCGGAATCACAAGAGAAGAACAGGAGAGGCTGGCAATCGGGGAAGTATTGAACTTCATGAAATAACGGGAGGCAGTTATGAACATAGAAGTCAAAAAAATTTCTGAAGAGGAATTGAAAAAAATGGGCGTATTCAGCTGGCCTGTCTGGACAAAGGAAGCGTCAGAATTTGACTGGCAGTATGATGACAAAGAGACCTGCTTTATCCTCGAGGGGGATGTTGATATTAAAACAGGAAGCGGGACAGTGCATTTCGGCAAAGGCGATTTTGTGGTTTTCCCAAAAGGTCTTTCATGCGTCTGGAAGATAAATAAGGCTGTGAAAAAGCATTACAAATTCGGTTAATTCTTTGAGAAATCCAATGAAATATATATTGGTTATCTTCGCTTTCTTTCTGCCGATGACAATATTTGCCGATAATGGAATGAATATCATTGACCTATGGAATGATGTAAAGATTCCTGAGAAGGTTGAACCTATACCGGTAAAAGTCGATCATTCATCAACAGCCCTTCTCATTCTTGATTTAGAAAAGAGAACTGTTCCTCAGCGCCCCAGAGCAGTTGCAGCAGTTCCGAATATCAAAAAACTTCTTGAATGGGCCAGAACAGGCGGGATTCTCGTCGCTTATTCGATTACCAGGGCTTCGACCCCGGACGCAATTCTTCCTGAAGTAAAACCTCAGGAGGACGAACTTGTCGTTCAGGCCGGCGTCGATAAATATTTTGGGACAGACCTTGAAAAGCATCTTAAAGATCATAATATAACAACTGTAATAATAACGGGAACCGCTGCAGAGGGTGCAGTTCTTGCTACAATGATAGGATCCGTCATAAGAGGCATGAGGGTGATACTTCCGGTAGACGGCATGCCCTCATCTGAACTCTATGCAGAGCAGTACGTAGTCTGGCATGCTCTTCATGCTCCCGGGACAAAGGGTAATGTAACAGTCACAAAAATAAATCTGATTTCTTTGCAGTAATTCTGCCTTAAGCTAAGGAATCAACTTTATTGAGCAGTCTGACCTGGATTATAAGAATTTCCATTACCGTCAAACATATCGAAGGACTGGTCGTTAAGCTTTAAGATAATCTCAAGAGGCCTTCCGTTTTTCGGATCCGAAAACATCACATCCTGGACGCCTGAGGCCAGGTAGACAGGGTTAAAGGAAGGCGGATTTGCAGAATCATAAAGGAAAGCATCCTCTGTGTCTGCAACCACTTTTACAATCCTTGTACCGTCCGGACTGGTATAGTTATGCGTATTGTTGTTATCCGGCACAATGACTGCAACATTATCCTCGGCAGAGTTGCATGGAATATAGCTGGCGTCATTGTAACAGTAAAGGTCTCCCATGTGATATGGATCCTGCCACCACCAGAAGCCGTTATTCCAGAAACACCAGCGGTCATAGTCAACATCATACCACCACCATCGGTTGTTGAAATTACGGATCCAGAAGTATTTATTGCCAAGATACCAGCCGTACCAGTGATAGCCCGAATTATCTATAAAGTGGCAATACGTAAAATTTTTATCGTTATGCCAGTAATAAAAATTGGGCCGGTTTTCAGACTGATTGAAGGCGTGTATCCTGTCAAGCCATTCGGAGCTGCCGACAAGAGACATATGTGCCCGGATAGCCTGATCGTTGAAATGCCTGGAAGAAAACGTCACGGCGCTGATTGGACGGTTGTCGAATCCTGCTTTTGGATAGGCGATAATGGAATGTTCCCTATCGGTGTGGATAACCTCTTCTCTGTTTACAATGTAGCCTGGTGCCGAGGTAACCCCGAGTTTTTGTAATTTCTTGCGTACATAATTCGGTTCATACGGGTGGTGATGGACAGCGCTAGCGATATTGCCTGCGGGTTTTACCGGCTTCACACCTTTGTTACTGGGCGTTAACTGCAATTTTCCATAAACAGGAGACTGTTTTTCCTGCGGCTTGACATTTTCCTGCTTCTGCTGTGTCGGGAAATTCTGGTTATGCCCGCCGCTCGAGGGACGGTTCATGTTGATTATAACAGGCTGATTAGTCGAGGTCGTTTTTTTTACCTGGGTATTCTTCTGGCTGCTCGTCTTAGACGGAGCAGTTGTTTTCTGGGGTGTGCGCTGGTCTGCAATAATATAAGAAGCAACGACTAAAACTGCTGCAAGGAGCAATGCCATTATTCGTTTCATGTTTTCACCTCGCTCGTATATTCGAATATCGAAAAGATTATAATAAGTGTCAGCGAAAAATGCAATCAGATATTAAATTCCAGAGTGCACTGAGTACCATTTTCATCCTTAATTTTGCCGATTGCAAAAGTTCCGTTAATTTGTTCGCTCAGTATTTTTACAAGCATGAGACCGAAACCTTCCAATTTGTTAAATTCAAAACCATCGGGCAGTCCGGTACCGTTGTCCTGAACTTTGAGCGTAATATGATTTTCTTTCTTTAACAATAAAATCCCTATATAACGGTCGTCTTTGCCGACGAATGCGTATTTTATGGCATTGGTTAGAAGTTCATTGATGATAATACCGACCGGAAATAGCACTTTTGAATTAAGATTAAAATCATCAATTCTCTTATTGATCTTAATAGGCTGGTTATTTGTAAAGACGTTAATAATCGTATCTATTAGACTTTCCAGATAATTTCTCACTGATATTTCCTGATAGTTCTCGGTAAGAAGTAATTTATCATAGATTACCCGCATGCTTTTAATCCGGCTTATCGAATCCTGCAGCGCTGAAACAACCTCAGTATTTGTTGTCGATCGCGACTGGAGTGTCAGAAGACTTTCGATAGAAGCTATATTGTTTTTTATCCGGTGGTGGACTTCCTTGAGAAGGACCTCTTTTTCCAATAATTGATGCTTGATTTCATCTTCCGCCCTCTTTCTTTCGCTGATGTCAAATGAATAGCCGGTTGTACCGATAGTTTTTCCATCTCCATCAACGATAGGGGCTTTAAATGTTTCGAACCATTTAATTTCACCCTTGTCTGAAATGAGTTCTTCAACTATGAAGGGCTTTCCGGATTTAATTACCCTGATATCGTCCTTAACATATTTGGAGGCAAGCTCATGGGGCCAGATATTAAAATCCGTCTTGCCTGTAAGGAGTCCGGGATTATCAAGTCCGCATGATACTGCAAATTTAGTATTTACGGCAAGAAACCTGCTATCCAGATCTTTCAGCCATAAAAGTCCTGGCTGGTTTTCGATAATGGCGGATAGATATGCTTCTCGAAGCTGCAGAGATTGTTCCGCCTCTTTACGCTCGGTAATATCTCTCCCTTCAGGAACAAGCTTGATGACTTTACCATCGTCACCGAAAAGAGGCTTAATTGAAAAGTCTGTAATTACTCTCTTGTTCCCGGAACCATGAATGTCTGTTTCAAAGCGGACAAATCTGCCACCGGCAGCCTCTTTTACAGCTTTTTTTATTTTATTGATAACTGTTTCATTCCCAGCCCACCACGGGGCTTCCCAAATCGATTTGCCGGCCACATTTTCAAGGGTAAGCCCTGCAAAATCAAGAATCGTTTTATTTATTTCGATAATGATGCCTTCCGATGAAAGCAGTCCGGTGAATTGAAATGTAGAATTGAATAAATCACGAAACTTTCTTTCATCATCGCAGATTTTCTGATATGCTTCAAAAAGTTTAAAAGCCGTTTTTATGGATGCACTGAGAAGTGATTTTCCCGAATTCTTGTCAACATAGCCGTAGGATGTAATATATTCCGTTTTTGCGACAGGTTCCTGTTCAATAAGGCTGGTTAAAAATATTATTGGAATTTCACGGATTTTCAAGATTAACCCTGCAGCTTCGGTGCCTGACATGCCTTTGCCCAGATTTATGTCCATAAGGATCAGGTCAATCAGACTGTTTTTTTTAAATGTTTCTACAGCATTTTCACCCGTGTATTCTACGATTACACTGTAACCGAGTTCTTCGACAGAGGTTTTTTCCGATAGTGCTATGAGCGCTTCATCTTCCACAAGAAGGATTGTTTTTTTCCGTTCAACTCTCATAATTGCTCCCCCGGCAATTACGCTTTTCCTTTCGACGGCAAAGACTAATGCTTTACCAAACACAGTGGTGCAAAGAAACTGGAAATTTTTGATTTTTTAATTAAGAGTTGATTGAACACATTATATCAGAGGAAATCAGATATGTCAAAACTATTTGATCGAAAAAGTTAGATAAATAATATATGTTTACATAAGCATCTTCGTTTCAAAATAGGAAGTATTTTTATTTCAAATCATCAAGCGCAATGTTCATTTTCAAAACGTTAACGGTCTCCCGGTCCCAGAAACCTAATACAGGGGTCTTTTTATATCTGTTTATTATCTTTAAGACAGCATCAAGTGGTATTTTACGCGCAAAAGCAATCCTCTTCGCCTGGATAAGAGCATTCTGCACGCTTATATCGGGGTCGAGCCCGCTGGCTGAAGAAGTAACCATATCTGATGGTATAATTACACCGGGGGATATGTGATCACTCTTTTTTACATTTTCAATATTATTGCTCACTGCGGATATCAGATTCGAGCTTGATGCTCCGTAATTATCGGCTCCTGAATTAGTTGCGTCATAATTAACCGCCGATGGCCTTCCCTGGAAATACATATTGTTAGTGTAGAGCTCGCCTATAAGCTCTGAACCTATCACTTTTCCGTCCCTGACTACAAGACTGCCGTAAGCCTGGTTCTTAAAGACAATTTTTCCGATAACGGTAATAAACAGCGGGTAGATAAGACCTGTCAGTATGACGAAAAAAATGAATATTAAAATTGTCTGCATAAATAATTTCATAAATTGCTCCTATCTGAAAAATAACCTGGTAATCTGGTCAATCAGCCAGATAGCCGGGAAAGGCAATATCACACCTCCGATGCCGTAAATAAGGAGGTTCTTTGTCAGCATTGAAGAGGCAGACTGAGTTCTGTACTTGACCCCCCTCATGGCAAGCGGTATGAGAAATGGAATAATCAGTGCGTTAAAGATAACCGCTGAAAGTACGGCAGACTGGGGACTGTAAAGCTGCATTATATTCAGGAGTTTCAAAGCCGGAAAACTTGCTACAAACATGGCAGGTATAATCGCAAAATATTTGGATACGTCATTGGCTATGCTGAAGGTAGTCATGGCTCCCCGCGTTATAAGTATTTCCTTCCCTATTTCAACAATATCCAGCAGTTTTGTCGGGTTCGAATCCAGATCGATCATATTGGAAGCCTCCCTGGCGACCTGAGTCCCTGCGTTCATTGCAACCGCCACGTCTGCCTGAGCGAGTGCTGGAGCATCATTTGTACCGTCCCCTATCATGGCAACAAGATGGCCCTCATCCTGGTATTTTCTTATCATTTCCAGCTTAGCTTCTGGTCGAGCCTGAGCAATGAAATCGTCTATTCCGGCTTCGGCGGCTATTGAGGTGGCTGTAAGCTTATTATCCCCTGTTATCATAACGCTTTTTATCCCTATCCTTCTCAGATGTGCTAGCCTATCTCTGATCCCGGTCTTCAGAATATCCGAGAGTCTTATCACGCCGAGAACATTTTTCCCTTCCGCAACAACGAGAGGCGTTCCTCCCTTCTCGGCGATGGAATTCACATTCTCTTTAACATCGGAATCTATGCTTCCGCCTTTCTTTTTCACAAACTCTTCAACAGCCTCGAAAGAGCCTTTCCTGATTTCCTTACCTTCCATATCTATACCGCTCATCCTCGTCTCGGGTGAAAAGGCTATAAACTTCGCATCAGGCGTGGTTTTTATCTCACGTCCCCTTATCTTCAGAGTTTCCTTGGCGAGTGTAAGTATGCTCCTCCCCTCAGGGGTTTCATCAGCAAGGGAAGACATCATGGCCTTCATCGCCAGTTCTTCCATTAAAACCCCTTTAGCGGGCAAGAAACTTTTTGCCATTCTGTTCCCAAGCGTAATTGTCCCGGTCTTATCAAGCAGAACGACGCTGACATCTCCCGAGGCTTCAACCGCCCTTCCTGAAAATGCTATTACATTCCTTGTTATAAGCCGGTCCATCCCCGCTATTCCTATGGCCGGCAGAAGCGCGCCGATAGTTGTCGGCATCAGACAGACAAGGAGGGATATCAGTATCGGTATGGTTATATCAGTTCCGGAATATGATACCGGTACCTTTGCGTATAAAGCATAATATGCAAGTGTAACCACAATTACGATAAAGAGCGCAGTAAGAGAGATAATAAGTATCTCAAGAGCAATCTCGTTAGGCGTTTTTTTCCTTTTGGCGCTTTCAACCATCGATATCATTGTATCAAGAAAGCTTTCTCCCGGGTCGCTCGTTATCCTTATTCGGATTGTACCCTCAATTATCATAGTTCCGCCCGTTACACCGCTTTTATCGCCACCGGATTCCCTTATAACCGGGGCTGATTCTCCTGTTATTGCTGACTCGTCTATAAGAGCAGTGCCTTCGACAATCTCGCCGTCTCCTGCAATCAATTCTCCTTTACCTGCCACTATATAATCCCCCTTTTTAAGATTAAGGGCCTGGGTTTCTGTAATTGCCCCAGGTTTTGCAATGGTGCCCCTATCCGAAATTTTTCTTGCAGTCAAAGTGCTTCTTGTACTTTTCAGTGCTTCAGTCTGAGCTTTGCCTCTGCTTTCAGCAACCGCCTCAGCAAAATTTGAGAATAGTACTGTAAACCAGAGCCACAGCGAAATGTTGAGGTTGAAGGCAAAAGGCTGGCCTGCCCGAATATTTACTATTGTTATAATCGTGGTGATGATCGCCCCTACCTCCACAGTCAGCATAACAATATTTCTCCTGAGAATAAAAGGATTCAGCCTTATGAACGATTCCTTAAAGGCATTAAGAAGAATAGATGTCCAGTCTATATATTTAAGGTTTTTACTCTCTGTCATTTTATCCTCCCGAATTATCAATATAATGTCCCGGCTTTCATGAATATATGATCAAGGACGGGGCCCAGAACGAAAGGTGTAAAGAAAGTAAGCCCTCCGAATATCAATACTACCCCTACTAGAAGGATAACGAAGAGAAGCGACGAGGTGCTGAAAGTGGAAGCCGATTCGGGGACATGCTTTTTCTTTGCCAGTACCCCTGCTATTGCAAGACCGGGAATTACCGTTGTAAACCGGCCGATGAGCATAGCAACAGCACCGGTATAATTCCAGAACGGTGTGTTTGCATTCAAACCGGCGAAAGCCGAACCGTTATTGCCATGATATGAAGCGTAAGCGTAAAGTATCTCGGAGAACCCATGCGGCCCGCCATTGTTGAGGCTTGAAAGTCCGGCAGGAATAGAACAGGCTACAGCAGTAAATATTAATGCACTGAAAGGTGCTGTAATGAGCCCGAGTATCGTCAGAACCATTTCAAATATACCGAGCTTTTTATTATATATTTCAGGGGTTCTTCCTATCATGAGACCGGCTATGAACATTGACATGAATGCATAATAGAGCATACCCATCAGGCCAACTCCGACGCCGCCGAACACAACTTCACCAATAAGCATGTTGAAAAGAAGAGGTATGGCTGTAAGAGGAAGCAGACTGTCATGCATGGAATTTACGGAGCCGTTGGCGATAGCTGTGGTATTAACCGCCCAGAACACCGATTCAAAGATCCCGAATCTCGTTTCTTTCCCTTCCATGTTCTCGCCATTTGTAATCCCCAATTTTTCGAATCTGGGATTGCCCCTGTATTCATAATAAGTCGAGAATATAAGCCCCATCAGGAGTATTATGAGCATGGCAGCGAAAATCGCAACTCCCTTTCTTTTGCTTTTCAGCATGTACCCCAACATAAAGGGGATGGCGACAGGTATTAAAAGCATTGCCATGTTCTCGATAAAATTAGTCAGCCAGGTAGGGTTTTCATATGGATGGGCTGAATTCGCGTTGAAGAAACCGCCGCCGTTCGAGCCGAGCATTTTGATTGCTTCCTGGGAAGCCACAGGTCCCATGGCGATGACCTGCTTGTTGCCCTCGAGATTGACGGCATTAATATAATGCGAAAGGTTCTGCATAACTCCCTGGGATAATAATACAATTGCAAAAATGATCGAGAGGGGAAGCATTATGTAAAGCTGGGACCTCGTAAGGTCGACCCAGAAATTGCCGATTGACTGTGCGCTTTTCCTTGTAAAACCCCTTATCATTGCCACAGCTGCAGCCAGACCGACTCCTGCTGAAACAAAATTCTGAACCGTCAGTCCGATCATCTGGCTGAGATAGCTCATTGTGTATTCCCCGCTGTAAGCCTGCCAGTCAGTATTGGTCATAAACGATACGGCTGTATTGAAAGCCAGGTCGATGCTGAGTGGTCCGAATTTTTGAGGATTTAATGGCAGTCGACCCTGAATTAGAAGAAGGACAAAGAGGAAAATAAGGCCTGCTGCATTGAAAAGGGTAAAGGAAAGAGCATACTTTTTCCAGTTCATCTCTTCAAGAGGGTCTATCAAGCATATCCTGTAAATAAACTTTTCAACAGGATTAAGTAATGGCGTTAGTATATTCTTTTCCCCTGAAAAGACCTGCGCCATGAATTTGCCCAGATAAACCCCAAGAATTGTGATTAATCCAAAAAAGATAAGAATGAATATAATATTTGCTGTCATGCTTAAAAACCTCCTCCAGCCATAGTGGTAAGTAAGATTTAATGATGTTCATGCGAAAACTATTTCCATAGTTTAATCACATAAACATCAACCAGTACAGAGGGGTTTCAAACAATATGCATAACAGCATAATACTAAAGTTCGATTTTTAATATAATATAAGGATTTCAATTTGTCAAGTGGAGGTAAAATATTTTGGAGGTAAAATATTTGCGGGGTGAAATATTTTAATTAACATATCTTCAAAACTATAAATGCTCTGATTGCTATGGCCTTGATAGGTTTGAAGTAAAAATTTTATCTAAAAAATCCTATTGACTTTTATAAAAACATGAAGTAGTATTTAACAAAAATTGTTGAAAATAGTGCAGGACAGAACCCGTACAAGAGGAGGATGTAAAATTATGAAAAAATCTGTATTTTTCGTATTGATTTCACTTTTTTCATTAATTTACGGCTGTAATACGATCAATATCAAAGGTACTACTTATAAGGATACCTATGGTGACCCTCATTCTGAAGCTTTCAATAAATTTATAGAGTCTAAGTTTGCTGTTAGAAGTGATAAAATATTATTCAAGAATATTGCCGATATTACGTTCAATGTCAGCAGCATAGATGATTATGAACTGTCAAGGATCAATCCTTTCAGTATCATCCAGTCCTTTCATGGAATAGTAGCCGTCAGTCAGGACTATTTAATTTTTATTACTCATGATAATACGAAAAACACATATTCAGATCTTTTTCGAATTGAAACTAAAAAAATTAAGAAAGCTACTTTGGAAGAATTCGGACCTAATAATTTTTCAATATTAATAAATGAAGAAAATCCATCAAACAATAATCTGATACAGATCATAAATGAGGAATCACAGATAGTTGACAGCGATAGATCACATGCCTTTTTTGATTTACTTGAAAAGCTGATATAAAATATAAACACCCCTCCGCGTTCACAATTGCCGTTCAGCTAATCACTGATTATATTAGGTTAATATCTGAAAATTTAATTTAATAAGGAGTGTCATATGCCTGGAGAAATCAAAGCCATACGATTCCATAAGTACGGGGGTCCTGAAAACATGATAATGGAAACCATACCCCGTCCCGTTCCAAAGGCCGACGAGGTATTGATCAAGGTTCATTTCGCGGGGGTAAATCCAATTGACTGGAAACTGAGAGCGGGCTTCCTGAAGGAATACATGCCTCTTGAACTGCCTTATGTGCCCGGTATAGATGTTTCCGGTACTGTTGAAGAGCTCGGTTCGGATGTGAAAACGCTTAAAAAAGGACAGGCGGTATTCGGCATAGCAGGCGGAACTTACGCCGAATATGCAATAGCATCTGCCGGAGACGTCACAGCCAAACCTGAAAAAATGAGTTTCGAGCTCGCAGCATCCATACCTCTCGGGGCGCTGACAGCATGGCAGGCCGTAGAGGATGCCGGGATAAAGGCCGGACAGACTGTCGCCGTGATGGGAGCCGCAGGAGGAGTCGGACTTTTCGCTGTCCAGTTCGCGAAGGCAAAAGGGGCGAGGGTGATCGGGACGGCCTCCGAAGCCAATCTGGACTTCGTGAAATCCATAGGTGCGGAAAAAGCCGTGGATTACAAGAAGGGTGCCCTGGAGACTGAAATCAAAGATGCGGATGCAGTAATCGACACCGTCGGGGGGGAAACCCTTGAAAAATCATATGACCTCCTGAAGAGAGGGGGAGTTGTTGTAACAGTAGCCGGCCAGGTATCTGAAGAAAAAGCCAGGGAACATGGCGTGAAAGCCATAAGTTCAGGAAGGGGTCCGACAGATAAATTGAAGGTAATAGCCGAAATGGCTGAGAAAAACCTGCATGCCGAAGCAGGGAAGATTTTCCCGCTTACCGAAGCAGCGGCTGCCCATTTCCTGAGCCAGTCAAGGCATGGAAGAGGACGCATACTATTAAGAGTGAGCTGAACGACCGGGAAATCTCAACAAAGGCAAAAAACGGCATTATCCCCTTTGTCCGGTTATATCTGAGGCTGTTACTGAACCCGACAACCAGACCGGAAGAATTAGTCAGGCTCATTTCTGGACTTTGGAAAATAATATGAAGCCGAAAGATATTATACATCTTTAAAGATAAGAGGAGCCTAAAGCTTATATCCTGTGCCTTTAAAAAAGGTGTAGCAGAAAACACCATCTTTCCAGGACGTTCTGTATAAATCTTCAATGCCTTTATCGATAGTGTCTCTGGCAATGATAGAATTTTCAACAGCCTTGTCCCTTATCCCTTCTATCATAGCCGTAAAAGTGTTTTTTGTGAAGCCCTCCACAAGATCCGGTTTGCTTGAATCGACATATACTACTCTCGGCGATACCCGGCAATTTTTATATGATGAATTGAGCAGGAGAGGATAAAGCTGCCTGCCTATAAGTGCATTGCCGCCGAGACCTGACTGCAATTTAACCTGGGCATTTATAGCTTCCTCTGCATATTTGCTGTAAGGGTAAAAATAAGCAGAGCCATGGTCCCCTTCAATCAAAGTTATCGAACCGCCCTTTTTAAGGACTCTTTTTACGGATTTTAACGCTTTAAGCGGCTCCGGAAGATGCTCAAGAACAAAGCAAATAAGAGCATGATCAAAATATTCATCCGGATAATGCAGATTTAAAATATCACCTGGTTGAAATTCTACATTATTTATATTTAAAGACTTAACGGCATTTCTGGCTTTTTTTAAAGATTCTTCCGATATGTCGATAGATATAATTTTTGATCCGGGATTTTTCGGCGCAAAAATTACCGTCTGCGCTCCCACACCGCAGCCGGCTTCAAGGATTAACGATTTTTTCGGGAAAACAGTATCGTTATGAAGCAATTCACCCAGACAGCTGGCCTGATCCGTTAAACGAATGGATTCCCTGTCCATATAACCATGAACATATTCATTCTTCATTATTAATAATTCACCCGCTTAATCCCGCAGTATATGGCCTTTTAAAGAATAAGATAGATCATTTAGATCTTGTTCGTGTGCAATATACACGACATTTCCTGTTTTTACTTCTATCATTTTTATCTCATAATCGTATATGTAATAATAGCCCTTATCATTTTGATTCATATATTCATAGCCTACAACCAGGTAATCGACTTTAGAAAGAGTTCCGATTTCGCTGAACTTTCCCTCTTCCATGAGTCCGCTGATAGAAAATTTTTGTTCTTCAATAACTGACTCCAGATGGGATCTGTCTACTACGGTTACCTTTGAATCGAGGATTTGTCCGGCCACTCTGTCTGCGGCTTCATCATCGTAGCAGTTAGTGCTTACATTAAATGGATTATTTCCCGATTTGTCGACCATTTTGAAAGGCAGGATCGAAATGGAAGTTATATTTCTAAATGAAAAATCTTTTTTTATACTTTCTTCAAGGCATCCGTACGATAATAATAGTACAAAGCACATAAATATTGTTCTTATTTTCATTAAAGCCTCCATCTCCTTTTCATAAACTATTTTGATTTTTTTTGATTGATAGGATATCTCCCTCGCATCATCGCGAAATGAGGCTTATCCGTTCCAGGCAACTTTCCGGCTTCAGTTATTCTGAAACCGAAATGTTCATAAATAGCGAGGTTTTTTTCGTTATGCGTTTCAAGATAACAGGGAATATTAATACTGTCAAAGTATTCAAGCATGGGTTTCATAAGCCGGCTGGCGTATCCCTGTTGACGGTATTTGTCGCTGATACCGATGGCCATTAGATACCAGTGAGGAAATGGTGCGTTTCTAATGTGGATTTCGTTTGAATAATTGCTGTAATTCAAAAGTCTGGTGAAAAATTTAAAACGTTCTGACAGGTTGCGCGGGAAAAGCTGCCTCAGGATCAGTCCGCCTCCCTTAACA
>Ga0187770_10000400_pt1 | contig 21032 bp, 18 predicted proteins | sample 0116_SJ02_MP02_2_FD_133154 | JGI IMG/M metagenome (GOLD analysis project Ga0187770, IMG submission 133154) | Tropical peat soil microbial communities from peatlands in Department of Meta, Colombia - 0116_SJ02_MP02_20_MG | ecosystem: Environmental > Terrestrial > Soil > Wetlands > Peat | place...
CGAGCTCGACGCCTGGCTGATTTCTTCACTCCACAGGAGGATTGTCACAGCCACGGAGGCCATGGAGGAAATGAAGATACGCCGCGCCTCCGCCACAGTTTACTTGGACTTGTGGAATGACATCAGATACTACCTCCATAGGACAAAGAGCCCGAGGAAGCAGACACTGTCCGACGTCTTTGGCGCCTGGGTGAGGATGATGTCCCCGTACACCCCATTCATGGCAGAGGACCTGAACCATGAGCTGGGCGGGAAGGGGCTCGTGTGTCAGGCCGACTGGCCGTCCTCCAAGGACTTCCCCCTGGACGAAGAAGCGGAACTGGCGGAGGCCGTGCTGAACAGGGTGATCGACGACGCCCGGAACGTGCTGAACGTCGTCAAGGGCCCGAGGACAAGGCTCAACGTCTACGTATGCTCTGAGATTGCGAAGAACTACTTCTTCGAACTGGCCACCGCAAAGAAAAAGAACGAAAACGTTGGCCAGGTGGTTAAGAAGTTCGGGTCACTGAAAATCCAACCGGACAGGGTCTTTAAGCTCGGCTTCGAAATCGGAGACGAATTGCTCACGAAGCTGCTTTCCCACGGGGGGTTCGACGAGTTCGAGGTTCTCTCTGGAGCTTCAGAGTTCATGTCCAGCGAGCTCGGAATCCCGGTCGTCGTTCAGAGGGCGGGGGCAAAGGGAATCCACGACCCAGCGAACAAGGCGAAGGACGCTCTCCCGACGAAGCCCGGGTTCTTCTTGGAGTAGATTCCAAAGCAGATTCTGAGACCTGTGTGGTAACCCCTACCGGCTAACCTCGTATTCTGGATAGTTTGCTGCTGCACACGGGGCATGTCCCTGACTTGGCGTGCCGCCCGTTGAGCGTTATGCTTTGCGGGTTTTTGATTTTCCGCATCTTCTTGCATTGCACACGGTATGCATCCGTCGTTTCCGATTCCTCGCCCCTCAACAGCTCCTCACGCCTTAAACAACTTGCTTTCTCACGCATTCATCCGGCACGACCTCTCTGTCAGGGTTCAAATACGCCCCGGGCCCCGCAGTCGACAAATGTCGTCGGGGGATGCGACTCTCCAGTCCGTGGCGAGGGTGAGGATGTCCGACGAGTTCTCTGATTACACGCTTTACGACAGGCTGTCAAAGACAGTCAGTTCAGGCAGTCCGTACAGGGAGGTCCTTCAGGATCTCTCGGCTACGGAGCACAGGCACTTCGAGTTCTGGGGAAAGTACGTCCCGGGCGAGGAACCGAAGCTAGCGAAACTCAAGCTCTCCTGGGTCCTCTTCCTGAGGAGGTTCTTCGGGCTCACGTTCGCCACCAGGTACCTCGATCGGCACGAAAGCAACGTCGTGAAGGAGTACGAGGGGCTCGCCCGACTCATCCCCGAGGCCGACCGTGCCGCCTATGACGAGATGGTCGCCGACGAGAAGGAACACGAGAAGGCGTTCGCGATGAAGGTCGAGAGCTCCGCAGTCCGATACATAGCATTCGTAGTCCTCGGGCTCGCCGACGCCCTCGTCGAGATATCCGGCATTCATGCCGGGTGGCTCGGTCTGTTCGAAAAGACGGAGATAGCGGGCCTAGCGGGAGTAGTTGCAGGAGGAGCGGCATCGCTCGCGATGGCCTCGGCAGCCTTCGCCCAGGCGAAGCAGGGGTTCAGCGGCTCCGCCAGGCTGAGCGCCGTGTACACAGGCGTGTCTTACTTCATAACGGCAATAATCCTGGCCACTCCGTACTTCCTGACATCTAGCATGATTCTCGCGCTCGGCACATCATTGACCCTTGCGGTGGCGATTCTCGTAATCACGACTTGGTACAGCACTGTGATTCAGCAGAAACCGTTCCTCAGAGACTTCGTCGAGATTCTTGCAATACTTTTCGGAACCACAATACTCGTATTCCTCCTGGGTGCCTTCGTGAGCGCGGAGTTTCCAGGGATCAGGGGTGCTCTAGCGATTCCTGTGTAGCGCTCAACCGGAGACGTGCCTGTGCACCGCAAGATTCCGACAAAACGGCTTATTACCGAACATCATCAGCTTAGGACTGGTTGGAGATGGAGCGAGTGCTCTCGGAGCCGAGGGGTTCTACTAGTAGCGCCGAGCTTGTCGTTCTGATTTGCGATTTTATCCGAGAGAACTTCACGTCCAGGATCACCCTCCAGAGCCTGGGCGAGCGGTTCGGGATAAGTCCGTTTCATCTCCAGAGGGTCTTCTCAGAGGTCATGGGCATGTCCCCGCGCAAGTATCTGGAGGAGTGCAGGCTCCATGATCTGAGGTCGCGTTTGGCCAGGGGGGAGGCCGTAGTGAACGCCCTCAGGGGCACCGGATACTCAGCCCAGAGCTGGCTCTACGAGGACTCGAGAACACGGCTGGGCATGACGCCTGCGACCTATAGGAACGGGGCGCCTAGGACTTCGATAACATACGCCACAGGGGATTCCTCGATTGGACGCCTCCTTGTGGCGGCGACTGAGCACGGTGTGTGCTCGGTCAAGGCGGGTCGAGGTGATGACGAGCTGGTTCGAGCGCTCCGGGAGGAGTTCCCGAGGGCGCAGATTTCGAAGGGCAAGAAGGCCGGGCGTTTCCTCGAAGCCCTGAACGAGCATCTCAGCGGCCAGGAGGTCAGGCTCCCAGTAGACATCAGGGGCACGGACTTTCAGCTGAAAGTGTGGATGGCGCTTCGCGACATCCCGCGGGGAGAGACCAGGTCCTACAGCGATATGGCGCGCGTCATAGGGGAGCCGAAGGCGGTCCGGGCTGTTGCCAACGCCTGCGCGTCTAATCCAGTGCCGCTTATCATACCTTGCCACAGGGTAATCAGGAAAGACGGGAGTCTAGGAGGGTACGGATTGGGGATAGGTCGCAAGAAGACCCTGCTCTCGAATGAGCGGGCCCTGGCCGTATCGGCGGACCACTGAGCTGGGATGTCACAGCTGAGGAAGAGCTTCACTGCGTACTCCGGACTTCTCGTCCTGAGCGTCATCTGGGGCCTCGCCTTTGTGGCCATCAAGCAGGCAGTCACAGAGCTGACTCCGGTCAACCTCGCCCTGCTCCGATGGCTTGTCGCCAGCGTCCCTTTCCTGATCCTTCTCCCCATTATTGGCAAGCCCAGGGCCAAGTTCGAGCGGAGGGATGTTCCCAGGCTCCTCGTCGTGGCCCTGGCGAACGTGGCCGGCTATCACATCTCCCTGTACTATGCAGAGACCACCCTCTCCGCCGGTCTCTCGGCACTCCTGACTTCGTTCGGGCCGATTTTTATCGCACTACTGTCCTTTATTCTCCTGAGCGAAAGGGCGGGGAGGAAGGTGCTGTTTGGATTGCTCCTTGCCATATTGGGTACCGCTGTGCTTTCGACGGGCTCGATTTCCGTCAACGACCTTTCATCATACGGGGGGATAATTGAGAATCTCATCACCGCCCTCTGCTACGCGTTGTTCACCGTGCTCGCAAAGCCGTTGGTGCACAAGTACGGCTCAGCGTCGACGACGATAATGGCAGGGCTAGTCGGCACCGCGATGATGCTTCCGCTCCTCTCCCAGAGCTTCTTCGCCCAGACGTCAGCTCTTTCATATTTGGGGTGGGTCAGCGTCCTGTACCTAAGCCTGCTCAGCACAGTGTTCGGGTACCTGATGTTCTATGCACTTGTCAGCCGGGGAGCGGTCACACGACTCTCAATCCAGCTCTACCTGATTCCTGTGGTGAGCGTAATCGGAGGGGCGCTGCTGCTGAACGAGCCCATTACTGCCTCCGTGGCTTTGGGCGGAGGAATAATGCTGACCGCCGTGGCAATCGCCACTTGGAAGTAAGACGGCGTTCTGGTTTAGGGACTCGCTTAAATCAGCGGGGGGGAGCTTCGCCCCCTGTGCGCCTTGTAGTCGGCATTTCAGGAGCCAGCGGCGCCATCTACGGAATCCGAGCCCTGCAGGCGCTGCGAGAGCTTGGGGTGGAGACCCACCTCGTCGTCACCGACGCAGCGATGGAAACGATACGCATCGAGACTGATTTCAATAAGGCTGACGTGTTCAGGCTGGCCACAGAGATTCACAGGCTCGACGACATAACCTCGAAGATTGCAAGCGGATCGTACCAGACGGACGGCATGCTCGTTATCCCCTGCAGCATGAAGACCCTGGCAGGCATCGCCAGCGGTTACTCGGACAATCTGCTCTTGAAGGCCGCAGATGTGACCATCAAGGAGCGGCGCAGGCTCGTCCTCGTGGTGAGGGAGACGCCATTATCCCTCATTCACATAGAGAACATGGCTGTGGTCACTAGGGCGGGTGCCGTAGTCCTCCCCGCCATGCCAGCATTCTACCACAGGCCAAAGACGATTGCAGCTTTAGTCGACCAGGTTGTGGGGAAGGCTTTCGATGTGCTGGAGATCGAGCACCATCTGTTGAGGAGATGGGAGGGACAACTCCACTCGCCCAGGGGAGGAGCCAGACCTAGAACTCCAAGGTCGCGCCGTCTACCCTGACCCTGGCGCCCTGCTTGATCTTGCTTACGTCGACCATGTCTACACAGGGAATCTCCGAGATTATTGCTCCGACCGCAACTATGGTCTCACACCTCGCATTGACTATCGCACTGGGGGCAACGCCGTTCTTCGCAAGCCTGTAGAGAACGTACGACCCGACAGTGGACCCCTTTCCGTAGGGGAAGACCAGCACCCTCCCCTTGACCGACTGACCAGCAAGTTCGCTTCCACGCTCCACTATCTCGCCTGTGTCAGGGTTCACCCCTCCGTAGAAGGACATCGGGACGGAAGAAACCAGAGCCTGACCTTCTGCCTTTCCCTCGAAGATTGCCCGCCCCTTCAGCTTCAACCGCTTCTTGTCGCCTCTGCCACACACCCCTCCAGTGGCATGAACCTTACCTTCAGGCCCGCGTTCCGCAAGTAATGAGAGGCCTTTGCCGAGTTTGTAGCCACGACCTTGTATCCGAGCTCTTCGATGGGAGCGACCACCATGCATGTGTCCAGGGCAAATTTGGCTCCGCTCTCTTCAATCAACCTGGAGTAACCCGCTTCATCCCCCTGCCGCTTGACCTCTCTGCTGCAGCAGACCCAGAACTCACGCCTGACCTGGCGCCCAGATAGGAGCCTCGCAAGCGTTGCCAGCTCCGTGAGCGAGCAGTGCGGGCAGCCGACCGAGACGAAGTCCGGTGCCCCTTCGTCGTTCAGCAGGGAATCGGTCTCTGTCAGGTCCTTTCTGGTGAAGGTCAGGGCCTCAAGGTCCTTCGCGCCCAATCCAGACTCAGGAGTCAGGCCCTCCACGTGGAACATGGCGACTCCCCCTGAGCTTGCCAGCGCTGCGGAAAGAGTCTTGAGATCCTCCAGGCTGGCGTGCTGGACTCCCCTGAAGTACGGTACACCGTCCTTCGCGGCCCTGCCCACGAAGTACCCCATAGCAGAGAACTCCTCTGGCACCCTGAGTTTTGCTTCTACATCTACGGCGATGGTCGGCACCCTGTTCTCACGGATGTGCAACCCGTAGAGGGGAGTGCGCCCAGTGAGACTCGCGGCCAGTGCGCTGGGCCCCCCTTCCCGGTTCGTCCTTGCCCCTATGACAGAGTTGGCATAGGCCACTGCAGAGCTTTCACCCCAGGCGATATGTTGGCCGAAGCTGGGCTCGTTGCCGGCAAGGTACGGTGTGCACGTGCACGTTATTTCGACCCCGAGCCTCCCGTAGGCGTCTATTACCTGCAGCTGCTTCTCCGCGAACCCGCTGTCTATCCCCTGGGACCTCCAATCGGTGAGGCTCATGCCCGCTGGGTTGAGCGTAGTCTTCACGCGTGCCTTCCCATCCTTGGCGAGCTCGCTCAGGAACTCCAGCCCCGCATCTCCCAAGTTCTTGTAGGAGACGCCTGAAACCTGCACGCTCGAGACCCTCACAAGACGCTCGGCGTCGTAGATCTTCCCGAGGGCGACGAGGATCTGCATCGCCTTCTGTGTCGCGCGTCCCCGCTCCCCGGCGAGCATCGCCTCCTCCTCTCTCGTTAGGTGCAATTGATACTACCCCAGGTAGTCTTCCACCCTGATGTCGGCCGCTCCGGGGATTATCGACTTCAGGAACCCGTCCTTCTTTGCTCCGAAGGGGATGGTGGCGTCTACAGCCACCTTGCATGTCTTTCTTGTGACCTGGTCCGCAGAGGGGTCGAGGGACGATCCAAGCTCCCCCGGCTTGAGGGTGAGGTCCTCGTCCATCTGTGTTCTCGTGGCTATCGCCCACTCCACTGCGTTCGGGTCTGCGATGTCTATGTCCTCGTCAACGATCACCGCCTGTTTGAGGCTCGGGTGTCCTTTGAAAGCGGCTTCGAGTGCTTTCTTTGGGTCATCTTCCCTCCTCTTCCTTATCTTCACAACGCCATGGAGCCATGATGACCCCCCTGCAGTGAGACGGACGTCAAGGCACTCGCACACCTTACTGACCTCCCTGAACATCGTCGCCTCTCTTGGGGTCCCCATCAGGAACATGTGTTCTATTCCACCCGGGAGGATGGTCTGATAGATTGGGTTCCTACGATGAGTTACCCTCTTGATTCTAATCACTCTTTGCTTCCTAACAATGTCGTAGGCGCCTACGATGTCCGGGAAGGGCCCTTCATCGACCAGCTCGTCTGTGATTACTCCCTCGAGGACAATCTCGCAGTCGGCAGGCACCAAAGAATCTACGGTCATACACTTCACATAGCTCGTCTCCCTAAGGGCGTTGGCAATGGCGAGCTCACTCTTACCAATCTCACAGGAAACGGCGGACGCGAACAAGAACGCGGGATGATTCCCTATCGCGATCCCCACCTCGCGGTTCCCTCTCCTGATGAACTCGTCCAGGTGGCGGGGAAGAATCCTGGCTGCCACCCTGTCCTTGCCCAGCAACATCAGCCTGTGATAGCTTGCGTTGTAGCCGTACTCCCTGTCGTGTGCCACAGCTATTCCTGCCGTAACGTAGGGCGCCCCGTCCTTCTCGCAGTGGGTTAGGATAGGGAGCCTGTACAGGTCGACATCTTCTTCGACCACTTCTTGGCATGGTGCATGATCCTCGATTCGGAACGGCCTGGGGTCCTCTATGCTGTCGAGGACTGTAGAAAGCAAGTTGCCCGGATCCACTCCCAAGGCTCGGGCGAGCAGGGTCCTAGTTCCGCAGACACCTGTGGCGACCCTGTACCCATCCGATTCCCCGATCTTCTCGAATAGGATCGGCTTCCCGTCCAGTCTGCTGGAGACAGCAGCGATTTCATATTTCCTCGATACTACTTTCCTGACGTGCGCTAGGTCGTGGGAGTCATCAAGGTCGGCAAGAAAGCTTCTCATGACTGCCCACACCGGGACCGTCGGAGAGAACGACAGCCACTCACACTCACGTGGAATGTCACGCGATTAATCAAAAATGTCCCTAAAACCCGACGAACCGTATCTCGCTTCGATTCGCTAGTCTTGCTTTTCGGGCGCTTCGGCGATTTCGTAATGGTCGACCGTCGGGACCATGTCCAGAAGGAACTCTTTGTCCGCTGGATAGTAGGTTGCTTTTTCAACTTCCTCCCCCGCGAATCCCTTGATGTCATCCATTGACCTCCAGAGAGATAGAAGCAGAAACTCGGTGTTTTCGCCCACCTGCCGGGTCTATACATACGTCCCTAGGTTGCCTTTCGCAGCGTAATCCTTCAGTCCTGTGGCCTTCAGGTATGCAAGGTACCTCTTCGTGTCCTTCCTCTTGGTTACCCCCTTCCAGATTCGCGCAATCATAGGATTTCAGTTTGCGTCGAGGTGTTGTAAGGATTCTCTCCCTCAGTACTTGGACGAGACAAGCAGTAGCCAGACGGCCGTCATCCCGGACGTGACCGACTCTTGGATTGCGACTCCGCTCCATGGCCAACCGTTGAACCAGACGAAGGCCGAGAGGATTCCGAAAGCCAGTGCGACTGCACCGATTCGAGGAGACCCAAGGGGCCAGGAGACGTAGCTGTAGGCGAGCATGGCCACGACGATCATCAGAAAGAAGATCTCAGAGACGACTCCATGGATGTGCCCTGTGTTCTCAGAGAAGACCCCGACCATGGCAAGGTCGAACGCCGCAGCCATCAGAGGGACAGTCCACACCAGCGTCCTCCTGTCGCCTGCTCCATTGGAGACCAGGACAGCGAAGACCAACACAAGGGCGCCTGCAACAACGAGGCCCGCGTCATACACGTAGCCAACCTGTCCGTTCGTAACGGTGTTCCCTAAGTCGCTTAGCGCATTGTTGTAGACGTTGAACCACGGTGAGAGGGCTACCGAGGCCAGAATGAACGGATAAGCGGCCAGGGCCGCAAATACCCCGAGCACCCGCAGCTTAGCCACAGAAACAGTCTTTCTGCGTGATTCTTATCCCTTCAATTCTTCCAATTTGTCTCCCCACGTGTGAGATTCGATTAGGCAGAAAAGGACCCTTTGGCCAATCGGGGTTCACACAGAGATTATTGACCGCGGGCCCGGTGCGGCCCGCACAGTTTACTGTTCAGAGCCGGTTCCAAATAGCTGACAGGGTCGCCCTGATCCACCCGGTCTACCGTGCCAATCCAGAACCGGCTAAGCAGTAACCTTCAGCTTGGAGGCTCGTACGGCAGGCCAGACCTTCTGAAAACCTCAGCGATGCGGGGGGGTCCTTTCTTGCCTTTTCACGTAGGGGATTGTACCGGAACCCGCCCTTACTCGCCGAATCTTAGGGGCATGCGACCCTGCGACCGCATGGGGGCCCTACATGGAACTGATCTTGCTGACCATTGGCTCAAACCGAGGATCGGTTCTTAGGTCAAACCACACGTAATCGATACCAAGGAAACCGAGCTGTGGGTCCCCAACCTCTAGAGCCTTGTCCAGCCACTGAAACGCGTCGTCCTTGTCCCCCAGCCCAGCACACACCATTGCGGGGATGGTTGGAGCAATGTATGCAAGTTCCGATTTCTTCCTGAGGTCTTCCAACACCTTGAGGGCATCCTCTCTCCTGTCGACTTTCGCGTATCCGTATCCCAAGTACCCAGCCCAGTTCTGCCCCCCTAACTTTTCCAGTCTCTCGTACAACCTTACCGCTTCGTCCTTCTCACCGCGGCTAAGGGCGTTGTATGCAAGAGTGGATATGGAATTCAGAGACTCTGGTGAAAACTCGACACACCGAAGAGCTGCCCTTTCAGATCCTGGGTGGTCATCATTCCTCAGAAGTGCAATCGCTAACCCCCCTAGGACGACTTCGTTCATCGGGTCGATGTCTTCCGCCTTCCTGAGGTCCACTATGGCTTCGCTCAGACGCCCCTGGAACATAAGCGCGTAGCCGCGCATACACCTTGCATCTGCATTTTCCGGGCTCAACGTCAGGGCTCTGTCTACGTCCTCGATAGTGTGTTTCCAAGATAGTCCCATGAAGTGAGCGGCCCCCATGGCGACGTGGGATTCAGGGAGCTTGTCGTTCAGCCCGAGAGCTATCCCCGCCTCACGCGAAGCCTTGTCGTACGCTTCCTTTGGAGGGAAGAAACCAACGGATCCTAATAGACCATAGACGTGTGCGAGCAAGGCATGTGCCTCAGCGAACTCGTTGTCCTGATTGATGGCCTCCGTCAGATGATCGAGTGCTTTGAGATGCATATCTGTCGACCCCTGTAGCATGTAGTACCTCCCCTTGAGATAGTTCTCGTGGGCCAGAGGATTTCTCGTGGGCTCTCGTTCTATCTTTTCCTTCTCCTGCGGTAGAACGATTGCGCTCAAGGAGGACGCAATCTTCTCGGCAACGTCGGACTGGACGGCGAAGATGTCATCGATGTTCTTGTCATAGCTCGAGGCCCAGAGGTGTTCTTCGCTTGTGACGTCAATCAGCTGGGCAGTAACTCTGATCTTGTTTCCGGCCTTCCTGACGCTTCCTTCCACTAATGTGCCAACCCCGAGTTCACTCCCTATCTCCGAGATTTTCTTGTCCTTGTTCTTGTACCCCATCACTGAGGTCCTTGCGATTACCTTGAGGCCTTTGACGAGCGAGAGTTTCGAGATGAGCTCTTCCGTTAACCCGTCTGCAAAGTACACGTCAGATGAATCGGGGCTAATGTTCGCCAACGGAAGGACGGCGATTCTTCTGGTATCCAATCGGGCCGGCGCTCCGGCAGTTTCGTCCCCCCAGGGCATCACCATCCTGAACACCTCCAATGGAGCGGCCACGTTCTTCAGCATCTTTGGACCGATACTGGTCAGTGGTAGGTCGACCTTCCCTCGCACGAGATCATAGATCTGACTGCTGACGCACACCCCACCGTCCTCTGCCAGGGGCTCGATTCTGGAGGCTACATTAACGGCGTCTCCGGAGATGTCCCCCTGAGACTCGACGACTTCGCCGACGTGTACTCCTATCCTCAGGTGGATTCTCTTGTCCGATTCGAGAGAGAAATTGAATTCCCTGACTGCCCTCTGGATGGCATAGGCGCATCGAACAGCGTCCACGGCGTTGGGGAACTCGACCAGGAAGGCATCTCCCATAGTCTTGATCTCCCTTCCGTTGTGCCTTGCTAGGATTGGTCTGACGACCTTTCTTTGCTCTTCAACGAGGGCCAGCGAAAGGGTTTCGTTCCTTTGCCCTAGGGCGGTGTAGCCGACCATGTCGGTAAACATAATCGCTGCCAGCCTTCGATGCCCCAGTGACAACCAGTCCTCCCGTTGGGATAGGCTGGCGATAAATCTGTTATGGGAACACGTTCGAAAGTCAAACGAAAACCTTGGCGGCCACAATTTGGGCCCGGTGCGTAAGAATCCAAATAGCTAGAATTAGGCTCCGTTCAGCGAATAGAGTCTGTTACAAGCTTATATTGACAGCGGGCCCGGTGCGATTTGAACGCACGACCTCTGCGAGCTCAAGGCTCACTACAGCTTAGAAGGATCGGCGCGAAACTCTGCCGCGCTATCCGTATTTCGCTCGAACATAGATCTGCGCTACGGGCCCAATGGTTGTCATTCAGGGTCTTGACATAAGTGTTTGCCGAGGCGGTTCGGGACCATTCACGAGAGAGTAGAAAATCGGAAGGTTTTATCCCGTCCAACCTGTATCGTCAGCCCTTGGCTGCATCTCAGCAGCGGCTTTTCGGCACCAACGGCGTGAGGTTCGTCCCAGGGGTATCCCATGACCTGGACTTTGTAATCGACCTCGCTGAGGCCATAGGCACCTACTTCGGAAGCGGCGAAATCTTACTCGGCCAGGACGGGCGTCTCTCTAGTACTTCTCTCGCTAACGCCGCCGTCTCCGGCCTCCTCAGCTCTGGCAGAGACGTAGCAGAAGCAGGATTGGTGCCAACGCCTGCCCTCCAATACGGCGTCAAGACCATGGGTTTCAAGGGTGGGGTTATGGTCACAGCTTCCCACAACCCGCCACATTACAACGGTCTGAAGGTCTCGAGCTCCGATGGCGTAGAAGTGCCGCACCTAGACGAACAGAGAATAGAGAAGATCTACTTCGACAAGTCCCAGACAAAAGCGGACTGGAAATCCATCGGAGTGGCCCGCCAGGAGCCGTCCGTAGTCAGGAACTACATCAAAGGGATAATCTCCAAGGTCAACGCGAAGGCGATTGCGGACAGAAGGTTCACAATGGTGATGGACCTTGGCAACGGGGCCCAGTCCGTCGCCGCCCCCTACCTGGTCGAGTCCCTCGGGTGCAAGCTGATAACGATCAACTCCGTTGTCGACGGCAACTTCCCAGGGAGGGGGCCGGAGCCGACCCCTGACACGTTGAAGGATCTCTCTGCCGCTGTGAAATCGGTGGGCGCTGACATCGGAGTCGCCTACGACGGTGACGGGGACAGATCCATCTTCTGCGACGAGAACGGCCGAGTCCTCTGGGGTGACCAGACAGGGTGCTTCGTGGCTGACTTCGTCCTTGCCAAGCACAGGGGAGGCACCATCGTCACCTCTGTCGCTTCCAGCCAGGCCATTGAGGTTGTCGCCAAGAAGCACGGCGCGAAGGTTCTGCGCACAAGGGTAGGCGCCGTCGAAATAGCCCGTACCATCCTAGAGCGAGGGGCCGTCTTCGGCTTCGAGGAAAACGGGGGGTGCCTTTACCAGCCGCACATCGCAGTCCGGGACGGAGGGATGACAACCGCCCTGATGCTTGAATGCCTAGCAGGGAGGGGCATGTCCTTCTCAAAGGCGCTCTCCTTCGTGGTCCCCCGCTACTATCAGGCGAAAACGAAGGTGGGGGTTGGGCGCAAGGGAGTTGACACCGTTATGCGAGCCGTCGAGCGCCAGGCGAAAGGAGAGGTCGAAAGGACGGACGGAATCAAGATCTGGACCGGGGTGCATTCCTGGGTTCTCATAAGGCCGAGCGGTACCGAGCCAATCGTGCGTATCTTCGGAGAAGCGGAGAGCCAAGAAACTGCGGACCAGATGGTCAAGAAGTTCGAGAAAATAGTGAAATCTGCCTCAGCGTAGATGCGTCCATCCCACATCCCGGATACGGCGCTTTGTCTTCCCCGTGGCGTACACGACTTGCCCGGTTCTTGAGGTCGCCTTTCCTATCTCGAGCAATACGCCTCCCGCCCTGCGTGCAGCAGCCTTCGCGCCCGCGACCCTTGGCCCTGGGATGGTTCCGACAATCGCATACTCTTCCCCCCCTTCGAGAACCAACTCCCAAATGTTCAGCCCGTTCGCCTCTGCGAAGTTCAGCACCCCCTTCGCAGCCGGTAGCATGGTCAGCTCGAAACCGACTCCGCTCTCCGTCGCAAGCGTGTGCAGGCTCCTCGCCAGCCCGTCGCTGGAATCCATGGCCGAGGACATGAACGGACCGAGCGCCGTGCCAACCTCGAGGTTGGGCGTCGGGACCAGCACGCTCGCCCTGGCTTTTTCTCCGAACTCACCCTTGGCCACTGCGGAGCCGTTCAGGATTCTTAGCCCCGCAGGAGGATACCCGAAAAGGCTGGTCACAACGAGCGCGTCCCCGGCCCTCGCCCCTCTTCGGGACACCAGGTGCTTCCCGAACCCGACCATGGCGCAGTCTATCACCAGCTCTTTTGCCTCGTTGGTGTCCCCACCCACCAGGAGTACATTCCACTCCATCTCGGCATCCCTGAACCCCGAAGCTAGTGCGTTCACTTGTTCCTGGCTGACCCCCTTCTTCAGACCTAGGGAGACCACGAACGAATCGGGCCTTGTTCCTTTGGCCGCAAAGTCGCTCACGCACATGGCGACCGCCTTCCTCGCCGCCTGCCGGTAGGTCATCCCTGCAGGCACGTCTGTGTGCTCCACCAGCATGTCCACCTTCAGCACAAGCCTCCCCGCCCCAGTAGGTACGACGGCGACGTCGTCTCCGATCTTGGAATACCCCTTGGGGAGCTTCCTGGCCCTGCTGACTATGGACCTGATTACGCCTAGCTCGTCCGGCGTGCTAGGCGCTCAGCTCCTTGAGCTTTTTCGCAAACGACTTCACAAGCAGCTTCGCCTTCTCGGAGGAGGGCGCCTCGGCCGAGACTCTCACCACATCCTCCGTCCCCGAAGGCCTGATCAGAACCCAGCTCCGATCAGGGAGCTCAATCTTCAGGCCGTCTGTAAGGTCCGCGCCTTTGTGCTGGGCGGCCAGCTTCTTGATCCCCTTCACGGCTTCGGCCCTGGGGACCGCAAGAGCCACCCTCTCCTGCTGGTAAACAGGAACAGATTCGTAGACCCTCCTCCCCTTCTTCTTCAGCGCGCTTATGATTGAAAGCGCCGCGAGCATCGAGTCCCTGCAGTAGTTGAATGAGCCGTCAATGAGGCCACCACTGCTCCCCTCTCCACCGAGCCTCGCCCCTCGTTCCTTCATCTGCCCTACGACGTTGGCCTCCCCCACCTTCGCCCTGAAAACCTGGGCCCCGGGGATCCTGGCCACGTCGTCAACTGCCTGGGTCGTGTCCACGGAGGCGACCAGCTTCTTCTCCCCTGTCTCTGCCAGCATCTCCGAAAGAGCGAGGGTGAGCATGAAGTCTCCCGTTCTCTTCCTCCCTGAGGAGTCTACTATCACCAGTCTGTCGCCGTCTCCGTCGAATCCCAGCCCCACATCGCACCCCCTCCGCTTGACCGTGTCCCTGAGGAGCTCGAGTTCGTCGGCCACAGGGTCAACCTTCCTATCGAATACTCCGTACGAGTCGTTCATCGAAGTGATTTCGCACCCGAGTTGCTCGAGCAGAGGGACTGCGTGGGCAATCGCGGCCCCGCCCCCCAGGTCGGTGGCCACTTTGACACCCTCGCAGGATCCGGCCCCGAACCTCTCGACAAGGTCGCCCACATAGGCAGACCTACCCGCCTTCTTCACCTCTCCGCGCTCGAAGGGGGTCGACCTTGCGGGCTGCGCTTTGATTAACTGCCCGAATATCTCCTGACCAGCCCCTGCCCCTCCCACCAAGAACTTCAGACCGTTGAACTCGGGTTCGTTATGGGAAGCGGTCACCATGACAGCTGGGAGTCCGCTCTTCCTGCTCTCTCTGAACAGCGCAGGCGTCGAGATGATGCCATAATCATGGACGGTTCCGCCGAGCGACGTCAGCCCGGCTGTGACGGCTCTGCAGGTTGCGGGGCCCGTGCTCCGTGGATCGCGCGCCAACAGGAACTCCTTGGAGCCCGTCGCTCTCCCGAAATTGACGGCGAATCTCGAGACATCGGCCAGGCCCAAGTCCCTGTTGAGGATCCCTCTGATCCCGCTTAGGGACGCTATCAAATCGCCCGCCCCTTTCATCGGCCTCATTACAGATAAACTAAGGGTTCGACCCATTATCCCCCTAATGGGTTCAATCTCACGAGAGTTTGTGCCCAGCTACCCCGTTGCCCTGCGGTCCCACTCCGATTTCGGGAGGGTGTAGTAGTACTGGTCGAAAAGTCGATTTCTGAAGTATACCGGCTGTCTGAGATTGCCTTCACGCTTGAAGCCTAGCTTGAGGAGGAGGGCATTAGAGGCGGCGTTCTCGGCCAAGGGACAGGCCTCCACTCTTTTGAGCCGCACGCCGTCGAAACCGTAGGTTAGCACTGGCGGGAGAGCCTCAATCATGATTCCTTTCCCCCAGTGGGACCGATGCAACTCGTATCCCAGTTCGGCGCACCTGGACCTCAGATCGAAGTGCCAGTAGCAGCAGCTCCCGATTGCCCTCTCCTCCCCCTTCGGCACGAACACCCAGAACAGTGAGTCCCGCTTTCCCGAGGGATTCAGCCTGTCTGCGACCCATTCCTGGGTTTCCCTAATCGACTTGTGAGGCTCTGTCCCATACGCTTCGGTAACCTTGGGGTCAGACTTGATAGTGAAGATCGCATCTACATCGGAGACATCCAGGGGCCGGACCAGGAGCCGTTCCGTGTCGAACGAGGGGAGGCGCGCGAAGGCTTCTTCGATGTTCGTGGGTAGGCCTGGGGCTGCTCCCAATAAAAAGTGAATACAACATGAGCAGGTGTGGATCCGAAATTGCGGTGTGAACCAATCTTCACCGTGCCAATACTACTTTTTGAGCTCGTCACTTTTGATTGCTGAGACGCTCTAAAGGTTCGTTTGCGCGTCAAGTCATTTCGCGTGAAGAGGAGCGCGCCGGTGGGAGAGTACAAGCTGTCGGAAATCTTCGCCGGGCTCGAATCCTCTTCCGCCCTGCTCAAGGTTTTCGGATCCAAATCTCAGATGACAAAGATTTTGAAACACCTCAAACTAAGAATCGAACGCAACGACTCCGGCCTCTGGCTGGACAGGGACACGGGTACCATCTGCATCGGCTCAAAGCACCTTACGACTGCCAAGGGCGATTTCCTCTATCTCGACGTTATCCACGTGCTCGTCCACGTTAGACAGTTCCTTGAGGGGAAGGAGCTCTACGACCAGGCGTTCGAGTATGTCGACCGGCCGACCGAGCTCGAAGCATACCGGACTACCGTGGCCGAGGCCCGCCGTGTCGGGATGGACGAGGATGAGATCCTGAAGTACCTCAGGATGGATGCGGTCGATGACTCCGAGCTCGGGAAGCTGATGGAGAAGATCGGGGTAAGGGCAAGGCGCTGAAACCCTCAGTTTCCAGCTGAAAACGCGGCCTTAGCGTGGTGGTTCACACTTTCTTCGATGGTATTCCCGGCTCTACCAGGTTCTTCATGTCGAGGAGGGCATCGATTTCCTTTTCACTGTATCTCAGCTTCTTCAGAGCAGTCCTGATCGAAACTCCCTTGGCCATCTGCTTCCCCATTTCGGTCGCCTTGTCGTATCCTATCTTGGGGGAAACCAGGGTGATCAGGGCGGGGCTCGTCTCGGCGCTGGCCCTTACCTTCTCCTCCATGGGCACGACGTGGTTGATTACCAGCGAGGACAGCTTGTTCAGGGCCTCGGACAGTAGCTTGGCCTGGAGAACGACGTTGTACCCCATCAGGGGCACCCCCATGGTGAGCTCGAACTCCCCGAGGGACGCCGCGTAGGCGTTGGCGCCGTCCAGCCCGATCACCTCACCCGCAGCGAGCAGGGCGCTCTCCACCGTCACGGGGTTCGTCTTCCCTGGCATTATGCTGCTCCCAGCGACCTCCTCCTGGGTGGGGATGTCTATCTCGCCGAGTGCCGTGAGCGGTCCCGAGAACATCAGCCTCAGGTCCTGGCACAGCCTGTAGAGGTCGATGCTAATCGACCTCATGGTCCCGCTGAGCGAGGACATGTCCGTCAGTAGTCTGGTGGGTCTGAACTTGTTCTTCGCGCTCGTGAACCTGAGACCCGAGAGGCCGGCAATCTCCTTGGCGACCATCCCGCCGAACTTCGGGTCGGCGTTGAGGCCCGTCCCTACCGCCGTCCCACCTATGGGGAGCTCCAGGGTGTACCCCATAGCCTGTTCGACGAGCTTCGCGTCCCTGGCGAACTCCTCAGCGTAGGCTCCGAACTCCTGCCCCATGGTCACTGGGAGAGCGTCTCGTAGGTGCGTCCTCCCTGATTTGTAGACTGTGGACGTCTTCCTGGAGAGCGCGCTAAGGCTCTTGCTCGTGCCTTCGAGGGCAGGAATCAGTTTCCTGCTCACCGCAATCGCAGCGGCCACCCTGATCGCGGTCGGACCGACATCGTTGGAAGACTGGCCCATGTTGACATGGTCGTTCGGGTGGACCTTCTTCCCTAGGGCCTCCGACGAAAGCTCGGCTATGACCTCGTTTGCATTCATGTTGAGGCCCGTTCCCGAACCCGTCTGGAACACGTCAACGGACATCATGTCATCGTGTGCTCCGTGCATCAATTCCTTCGCCTTTGCCTGAACGGTCTTGCCAATCTCCCTGTCGAGCAGCCCGAGTTCGACGTTTGATTTCGCAGCGGAGTACTTTATCGCCCCTACCGCCCAGATGACCTCTCTCGGGAATCTAGTCCCCGTGTTCAGGAAGACGCGCTTCGAGCCCTCGACATACTTCATGTTGGGTGCGAAGTGATTACTGCTCTTAAGTGATTTGTAGGCCGGGGTGCGGGACTAGCGCCCGCCGCAGCCGCAGGCATCGACGTGGACGTTCGGGTTCTCGATTTTGAAGCCCGTCTTCTGCAGGCTCTCGACGAAGTCGATCTTCGAGCCCCTGAGCATCTCAGCATCTGCCTTCGCCGCCATTATACGAAGGCCGTTCACCTCTTCCACGACGTCCGTTTCACCAGGTGCCTTCTCTAGGCTCAGGGCATACCTATAGCCTCCGCTGCAGGCACACCCCCCACCCTGGTAAACCTCAATCTTCAGGTACGAATCTGTGGCCTTCTCCTGTTCCAGTACCTCGCCCAGCCTCTGTCTGGCGAGTGGGGTGAAAACGACCAGCGGCTGCAACTTTTGCATAATTGCTGGAATATTGGATTCTGTCTATTTAATACTTTCCCGGTGGGGTTCAAGTTCGCGGTTGAAATGAAGCATTCAAGATGCCGTCTTAGAAGGCTGTCTCTTCGCGGTCTTTCCGTGCGATGATTTTGCCGCCTCCCGTTCCGCCGCAGCGCGAGTGAACAACTCCCGAGCCATTTCCAACCCTTGGGCAATTTCTTTGAAATCGGTCTCTTTTCCGTTGATGGAGGCCGGCCTGTATTCCATCTTCCCTGTCGGTGAGAAATCATCTTCGGAGACCACAATCCCGAAAGTCCGCCCAATTTCTGGCTCGATGACTGCCTCAAGGGGATGCTCTAGTCTCTCCTTGACCTCGATTTGGATTAACTTGGTCGGGTCTTGCCCAGGCTTTGTATCTCCGAGTGCCACAACGATTATCTCTCGTTGGTCGAAGGCGTTTATCGCCGAGTATAGCCGAACAGGGACGCCATAACCAACAGTATGATACCACGCCTTCCGAAAATCCTCGTAGGTCTTGCCCTTCTTCAGTCTCCTCGTAAGGATAATGATGCCCATCATGGCTGGTCTCTGTCTGAGAGGTGACTGTCACATACATAACCATTTGACATGCGTGAGAATGGGTAGGTTGTGATCAACCACGGAGTTTACTGGGCCCCGAAGCTTTCATGTCACGTCGAGAAGTTGTAGGACTGAATGATGAGGCCGTTCACTCGACCTCGCCGCCTCTCCTCCCAAACATCCTCCACCCCCAGAGCATCACCAAGACGAGCATGACTGCACCGATGACCACAGAAACTAGAGCTAGGCTCCCCCCGCCTGGCCCTGACCCGAAGACTATGGGGAACGGCCCGATGAAGATGGCACCGCCAGTTGAAGCCCCCACCTGCGTTGCAGAGCCGACGATTATCAACCCGAAACCAATCAGGATGATGAGCAGGCCAGCGAGCAAGAGTCTCTGCAATGGCTACACCAGACCCAGCACCACTGTCAGCACTATCAGTATGATTGCCAAGATGATTGCCACGCTCGTCCACTTCATGTCAGACCCGAATATTATCGGCACCGGCCCAACCATGATTACGCCTCCTCCCTTTACCTCTGCTCCCCCCTTTCGCCCTTGTGAAAGCATCGCCACGACCACCACCCCGAAACCAGTCAGCACGAGCAGGATGCCAGCGAGGACCAGGTCGACCATCGAGTGGAAGCGCGAAAATCTCGATAAAGGTTTTTGCAGGAGGCTGGAGCGCCGAGTTTAGTTGGCCGAGTATCGCTGGTGCGAGAAGTGCATGATGCGGACCGAGCACGAAATCGTGGTCGAAACCAGAAACTACAATCCGAGGGGGAGGGGGATGTACCGGTGCAAGAGGTGCGGGAGGGTCAAGTCGATGCGCCACCTTCGGCCGAGCTCGGAGATAGGATACTAGCGCTGGGAATAACCTAGTCTATCCTAGAATAACCAGCGGCGAGTATCAATCTCGCGCGGACACTTTCACGCTCCTGTCCCAATAGCCAATCGTCCAATTGCTATCTCCTCTTTAGTTGCCTCCGTCTCTGCTAGACATGGGGAGGCTCATCGAAGAAACCCGGATCGGCGTCGAATAACAAGGTGTGGGAAACTCTGAAGCTCCCGGCGAAGATTCAGAGTGCTTCCGAATTCGAGGAGTCTGTTCTTGCGATTCGCAGAGCATACACCGGTCGGCCTGGAAATCGTCATTTCTTGAACCTGATGTACTACCTCTTGGGCTGGTTAGTGGGAGACGCTGGCAAAAATTTTCGACCACCCATCCCTGGGCGCGCATAGAAATTGGCCTGAGCAAGAAGCACACCCAGAATCTCGAATTGGGAAATTTCGTGGTGAACTGTGTTTCTATGCTAGGCATGAAATGTGGGCGAATAAAGGATGGCTCCCCACGCGCAACCAATCCACACGGGTCGTATCGATGGATGTCCTACTTCTCCGAGGTTTTTTTCTGGTTCCACACTACTTGCCTAGGTCTTAACGAAGACCAACTCACTTCATACAATCCCGTAAGTATGGATTGGTTGTTAACCGCCGCACCCGCTTCAATCGAATGGTTTCTGAGAGGAATCGCAGATTCCGATGGCAGTGTAAATGTCGGTAACAGGTCAGTAGACATAACAAGTGAGCCAAACGGCCCTCTCTTCGTTAAACTGTTCGCCAAGGTAGGCATCCATGCTAAGATTTACAAGTCCAAAGGATATGATTGCGTATCAATCTCTGCGTCTGAAGCGGCCAGATTTTCAACGTTCAAGTAGGCACCCATCGCAGTGTACTGCTCGACAGAGTGGCGAACGCCCGCACATTTCCGGCGAGATGGCCGGCCAGGCTGGAAGAACGCGTGCATCAACTCCTTTCTGAGCACGAGGACTTGAGTACTGTGAGGAACATACTGTTGTCCGAGGATAACATCTACGTCAAGTTGAGGACCCTCAGAAGCAAACAAGACCATGAAAAGGAAAAGCCGGCGGTGGGCTCCGCCCCCACGACCCTGCGCTTACGAGGCGCCTGAGCCCCAAGATTGGGAATGCTCTGCTGGCTGAGCTACGCCGGCTCGTTTTCGTGCCTCCGGGGGCACGCTGAAAAGTGTTGACCTCACGTGAACAGGTTCAGGTGAACAAGCCAAGGTACTTCAGACCTGTTCCAGTGTTATAGAGCAGCGCCTTATCTCGCCGGTCTACCGAGCCGTCCCCCAAGAGTCTCCTGTAACCCGCGAGGGTTGCCGCGCCTTCGGGACAGGCGAACACTCCTTCTTTCGCTAGAGAACGTACGGATTCCATGATTTCCTTCTCCGGGACGCTCACCGCCCCTCCCTTGCTCGCCCTGAGGACAGCGAGTATCTCCCTCCCGGCGAAAGGCCTGGGCACTCTCAACCCGGCGGCTACTGTATTGCCGTCGGGGAACGAAGGATTGGTGGTGTCCTTTCCCGAGGAAAACGCGCTTACCACCGGTGCGCAGGCATCGGACTGAACGGCGTACATCCTCGGCCTTGTCTGTCCCATCCAGCCCAGCTTCTCCATCTCGTCGAACGCCTTCCACATCCCGATTAGCCCCGTGCCCCCGCCTGTCGGGTAAAGGATGACGTCTGGAAGCTCGAATCCCATCTGCTCGGCGATTTCGTACCCCATGGTCTTCTTCCCCTCGAGCCTGTACGGCTCCTTCAACGTCGACATGTCGAAGTAACCGCCCATGTCCTCCCTCATCTTCGCTCCCGCGTCGCTGATGTTCCCTTCCACCAGA
>Ga0187770_10000401_pt1 | contig 21017 bp, 14 predicted proteins | sample 0116_SJ02_MP02_2_FD_133154 | JGI IMG/M metagenome (GOLD analysis project Ga0187770, IMG submission 133154) | Tropical peat soil microbial communities from peatlands in Department of Meta, Colombia - 0116_SJ02_MP02_20_MG | ecosystem: Environmental > Terrestrial > Soil > Wetlands > Peat | place...
TGATTCGGCATGAGATGCTCGACCGGCGTATCGCGAAACAGCACGAATGGCGCCCGTCTGAACTGTATCACGATATGCGTATTGCGGACCGGCATGCGCTTGCCTGTGCGCAGGTAGAAGGGAACGTCGGCCCAGCGCCAGTTGTCGATGAGCAGCTTCATGGCGACGAAGGTTTCGGTCCGGGAATCCGGGGGGACGTCTTCTTCTGCGCGATAGGCTGGAGCCCTCTTGCCCTCAGCGTTGCCTTCCCCGTACTGGCCGCGGATGGTGCGGCTCAGAACTTCCTCGTCGCTCATGGGCTGGATGGCATGCAGGATCTTGGCCTGCTCGTCGCGCACAGCATTGGCGTCGAACGAAATCGGAGGCTCCATCGCAGTGAGCGAGATGAGCTGCATGATGTGGTTGGGCACCATGTCGCGCAAGGATCCGGCATGATCGAAATAACTGCCGCGGGCCTCGACGCCGACAGTTTCCGCAACGGAAATCTGAACGTGATCGATGTAGCGGCGGTTCCAGACCGGCTCGAAGATTCCGTTGGCGAAACGAAACGCCAAAATGTTTTGCACGGTCTCTTTGCCCAGATAGTGGTCGATGCGGTAGACCTGGGTTTCGTCGGCAACTTTCAGCAATTGCTGGTTCAGCGATTTCGCCGATTCCAGATCGTGACCAAAGGGCTTCTCGATGATCACCCGGCGCCAGTGGCTGTTGCTTTGGTCCATCAAGCCGCAGGCCGAGAGTTTTTCCACGATCGGTCCGAAGAAGCTGGGCGCGGTCGCGAGGTAATAAAAGAAATTCTGATGAGTGGAGTGATCCTGATCGACCTTGGCCAGGTAGTCTTTGAGTTGCGGATACAGCTTGTCGTCGGTGAAGTCGCCGGTGAAATAATAGAAGCGCCGCTGAAACCACTCCCACAGGTCGTCTTCGGTGCAATCGTCGCAATATTCCTTGACGTCGTCGTGAACTTTTTTCTTGAAGTCGTCGTCGGACATCTTGGCGCGTGCCACGCCGACGACGGCAAACTCGCGCGAAAGCAGGCTGGCTCGTGCCAGGTTATAGAGTGCGGGAATCAGCTTGCGCCCGGTCAGGTCGCCGGCCGCTCCGAAAATGACCATAACGCAGGGATCGCCCTGTTTGCCGATGCGCGGTGGCGTCGTGGCCGGAGTTTCTACAAGTTGAGCCATAAGAAATCCCCACTTCTCGAAGACATCGAACGCAACTAGGCGCTCTTCTTTTTGGCTGCGCCGGCCGGTCCCTCGCCCGCTTCCACGTGTCCGCCAAATTTCTGACGCATGGCGGAGAGCATTTTTTCGGCGAAAGTGTGCTGCTGGCGCGAACGGAAACGTACATACAATGCAGCAGTCAAAACGTCGGCGGGCACGGCCTCTTCGATCGCGGCTTGAATCGTCCAACGCCCTTCGCCGGAGTCCTGAACGAACCCCTCGTATTCCGAAAGGGTCGGATTTTCGGTGAGCGCTATCGCGGTCAGATCCAGCAGCCAGGAGGCGACCACGCTGCCACGCCGCCAGACTTCGGCAATGTCGGGCAGGTTCAGGTCGTAGCGAATGTCTTCCGGCAATTCCTTGCTGGCGGCGTTCCGGAAAATGTCGAAGCCTTCGGCGTAAGCCTGCATGATGCCGTACTCGATGCCGTTGTGCACCATCTTCACGAAGTGCCCGGCGCCGGACGGTCCGCAGTGGATGTAGCCGTCTTCAGCGGTGCCACCGAGCTTCTCTCTCCCCGGCGTGCGTGGGATATCACCTTTGCCTGGTGCCAGCGTTTTGAAAATCGGATCGAGCCGCAGCACGGCTTCCTTCGGCCCGCCGATCATCATGCAGTAACCGCGCTCCAGTCCCCAAACGCCGCCGCTGGTGCCGACGTCGATGTAGTGAATGCCCTTGGGTGCGAGTTCCTTGGAGCGGCGAACGTCATCTTTGAAATAAGAGTTGCCACCATCGATGATGGCGTCCCCGGGCTTCAGATGCAGCGCAAGTTTCTGGACGGTCGCCTCGGTGGGAGCGCCGGACGGAACCATGACCCATACCGCGCGTGGCGGCGCGAGCTTGGCGACCAGGTCTTCGGGCGATGTGGAACCGGTCGCACCTTCCGCCGAGATTTGCTTGACTGCATCCGCGCTGAGGTCGGAGACGACGAGTTGATGTCCACCGCGCATCAGGCGCCGCGTCATGTTGGCGCCCATGCGCCCCAGCCCTACCAGTCCCAGTTGCATGCCTGCTCCTGATTACAAGGCCTTCTGTACGGCCGCCTGCAGCGTGGCCAGTCCCGCCTTCAAGTCTTTCCCCAAGTGAACGCGCAATGCGCGCCGCCCGCGCTCGTTGAGCACCTGAAAATCTCCGCGCGCCTGCGCCGCCTTGACGATTCCGAATGTGTACTTCTGGCCGGGTACCGGCAGTTCGACGGAATCGTCGCAGGTAATCTGCAAGAACACGCCCGAGTTCGGCCCACCCTTATAAGCCTGCCCAGTCGAATGCAGAAAGCGCGGACCGAATCCCAGACACGTAGCCACGCCTTTCTTGTCGCGCACCGCGTGACGCACGACTTGCAAACTCTGTTCGTGCTCGGTATTCATCTGGATGTAACCAAGTACGGCGAAATAGTCTCCAGGTTTGATGCGCGCCAAATGTGCCTTCAGATATCCCGCCAGTGTTGGTGCGCTCGCGGACTTTGCCAGTTCCGCGGCATTTTTCTCGTCGGTGAAAAGCTTGACGCCGGCGTCTTCGACCACAGGTTTTTCTGCGGGCAGGGAGCCGGTTTTCTCGTACTCGGAAGTCAGATTGCGCGTCGCGACCTTGCTGGCTTCCACGTCGGGTTGATTGAAAGCGTTGATGCCGATGATGGAGCCGGCAACCGCGGTGGCGATTTCCCAGCGGAAAAACTCTGCCCCGAGTTCGTAGATGTCGGACATGACAATGCGCACTACAGAATGCCCAGCCTTTTCGATCGCGGCGATTTTGGAGTCCTGATCTGCGTCGGCACCGGAATGGAGCCGCACGTAAACGAAGACGCGATCCTTGCCGTAAATTTCCGGCGCAGTCAGGTGCTCGCGGTCCACAGGAATAATTCCTTTGCCGATTTTTCCCGTGGACTCGGCCAGCAATTGTTCAAGCCACGCGCCGAGGTCAGCAATGCCCGGCGAGGTAACTATCGTGACTTTATCGCGTCCCGTCTTGGCGGCCGTGCCAAGAATGATACCCAGCTGAGCTCCGGGATTTTCGGCGACGGCGACATCGGCCGAGCAGGCGCGCACCATTTCTGCGGCGTGGTCGAGAAACTTCTTCGCGTCGAGGCCCATCGCCGCGGCAGGCACCATCCCGAAATTCGATAGCGCGGAGTAGCGCCCTCCAATCGAAGGCCGGCCAAAGAAAGTGTGCAGGAAATGATCCGATTCCGCGACCTGCTGCATTTTTGATCCGGGATCGGTGATGGCGATGAAATGACTGCCCGCCTTGGTGACGCCGACCGCCTGCCGGGTGCGCTCGAAAAAGTATTGCTTAAAGATATTCGGTTCGAGCGTGCTCCCGGACTTGCTGGCGACGATGAAGATCGTCTTCGGAATGTCAATCTGATGCTCGAACCATTTCACCTGCGCGGGATCGGTCGAGTCGAGCACGTGCAGCGTGGGGAAATGCAGAATGCGGCCAAACGTCATGCGCAGAACTTCCGGGCAAAGACTCGACCCGCCCATGCCCAACAGCAGGATGTGCTCGAATCCGCGCTGCTGAACTTCTTTCGCCAGTTTCTGCAGTTGCTCGTGCTGTGCGGCTTGTTCCTCGACAATGTCGAGCCAGCCCAGCCACTTAGCTTCGTCGTCGCCGGTCCAGAGCGTGGCATCGCGCTGCCACAGGCGTTTCATCTTTCCGCCAGATTGCCAGTCAGCAATCGTCGATTGCACCGCTGAAGCCAGAGGTTCAGGCAGGGAAGACTTCAATCCGTTTACCGTCGCCGCTTCGTCCACTCCCTTTGCTGCATTCACGGCTGTACTCCGTCCGCCAACTGCATTGCGATTACGGTTGGCGTCTCTTAGTGCGCGGTTTTTCCCTGTGTGCTCTTCGCAACCGCGGCCAGCAGCTTGTTGAAGGCGTCGGCGAAGAGTTTGACGCCGTCGTCGGTCAGCTTGTCGGTAACTTCCTTGATGGAAATTCCGGCGCGCGCCAGACCGTCCATCGTCTTCTGCGCCGCTGCGATGTCCTCCGTCAGGCTATTGCGCAAGTGCCCGTGGTCACGAAAGGCGTCGATTGTAGCCGGAGGCATGGTGTTGACCGTGTCGCGGCCGATCAGGTCCTCAACGTAAATCACATCGCGGTAGTTAGGGTTCTTCGTGCTGGTGCTGGCCCACAACACGCGCTGTGTCTGCGCTCCCTTGGCTGTCAGATCCTGCCAGCGTGAACCGCTGAAGATGCGCTGGTAGCGCTGATACGTGAGTTTGCCGTTCGCGATCGCGACCTTGCCCAGCAGGCTCTTCAACAGCGTTTCCTGGCCGGGGCCGGAAGCCGTTTTCAGTTTCTCGATCAGCAAAGAATCCACCAGCGTGTCAATGCGGCTGATGAAAAAGCTGGCCACGCCCGCCATCTTCTTCAGATTGCCACCCCGTGCAGAAAGGTCTTCGAGACCGGTGATGTAGGCTTCGGCAACTTTTTCGTAGACTTCCTGCGCGAACAAGAGCGTCACGTTGATGTTAATGCCGTCGCCGATCAGTTGCTGGATCGCCGGCAGTCCCTCCGCCGTGCCCGGAACTTTGATCATCACATTGTCGCGGTCCACGGTCCTCCAAAGCCGCCGGGCCTCGTCGATCGTTTCCTGAGTCTTGCGCGCCAGATAGGGCGAGACCTCAAGGCTGACGTAGCCATCGCGGAAATTCGATTGGTCATAGACAGATCGCAGCGTGTCGGCCGCGTCCTGAATGTCGCGAATGGCGATGTGTTCATAGCGTGCGGTCGTGTCGAGATCGCAGCGCGATGCCAGCGACGTCAACATGTCGTCATAAAGGGAACTCTCGGCGATCGCCTTTTCGAAAATGGACGGGTTCGACGTCATTCCCCGCAGTCCGTCATTCTGAATCATTTGCTTCAATTTGCCGGTGGTGAACAGGTCACGCCGAATGTAGTCGAGCCACATCGACTGGCCGTAGTCGAGCAGTTCAATCAGAGGATTCTTGATGGCTTTTGAACTTTCGAGTACTCCTGTTGGCTGCATGATGCCCTCCACTACGGTTTGATGAGCAGAACCAAAGAGCTGATGCGAATCACGGACGATCAGTTTATTTGCCGATTGCCTTATGTGCCTCGGCCACCACGGCGTCCACGGTGAATCCAAAATACTTCAACAGGTCTTTCAACGGAGCTGACGCGCCAAAACGATGCATGCCGATCTTTCGACCCCTGGGGCCGACATATCGATCCCATCCCAGCGACGCGGCCATTTCAACGGAAACGCGCGCCGTCACGGTCGAGGGCAGAACGCTTTCCCTGTAAACATCGTCCTGTTGTTCGAAAATCTCCCACGAAGGCATGCTGACCACGCGTGCGCGAATTCCTTCCGCTTTCAGTTTTTCGTAAGCCTCCACGCACAAGGAGAGTTCGCTCCCTGTCGCCATCAGAATGACTTCGGGCTTGCCATCCGCTGCGTCGGCGAGCACATACGCTCCTTTCACCACGCCAGCGGCAGAGGCGTATTTCGTGCGGTCGAGCGTAGGCACATTCTGTCGCGTCAGCACCAGCGCGGCGGGTGAATGCTTCAGTTGTGCAATTATTTTCCATGCCTCGACGACTTCATTGGCGTCGCCGGGGCGAAGGACCACCAAATTCGGCATGGCGCGCAGCGAAGCCAGTTGCTCAATGGGCTGATGCGTGGGACCGTCCTCGCCCAGGCCGATGGAGTCGTGGGTGAATACAAAGATCGATGGAATTTCCATGAGCGCCGAGAGGCGAATGCTGGCCCGCATGTAGTCGCTGAAATTGAAAAACGTCGCACCAAAAGCGCGAATACCCGAAACAACCATACCATTCACGCTCGCGCCCATTCCGTGCTCGCGTATGCCAAAGTGCAGGTTGCGGCCCGCGTAGGCCCCGGCCTCGAAATCTCCCGCGCCTTCAAATTTCAAAGTAGTTTTGTTGGAGGTTGCCAGATCGGCCGATCCACCATTCAGCCACGGAATATTTTGCGCCAGCACGTTCAAAACCTTGCCGCCACTTTCCCGCGTAGCGGTGCCTTTCGCATCAGCGGGGAACATCGGCAGATTTTTGTCCCAGCCTGCAGGCAGCTCGCGATGCTGTATCAAGCGCAAACGCTCCGCCAATTCCGGATACTTCGTGGAATACTCCGCGAAACGCTCGGACCATTGGGCATGCAGATCGCGCCCACGCTTGCCAATGCCATCGCGGAAATTTTCGCGGACGCCGTCTGGCACCAGGAACTTGGCGTCCTCGGGCCAGCCGTAGAATTTCTTCGTCAGCCGCACTTCTTCTTCGCCCAAAGGCTCGCCGTGCGCGGCGCTGGTGTCGTGCTTGTGCGGTGAACCGTAGCCGATGTGGCTGTCGACGATGATGAGCGTCGGCCGATCGGAAGTTTTCTGGAAGACTTCAAAGGCGCGAGCCAGCATCTCCAGGTCGTTCGCGTCGACGACGCGCGTGACATTCCATCCGTAGCCGACAAAGCGAGTGGCGACATCTTCGCTGAACGACCACGCGGCCGGGCCGTCAAGCGTGACGTGGTTGTGGTCGTAGATCCAACAGAGATTCGACAGATGCAGATGTCCGGCCAGGGAAGCGGCCTCGCCGCCGATTCCTTCCATCAGGTCACCATCGCTGCAAAGCGCGTAGACGCTGTAATCAAAAATCTCAAGACCTGGGCGATTGAAATTTGCTGCCAGCCATTTGCCGGCGATCGCCATCCCCAGGCTGTTGCCCACACCTTGCCCGAGCGGTCCGGTCGTGGTTTCGACTCCTGAAGTCAGGTGCGATTCGGGATGCCCCGGTGTGCGGCTTCCCAATTGCCGGAAACGCTTGATTTCTTCCATGGGAACCGCGAGCTCTTTGGTGACCTGGCCATCTGCTCCTACTTGTCGTACCTCCGCCAGATGCAACATGGCGTAGAGCAGCATGGACGCGTGTCCGTTCGACAGGACGAAGCGGTCGCGATTGCGCCATGTAGGATCGGCGGGATCGTAGCGCAGAAATTGCTGCCATAGGCAATAGGTGACCGGCGCCAAGCCCATGGGTGCGCCGGGATGTCCAGAGTTAGCCTGCTGTACGGCGTCGATGGCCAGAGTTCGAATCGTGTTGATGCACAGCGTGTCCAGTTGCTTTCCTGTGACTAGTACTTGTTCACTGGCGACCATGCAATTGCGCTCCTCCGACCGGGATTTTGACTTGCCCGAATCTCTCCACAGGGATTTAGAGTCTCCAGGTGGATAAAGGTTTCGGTGAGAAAGTGTATCAATTTCCTTGGAGGCGTGGATTGCGGTGAAGTGAAAAAAGTCGGGTGAAAAGCGAGGCGTTTACTTCAGAAGCTGCAAATAACTGTCTTCGCTGTGCGACGCCCGCGTCGTGTCCTGCACGAATTTGAGGAACTGGCGCAAGTTGTCGCGCTCAGCCGGCTGCATGCCGTCGAAGCGAACCCTAACGCCCGTTGCGGGGCCGCTGCGGGTGACTTTTCCGCTCAGGGCGAAGCCTTTGACCCAAATCTTGCCATTGGGCACCCAGAGACCGATCTCAACTTTGGCCCCGGGCTGGACCGGAGTGGCGGTTTCAACCAGACATCCGCCCACGCTCGTATTGGAGAGATTGCCCCAGATCGGCGCGGGATTGTCCTCAACGCGCAGTTCGACTGCCACAAAACACTTGATACGCGGGTGACGCCGCCGATCACTGCCGAAGCTCGGGGTGAATAGATCGGGCTCAAAAGGAGGTGTTGCCGAAGCGGGAGTTGGAACCGGTTGAGGCGCTGCCGGCACCTCTGTTTGGCCAGCAGGCTTGCCCTCGCTGGCGGAAGCCGCCTTGATCTGGCGCATGGCCGCCAGCAGAGCCTCTTCGCGCTTCTCCGCCGGCGCTTCACGATAAGCCTGGAGCAGTTTACCGACGTGCCGGACCAGGTCCGGGTCCGAGAGTATGCGAGTCCAATCAGTTCCTGTGGCAGCACTCATGGAAATGCTAACTTCTGCTCCTTGCAGGGGCTCCCGTCTAGCTTCTACGCTGGGTCACTGTCTATCAAGATGACCTAAGTCACGTGGGTTTGTCTCCAACGCGACCTCTGTGTGAGCAATCCGCGCTCGGCCCCAGTCTTAGTCAGAGTCAGCCCGCTTGAGACCGGGAAGGTAATCCGCCAGGGCTTTGCTGTGTTGAGGCGCAAGAGAGAGGAATTCGAATCCGTAATGGTATCCGCGGCGGTGCCGCAGTACAGCCCTGACGGCCCATGACTCGGTCCGGTCAGGGAGAGAGAAAGCCAACGACGCCACTTCGCCCAAGGGAATCTCTTCGGCGATCAATATGCCGATTCCCGCTGCGGACAGGTCTTTGCATCGGCCATCGAGGCGCCGGTGCGCTTCTCCGGAAAACAATGTCACGGTCACCGGAAACTCGCACTGAAAGCGCGGATAACGGCGGTGGGGACGGTCCTTCCCACGATAGAGGGCTTTTCCTGGCTGGAATGACATGATGGCGGAATCCCCAGACCTGCGGGCGATCTCAAGTCTTAAGGTCGAACCTCTTTCATTCGTCCACACTTCCTTGCGCACACTTCATTGCGCCACAAACGTGAGCTGGACAACCTCGGCGGTTTCGTTCGCCGCGGGCTCGAACTTCCATTTGCTGACGGCTACGGATGCGGCCTCCACCAGCACCGGGTTTCCGCCGATCACACGAGTCGTGCGGACGGTGCCGTTGGGCCGCACCATGGCCTCAATCTTGACTGAACCCTCAATATGCATGCGTTTGGCAAGCTCAGGATAGCTGGGCGCGACTCGTGTAACGACTTTGCGCGCGGCGTCCGAGTCTGGGCCGTGCTGCGCCAGCGCCGAGCTGGTCAGCGACACCACGATTGCCATCATCAATAAGGCGCACGTACGCATGGACGACCTAGGCTCAGCTTAACGGTGCGGTTTGAGCCCGGCAAAGCACCGAAGGGGTTGCACTTTGGGTGTGCCCGACCGAGTCAAGCCCTGGAGGCATTGATGCTGGACCGGCCCCCCGGTACTGCGGCGCAATCGTTTTGCATCGCAAGCTGTCGCCGAACAATCCAATCGTAGAAGTTATGCTATAAGCAAGAAAGGACTTCTAGCCCCCCGGACTCAATCCGGCGGGGGTCTCGACGGTCACGGATGCAACATTCATTGAAGGCTTTTTCAGCCTTAGTTCCTGCCCTGGTCTGCGCCCTTTTCTCCCGTCCGGCCCTGCTTGGCCAAAGCGGAGCCGGAACTTCGTCGTCTGCCCCAATCGTCAGCCTTCCGAGTCAATTTCAAGGCAGCGCCCCTGAGGGCCAAGCTACGTCGGAAGTCCTGCAGATCGATTTTAAGGACGCAATCGACCGCGGTTTACGCAACAATCTGGGCTTGCTTTTGGCCGCCGATCAGACGGAAACGGCGCGGGGCGAGAGGTGGAAAGAACTCAGCGAGTTGTTGCCGAATCTGAGTGCCCGTCTGTTGGAAAATGCGGAGACTGAAAGCCTGGCGGCTCTGGGATTCAGCAAACTTTTGCCTTTGCTGAGCCCACCAGGTACCAACACCAGCCACTTTCCACATGTCATCCCCGCCTTTAACTACTTCGACGCCCGCGCGAACCTGAGCCAGTCCATATTCAACTTCAAAGATTTCGAAAAGGAGCAGGCGGCGACAGCCAGCCTGAAGGCGGCACAGTTCAGCTACAAGGACGCGCGGGAAACTGTTGTTCTTGCTGTTGGCAACTCATACCTGCAAGCCATTGCCGCCGGTGCCCGCGTGGAAACAGCCGAGGCGCAGGTGAAGAGTGCCCAGGCGCTCTACGATAAGGCTTTCGATCAGCAGAAGGCCGGACTCAGCCCTGCGATTGATACTTTGCGTTCCCAGGTCGAATTGCAGACACGGCAGCAGCAATTAATAGTTGCCCGCAACGATTTGGCGAAACAGAAACTGACCATCGGACGCATTATCGGTTTGCCGCTCGGGCAGGAATTTGTCCTTACCGAGAAAGCGCCGTACCAGACCCTCACAGCTCTTCCGGTGGAGAGCTATTTGCAACGGGCCTACAGCTCACGCGCCGACTATCAGTCGGCACTGGCGCAAGTTCAGGCGGCCGAATTATCGCGGCGGGCGGCCGCTGCGGGACGGTATCCCACCCTCGACCTGAGCGCCAATCTTGGAGACATCGGCGTAACGCCCAGCCAGTCGAACGGTACCTGGCAGGTGACCGGAGGACTGAACATTCCGATTTTTGCCGGCAACCGCGTGCACAGCGATGTGCTCGAAGCCGATAGCCAGTTGAAACAGGCACGGGCCCGGCTGGCCGATTTGCGTGGCCGCATCGACTACGAGGTCCGTACCGCCGTGCTCGATCTGAACGCCGCAGCCGAGCAGGTGGAAGTGGCGCGCAGTTCCGTGGATCTGGCGGAGCAGGCACTGGCGCAGTCGCAAGATCGTTTTACGGCCGGCGTAACGGACAATCTCGAAGTGGTGCAGGCTCAAGAAGCCCTGGCCAGCGCTCACGAAAGTTACATTGAAAGTCTGTACGCCCACAATCTGGCAAAAGTGGAACTCGCTCACGCCATCGGCGATGCCGAAGAAGGCGTGAAGCGATATTTGAAAGGCAGTCATTAGCCTATGGCACAATCCGCTCAAGTTCCGCCTGTCCAATCTACCGGTCCCGAGCCAGTCTCTAAACCCCTGCCGTCGACGGAGAAAGACTTTCACGCCCGTCCGCGAACCGGCAGTTCCGGCTTCCGCATCGGACTGGCGATTGGCGTTGTTGTCTTGCTGATCGTGGGAATTTTTGTCTTCCGCTACGTGACCAGCTATGAATCGACGGATGACGCCCAGGTCGACGGCCACGTTAACTCGATCAGCGCCCGCATTACCGGCCACGTCATCAAGCTCAACGTCGAAGACAATCAATACGTGCAGGCCGGAACGGTGCTGGTCGAAATTGACCCCACGGATTACCAGGTCGCCTATGATCGCGCCAAGGCGGACTACGAAGATGCGCGGGCCGCGGCTGAGGCCGCCGGCGTCAGCGTCCCCGTCACCGACGTCAATACCAGCAGCCAGGTGTCCGTGACCGAAGCCGACGTAACCAGCGCGCGCGCGGGAATCCAGGTTGCACAGCAGCAATTTGAAGCCGCCAAGGCTCAATTGCAGCAGGCGGAAGCCAACGACGTGAAGGCACAGAACGATCTGGCGCGGTACAAACAACTGGTCGACAAGCAGGAGATTTCGCAACAACAGTATGACCAGGCCGTCGCCGCCGCCAAGGCCAGCACAGCGACGGTAGAAGCCGCTCGCGCCAGCGCCGATGCCGCGCACCAGCAGGTGACGCAGGCGCAAGGCCGGCTCGTTCAGGCCGAAGCCAACTGGCGCTACGCCAATACCGCGCCCAAACAGGTGCAGATCACGCGCGCCCGTGCAGCTGCCGCTCTGGCCGAGGCGCAGCGCAAGAAGGCGGACCTCGATCAGGCGCAACTGAATTTGCAGTACACGAAGGTCGTCGCGCCGGTGAACGGTATCGTCAGCAATCGCACGGTGGAAGTGGGACAGAACGTGTCTCCCGGCCAGGAGCTCATGAAGGTCATCAATCTCGATGACGTGTGGATCACGGCGAACTACAAGGAGACTCAACTTCGCAAGATGAAAGTGGGCCAGCCGGTCGACATCGAAGTGGATGCCAACGGCCGGACCTACCACGGGAAGGTGGACAGCATCGCCGGCGCCAGCGGCGCCCGCTTCAGCCTTTTGCCGCCGGAAAATGCCACGGGGAATTACGTGAAGGTCGTGCAGCGCATTCCTGTGAAGATCGTGCTCGATCCCGGTTCAAACAACGATCACCAGTTGCGTCCCGGCATGTCCGTTGAGCCGAAGGTCTGGACTCGCCGATGAGCAGTACCAGCGCCACGTTCGATCAGGCCGCAGCCTGGCGTCCCGCAGTCAACCCGTGGATCATTGCCATCACCGTGACGCTGGCCACCTTCATGGAAGTGCTCGACACTTCCATCGCCAACGTGGCGCTGCCTCACATCGCCGGCAGCCTGTCGGCGGGGCAGGATGAAAGCACGTGGGTCCTGACTTCTTATCTCGTCTCGAACGCAATTGTTCTTCCGCTCAGCGGCTGGCTTTCATCCATTGTCGGCCGCAGGAATTTCTACATGGGCTGCGTGGCACTGTTCACCATCAGTTCGTTTATGTGCGGACTGGCGCCGAACCTGGCTACGCTTATCGTGTGTCGAATTCTGCAAGGCGCCGGCGGCGGCGGATTGCAGCCCAGTGAGCAGGCCATCCTGGCCGACACCTTTCCCCCCGCCAAGCGCGGCATGGCGTTCGCAGTGTATGGGATCGCCGTTGTCACGGCACCGGCTATTGGCCCCACACTCGGCGGCTGGATCACCGACAATTTCACCTGGAGGTGGATCTTCTTCATTAACATCCCGGTCGGGATTCTGTCCATCCTTCTGACCTCGCGCCTGGTGCAGGACCCGCCGTATCTCCAGCGGCGCAAGCTCAGAGAAACCAGCATCGACTATGTGGGCCTGGGTTTTGTGGCGTTGGGGCTGGGCACGCTGCAGATTGTTCTCGATAAAGGCCAGCGCGAAGACTGGTTCGAATCGAACTTCATCGTGACGCTCGCGCTAATCTCCGCCGTGTCGCTAATTTTTGTCATCTGCTGGGAATGGCGGCACAAGGATCCCATCATCGATTTGCACCTGTTCCGCGACCGCACCTTCGGTATTTCTAATTTGCTGATGTTCATGCTGGGATTTGCCTTGCTCGGAAGCACACTGCTGCTGCCGCTGTTCATGCAGACGATGCTCGGCTATACCGCCCAACGGGCCGGCATGGCTCTGATGCCCGGCGGATTCACGATCATGCTGCTGTTGCCGCTGGTCGGCTTTTTATTGTCGCGCTACACTCCGCGCTGGCTGCTGTTTTTCGGCCTGATGGTGCTTTCGCTGTCGCTGTTTCACATGACACGATTCGATCTGGATATCGACTTCCGCACCGTGGCCATGGCCCGGGTATTTCAGGCTGCGGGGATGGCATTTCTGTTCGTCCCTATCAATACGGCCGCCTATGCGTTCCTGCCGCGGGAAAAGAACAACGCTGCGTCGGGCCTGATGAACCTGGCGCGCAATATCGGCGGCAGCGTGGGCATCTCCGTCGTTACCACTATGCTCGACCGCCGCACGCAACTGCACTTGACCAATCTGGCCGGCAATCTCAGCTTGACGAATCCCGCTCTGCGCGCAATGATTCAGGGCGCTTCGAATGCCATGCGCGCTCATGGCGCGAGCGCAGCGAATGCGACCCAGCAGGCCTACGCGCTGATTCAGGGCACGGTCGAGCGTCAGGCGACCATGCTGGCGTATATCGATTGCTTCTGGTTTCTCGGAGTCGCGATCCTGCTGATGGTGCCTATGGTTTTCCTGGTCAAGAAAGCGAAACCAGGCGGCGGAATCGCGGTACACTAGAAAGTAGCCATGTTTCGTCTCGTCACCATCGAGCGCGAATACGGCTGCGGCGCGGCGGCCATCGCTGCTTCTCTCGCTGAGCGCCTCGGTTGGAAACTCTGGGATCAGACCCTCACCGCAGAAATTGCCCGCCTCGCCAACGTCGATCCTTCAGCCGTCAGGCGCTGCGACGAGCGCATGGACAGCCGGCTGCATCGCCTCGCCAAGACCTTCTGGCGCGGCAGTTACGAGCGCAGCGCCAACCTGGGCAGCCAGATTTTCGACACCGACCGCATGATGGCGATGATGCAGGACATCATGGACAGGATTGCACGCGAAGGGAATGCCGTCGTGGTGGGGCGTGGCGGGCCCTATTTTCTGCGCGAGAATCCGGATGCGTTTCATGTTTTTCTGTACGCGCCGCGCGCGGAGAAAATCCGCCGCATCATCGCGGAGGGGCACTCACAAGAAGACGCCGAAGAGCTGGTCGAGACAGTGGATCGCGAACGCGTCGCCTACGTCAAGCACTACTTCGATGCGGATTGGCCCACGCGCTCTCTCTATCACGTCATGCTGAACACCGCCGTCGGCAACCAGTCCGTGATTCAGACAATTCTCAAGACCATGCGCGTGGTGGAAAGCGGTCCCAAGGCTACGGATTTCGAGCCGCCAAAAGTGCCGGTAATTTCTCACTAGAACCCGTGTCACAAATCGCATCGGGAAGGGCACGACTTCAGTCGTGCCGCCTGGAGCCAGGAAAGTAGTGGGCTTTAGCCCCTGAGGTGAGCGCCTCCTATTCCCGCACTGCAGTTCTCATCAAATTCGATGAAGATACGAATGCTACGGCGGCAGCCACCCGATTCGCTCAAGAGCGGACGCTTCTAACGGGTCCGCCTTGCGGCCGCTGCGGAGCCGGACAGCAATCATCCGCGCACACATCCGGCCTCGGGCCGAGAGATCCCAGCGCGCGCCGTTCTTTTCCTGGATTCGTGCGCTCCAGAATCAGCTCGCGAATCATGCCGATAAACTCAGGATGCACGCCGACCGTCTTCGCCCGAGCTATCGGCAGCTGCAGCGACTCGCACAATTGTCGTGCCTCGATGTCGAGGTCATACAGCACTTCCATGTGATCGGAGATAAAACTGATCGGTGCGATCACGACGGCACTGGCCAGATTTTTTTCTTTCACCGTACGCAGGTAATCCAGGATGTCGGGTTCCAGCCACGGCTGCCCCGGCGCGCCGCTGCGGCTCTGATAGACGAGCGCGTCGTTGGTGATGCCGAGCCCCCCCGACACCAGCTTACGCACTTCCTCCAGTTGGCGAACGTAGTCGCACGTGTTGGCCATCGAGACGGGAATGCTGTGCGCGACATAGATGAGTTGAATATTCTGCCGCGCATTCGGCGGAATCTGCTCGAGTGCCTCGCCCAGCCGTTTTTCGGTCGCGGCGATGAATCCCGGATGATTGAAGAAGGCGCGGAGCTTGTCGATTTCCGGCGCGCCAGCTCCAATCTCGCTCTGTGCTCGGGCAATGTCTTCGCGGTACTGCCTGCATCCGGAGTACGAACTATAAGCCGACGTGACAAAGGCAAGTGCGCGCTTCACGCCGTCTTGCTTCATCTTTTGCAGCGTCTCGGCGAGCATCGGATGCCAGTTGCGATTCCCCCAGTACACCGGCAGCTTGGGGCCATGTTGAGCCAGCTCAGCTTTGATCGCGGCAATCAGTTCGCGGGTCTGCTGGTTGATCGGGCTCTTGCCCTCAAAGTGGTAGTAGTGCTCGGCCACAGCCAGCATGCGCTCGCGCGGCACGTTGCGTCCGCGCAGCACATTTTCGAGGAATGGGATGACGTCCTGTCGCGATTCCGGGCCTCCAAAGGAGACAACCAGGATGGCGTCGTAAGTCATCAACGGGTCAACAAGAGAGTCGCGAACAAGAGAGTAACTGAAGCAGGAAAAATAAGAAACTCTGGTGCGCCCGGAGAGATTCGAACTCCCGACCTGTTGCTCCGGAGGCAACCGCTCTATCCAGCTGAGCTACGGGCGCGCCCATTCCAGTGTACACACGGAGCGAAGGCAGCTTCAACGTCCGCGCGCTCACGAGTTCAACAAGGAAACGCCCGTGCCCGTGCTGAACAAGGAATTCCTCCTACCAGCGATCGCCGCGATCGCCCCGTCCGCCGCGATCTCCGCGATCGCGGCCCCCGCGTTCTCCGCGATCCCGGCCGCCACCACCGCCGCCGCCGCCGCGATCCGACTTTGGCCTCGCCTCGTTGACGTTGATGGTCCGGCCGCCGATCTGCGTGCCATTCAGCGCGGCGATAGCCTTTTCGCCGTCTTCGTTGCTGGCCATCTCGACGAAGCCGAAACCGCGGGAGCGGCCCGTATCGCGGTCGGTAAGAATGCTGACCCGGTCCACCTGCCCGTACGCCTCGAATGCCTGGCGCAACTCATCTTCAGTTGTGTTGAAGCTGAGATTCCCCACGAAAATGTTTTTCACGCGTCTGCCTCTGCATTGAGCTGTCGAAGTGCGAGCTCAGTTCGGCGGACTTGGCAGGTTGGCGGCCTGAAAATCGATACCGGAGCTGGCGAACAGTCGAATGCGGCCAGCAGTATAGCAGGTTGCCATGAAGGGCATGTCAAGTTTGTGTGGGGGTAATGCCTGAAAAACACATCTCAGGCACCGCCTGTGGGAAAGCCTCAACGGCTGCTACCGCGTGCTTTTTCTAGCACGCGTCCACCATCCAGTACCCTTCTGGATGAAACCCCATCTGCAGCAGTCTGTTTTTGGGATCGTGTCTTTTCCCGCATCCGGGACAGACCAGGTAGCGGCTCCAGGCCGTGCCTTGGCGATCATAGTTTTCGGCGACGGCAAACGTCGTGCCACAACTGCAAGGGACGAGAAACATGGAGAGGTGAGGCTTTCCAGCCTCGCTCCGAGTGGGCGGATTCTTGCTTTCGGACTTGCCACTGTGCTTCACGATTCTTCCACTGCGGCCAGAGCGCTTTTCTTGCGCTTATTCGCCGGCAGGACTTTCTTGCGCAGACGCAACGATTTTGGTGTAACTTCCACAAACTCGTCGTCAGCAATGAATTCGATCGCCTGTTCGAGATTGAGCGCGCGGAACGGCACCAGCCGGATCGCTTCATCCGCGGTCGAGGCGCGCATGTTGGTCAGCTTCTTCTCGCGCACTGCGTTCACGTCGAGATCGTTGTCCTTGGCGTTTTCGCCAATGATCATGCCCTCGTAGAGATCGACGCCCGGGCCGACAAAAAGCTCGCCACGCTCCTGCAATCCCCACAACGCGTAAGCGGTCGAGACTCCCGGGCGGTCTGCGATCAGGGCACCGGTGAGCCGGTGCGGAATTTCGCCCTGCCACTCGGTGTATCCGTCGAACAGCGAGTTCATCACGATCGTTCCCCGCGAGTCGGTGAGCAACTGGCTGCGCAATCCGATCAGCCCGCGGCTGGGCACACGAAACTCGATGCGCACGCGTCCGTAGCCATGATTGTGCATGTTTGTGACTTCGCCCTTGCGCGCGCCCAGTTGCTCCATGACAACGCCAACGAACTCCTCGGGCACATCCACCGTCAGATGCTCAACAGGTTCCATGAGCTTGCCGGTCTGCCTATCGCGGCGGGTGACGATTTCCGGTTTGCCCACCATCAGTTCGTAGCCCTCGCGCCGCATCATTTCGATCAGGATGGAAAGCTGCAATTCGCCGCGCCCGAGAACTTTGAACGAATCGGTACTGCCAGTTTCTTCCACGCGCAGCGAGACGTTGGTCAGCAGCTCTTTTTCGAGGCGCTCCCGCAGATTGCGCGACGTCACGTACGTCCCATCTTTGCCGGCGAAGGGCGATGTGTTCACGGTGAACAGCATGGCAATCGTCGGTTCGTCAATGGCTATGGGAGGCAGCGGCGTGGGACTTTCCGCGTCAGTAATGGTCTCGCCGATCGTGATGCCTTCGACGCCGGCGACCGCGACAATGTCGCCGAGTTCCGTCTCCGTGATGTCTGTTCGCTTCAGGCCGGAGAAGGAAAACAGCTTCGTGATTTTGGTTTTGTGTAGAGTGCCGTCGAGTTTGGCAATCGCAACTTCTTCGCCGGTGAACATTTTGCCGTTGAACACGCGGGCGATCGCGAGCCTTCCCAGATAGTCGCTGTAGTCGAGATTCGCCACCAGAATCTGCAGCGGACCCGCGGCATCGCCCTTTGGCGGGGGAATCGTTTTCAGGATCGCATCAAAAAGAGGCTGCAAGTCCTCGCCTCGACCCGCACCTCCGCCTTTGCTGTCCGGCGCGGCCGTGCCGGTTTTGGCATTCGTATAGAGGACAGGAAAATCGAGCTGCTGCTCCTTCGCGTCAAGATCAATAAAAAGGTCGTAGATTTCGTTGAGCACTTCCTGCGGGCGGGCGTCGGCGCGGTCAATCTTGTTGATGACCACAATCGGCGGCAGATGCGCCGCCAAAGCTTTGCCCAAAACGTAGCGTGTTTGCGGCAGCGGTCCCTCGCTGGCATCGACCAGCAGCATGACGCCGTCAACCATTTTCAGAGCGCGCTCGACCTCGCCGCCAAAATCGCTGTGACCGGGCGTGTCCACGATGTTGATCTTCACGTCGCGATAGAAAATGGCGGTGTTCTTGGCCAGAATCGTGATCCCGCGCTCGCGCTCCAGTTCGTTCGAATCCATCACGCGGTCCGCGACGGTCTCATTGGCGCGGAACGTGCCGCTCTGCTTCAGCATGGCGTCAACCAGCGTGGTCTTGCCGTGGTCGACGTGCGCGATGATGGCGATATTGCGAATGCCTGAACTCAAAGGAATCCTTCCTGATTTCGCGTGTACTACCACTTTACTATGCGGGAAAAGAAATCGACCACGGAGAGGAGATCGGGGAAGCCGCCCAGTCTGAACCCGATCAGATGGCGTCATCCCGAACGGAGCCGTTTTTCAGGCGAGCGAGGGATCTCGCGCGGGCGCCACAGTGGTGCGCGCGGAATCCCTCGGCCCGCTCCTGAAAGCGCGGGCCTTCGGGATGACGCCTCAGGGACAAGGCTGAAGGTCGGTCCCGACTACCCCACCATTGCCTTCTCTTTGCCTGCGGGTTTGCCCGCTAACCGAGCCTCCGCTTGCCGCACAGCTCTGTACGCCGCGCGGATGGCTTCATTGGTGGTGGATTCCGGGCCTTCCGAGTCGGTGTTCGCGAAAAACACGCGATCCATCGGCTGGCGCACCAGCGGCTGCACTTGTGTGTAGAGGCCCGGCATCGCCATATACATCGGGTGGCCGCGTCGGTAGATGTGCACTTCAACCGGATCGACGTTGAAGCCCGGCATGAGCTTTTGAAAATCCTGCAACACATTGCCGGCAATCTTCCGCGAGCCAGTCTCAGTCAGCAGATATCCGCGGTCCTCTTCCTTCATCGGGGTGTAGCAGCTCAGAATGTTGTACTTTTGCTTGTATCCTGATTTCTTGCGAATCACCCAGTCGGCCACGACGAAATCGGTGAAGGTATTGCCCGGACACCACGTGTCGTATCCCTTGTTAAAGACCGGCTTGTCGAAGATGAGGTTTACAACGCAATACGGCGCATAGTGAATCTGCCGCATGGCCTCGCTCTGTCTGCCGGGAATCCCTTCCACGATCCGCCGGGTGATGAACTTGGGCGTGGCCATAATTACGATTTTAGCCGAGACCGTCTTCAATTCTCCCGCCACAAGATACGTGACTTCGACGTTGTCTTTGCCAGGGACCACGGCCACCGTGGTCGCACCAGCTTGCATGCGCGCCCCGTATTTCGGCTCGAGAATCTCCGCCAGCCTGCGCGTGATTTCGCCTAGGCCTCCCGGCCAGGTATAGCGGTTGTCTTCGCGGCTCTGTCCGACCACGTCCTGAAATTCGTCGATGGCCAGCCCGGCCGCCGTTTCGTCGCTCGTCGCGCCCCAGTTCGATGGACCGAACGTATCCCACCATTGCTTGATTTCGCCTGCGTAGAGTTTCATGAAGGTGGAAAACGGAACGTTGTACAACTCCGCACTCCGTTTCTCGACGTCGATACCCAAAATTTCCTTTTTGAATTTCTTGAAGCTCTCGCGCGTGATGGGCGGATAGGGAAGCTTGTCGAGGCCGCTGCCCCACGTATCAGGAATAAATTCGCCGTTGATGATGCTGCCGTCCGGACAATCGACCGGGAGCGGGGTCAGACCAATCTCTTTGGCAAAGCGGAACGCTTCGGAATTTGTCCAGATGAATGCGGAGCCGGTCGCATAGACGCTGCCGTCGTACTCCATGGCGTAGGCGTTGCCGCCCCAGTGCGGCTCTTTTTCGAGGAGAAGAACATCACGATGCTGCAGACGATACGCCGCCGTCAAACCGCTCATGCCGCCACCAACGATCACGACGTCGTGCTTGGCGGAAGCGGGAGGGCGCGAGAACACCCGGCCATCGCGGACCTGGTGACAGATGCGGTTGTCTTCGCCCTCCACGCTGGCGTTGTTGCCCGTTTTTTTGTCCGCAGTTTGAGCGATCAGCGACAAATCGGCCGGGCACCCGGCTGACACCGCGCCGGCTACAACGAATTTGATGAAGTCTCTGCGATTCGCGCTCATGCCGCATCCTCCCGGGCCTCGATTAGCTCCTTGCCGACCTCAGTTGCACCCTCGCTGTGCACTCGCAACCGGTACCAGAAAACGATCGTGACCAGAGAAAATACGAAAATGATGGTCGAGACTGAGTTGATTTCCGGTGTAATGCCGCGGCGCAACCGTCCCCAGATTTCGAGCGGAAGCGTATTGTCGCGTCCGATCAGGAAAAAGCTGACAGCGATCTCATCCATGGAGAGCGTGAAGATGAGCAGCGCTGCGCCGATGATCGGCAGTTTGAGATTGGGTACGGTCACTCGCCAGAATGTCTGCCAGTAGTTTGCTCCAAGGTCGAGCGACGCCTCTTCCTGTGCACGGTCGAGTTTCTGCAGGCCGGCGAAAATCTCCGTGGTGGCGACCGAGATCAACGCAGTTCCATGGCCCAGCGTGATGGTCAATAGGCTGAGTCTTTGGCCGGTCGTCCATTTAAGAACTGCGGCCACCATATCCAGATTGAACAGCATCAGCAGCGAAAGGCCGGTGATGATCCCCGGCAGAATCAGCGGCAGCAGAACCAGCCGGCGGAACAACGCTTTGCCAGGAAACTGTGCGCGATCTAAAGCCAGCGCAGCGGGAATGCCGAACGCGAGTGAGATCGCCATCGCAGCCAGTGCTACCCAAAGACTGTTCAGTACGGAATCCCAGATCGCTCCGTCGGCGAAAAGAGTTCGGTACCAGTCGAGCGTGAGATTCTTCGGCGGGAATCCGCCCACGCCCTGCCCGTTGAACGAGTAAAGAA
>Ga0187770_10000403_pt1 | contig 20934 bp, 23 predicted proteins | sample 0116_SJ02_MP02_2_FD_133154 | JGI IMG/M metagenome (GOLD analysis project Ga0187770, IMG submission 133154) | Tropical peat soil microbial communities from peatlands in Department of Meta, Colombia - 0116_SJ02_MP02_20_MG | ecosystem: Environmental > Terrestrial > Soil > Wetlands > Peat | place...
ACCAGGGAATCGAGGTTCCCGCCGGGCACTGGTTGTACGCGCATCCCGCCGGGGCGGTGGTCGCGACCACGTTGGGGGAAAGACCCGCCGCCACCACCACGGCAATCATGCCCAGCCCGAGCGCGAGGGGGACGATGCGCTTCCCTGGCGGGTCCTCTCTCATGGACAAAAACCGGCGTCCTCTCGCGTGCCATGCGGCGCGCCCTATGTAAACCTGACGAGTCGAACGGGACCGATGGATAATCCACGAAGCGATGGGGGGACCTCCGATTCATCTCCGAGAGAGTAGTCCGGACCACGGGGGCCGGCTCCGTTTTGAGGGGACTCCGGCTCGGGGGACCGGGTCGCCCGTGGGTTTCCCGTACGTGCCCGTCTTCCTGGGGCTTCTCCTCATCTACATGGTCTATTCCGAGTGGGTCCGTCTCGATTCGCGCTACCTCATCGGAGCCGCGCTCCTCCTCTTGGCCGTCACGGCCGTCGTGGACGCCCTCGGGGCGACCGGGACCGCCAACCTGCTCGCGGAGTTCGTCTTCTTCCTCCTCGGCGGCGGCGTCGTCCTCCTCCTAGTCGACCACGTGCGCGAGCGGAGGGGGCGAGGGCTCTCAGTCCCGGCGACCGATCCGACCGAGCCGGCGAAGCCAGGGTAGGGGACGGCCGAGCCAGCCCTCCACCGCCTCGAGGAGCAGGCGGTCCCCGCGATCGACGCTGCCGGTAAGCAGTACGAGGACGAGGAACATTCCGGCCACCGCGAGCGCGATCGGGGGCAACATCCAGAGGCGGACGACGGACCGCGCGAGGAACAGGAGCGCGCCGGCCGGCACGGCGGTGGCGATGAGCGGCCGAACGAACGAACGCTCGAACGGATGGACCCCGCGAATCAGGGCGAGCTCGAGAAGGCAGAGGATTGTCCAGGTGAGGTTCGCCGACCCCCAGGCCACCGCGGCCCCGACGTAGCCGTACGGGGGCACCAGCACGAGCGCAACCACGACGTCCACCACCGCACCAGCTACCGCGTTGAACGCCTGCAGGTGCGCGTCGCCGAACGCCACCTGGGCGGGAGCCGCGGGGCCGAGGACGGCCGTTGCGAACGCGGCGACGGTCGTGAGCTGGAGCGGCACGACCACCGAACTGTACTCCGACCCGTAGACGAGTCCCAGGGAGGCGGACGGAACGAAGAGAAACAGGAGGGCGAGCGGGAGGGACAGGAGGAGCATCCACTTGGTGACGGTACCGTAGGTGAGGCGGACCGACTCAGTGTCGGACCGCCGGAGGAACTTCGCGGCCACTGGGAGGAAGATGTAACCGGACGCTCCGACGCCGACCTGGAGCAGCCGGGCGAGGGTCAGGGTGGCGGTGTACGTGCCGACCTCCGCATTGTGGTAGGCGCCGAGGACGATTGTGTCCCCGGTGCCGAGGATGCTGCCCATCACCCCGACCAAGAAGAGGGGGGCGGCGAGGCGGAGGAGACGGCGTCGGGCGGGGGTGGCCCCTGGGCCGACCCGAAGCGACCGCGGGATCCGACGGACCGAGTGGACCGTAATCGCGACGAGGCTCGCGACATTTGCCCCGACGTAGGCCACGAGCGCCCCCTCGAAGGTGAGGCCCGAGGGAGCGATCGCGAGGGCGACCAGGAAGGCGAGGAACAGCGCCGGGTTCAGGACCTGGAGGTAGAGCGCGTTCGGGAGGACGTCCTCGAACCCCTGGAACACCGAGGCGAGGAGCGTCTCGACCACCGAGCAGCCGACCGCAATCGGAAAGACCTGGAGGGCGAGGGTGACCTCAGAGGAGCCGACCATGCGCCCGATCGGCCCCGCGAACAGGAAGAGGAGTACCGAGGCCACGACCGCCGACGACGTGCCCAGGAAGACCGTCGTCCGCAGGATCGACCGCCGGTCGGCGTCCGACTCGGCGTACGGAAGGCTCCGCGCGACCGCGCTCGGAAGACCGAGCGTGCCGACCGCGGCCAGCACGCTCACCAGGGAGAGGCCGAACGAAAAGGCGCTCCAGTCGGCGAGCGAGATGCTCCGGACGAGCAGCACTCGGGCGAAGAAACTTAAGACCACGAAGGCGAGGGTCGCGAGCAGGAGAAGGATGGTCCCACGGGTGACCGACGCGAGGCCCTCGCGTGCGCGCGCATCATCGGAGGATAAAAGCGCCCGCTCCTCGGATTCGGTCGTCGTGGGAGCCTCCCCGCTCCGGCGCCCAACGGCACGCTTCTTTTAGACCGAGACCCTCGACGGGGCGTGACACCCCCAGGCCCGCCGGGCGTGGAGTGGGGCCTCGCGCTCCTCGGGTGGGGACTCCTCACCGCCGTGGTGGGGGAGGCCCTGCGGGCGCCATTCGCCCGCTGGGTCACTTGGTGGAGCGGCGAGGAGCCGCTGAAGCGGGGTCTGATCGACCTCTACCTCGGGGGGGCGACCCTCTACCTTCTCGCCGCCCTGTCGATCGGCGCGTTCATCGCCCCGGCGGTCGCCGGCATCGTGTTCGCCGGCCTCGCCGCAGTCGTCCTCCGTGAGTTGCGCGCGGGCGTTCCTTCGGCGCGGGAGCGCGCGCGGAGTTTCGCGGCCTCGTGGGCTCGGCCACTCCCCCTCGCGGCCCTCGCGTCCGCCGTGGGCCTCTTCGTCATCGAAATCGCCGCGGCCGTGCCGGCCGGCACCGGGAACACGTTCGATTCGAGCGTCCTCACGCTGTTCACCTCGCTCTTGCTCTCCCACGGTTCGGTCCCGACATCGCTCGTCCCGATCTCCTCGGGAGGCATCCTGTATCCCCAAGGGACCGCCGTCTGGCTCGGCTGGGCCCAGCTCCTCTTCGGCCTCCCCGCGGCCCGCACGAGCCTCCTCGTCACGCCGTTCTTCCTCGCCCTCACCCCGCTCGCGGGGTTCGTCCTCGGGCGGGAGCTGTTGGGGGACGAACGGGGAGCCCTGGCGTTCGCGGTCGCGCTCGCCTGGCTCGGCCCGGGTACTCGAGCGATGGTCGGTGGGAGCAACGACTTCGTCTTCTCCGTCCCGTTGGTCCTCCTTTTGGCCGCCCAGTTGCCGACATGGGTGCGGTCGTCCGGACCCAGCTGGGGCGACGCGGTCGGCTTCGGAATCCTTACCGGTTACTCGGCGTCCATGAACCCGACCGGTGCGGAGTGGCTCCTTCCCACTCTGCTGGTGGTCGGGGTCGTGGCCCGGCGCCGCGCACTCGAGACGCTGGGTCGCTGGCTCTCGCGGTGGGGAGCCGCGGTCGGGACCACCCTCCTCGGAATCCTCCCCTCCCTCTACGTCCTCGCCCTCGGGCGCTCGAGTCCGTACTACGTGCCGGGAGCCGTTGCCCCACCCCCGGGGACCGTGACCGCGCTCCCCCTCTCCGACCTCGTGCCGAGGGTCGACCCATTCCTCCTGGGGTCGGGCGACCAGGCGCTGTCGTCCGTGCCGTTCGTCCGGGGGGAGCTGCTCCTGTTGCTGGTCGTCGGCGTGGGGTTGTTCGTCCTCCTGCCGTCGCGCTCTCCGCTCGAGGAACGGCTCCGGCCGTTCCGGAACCTAGCGTTGGCCGCGATCCTCGTGATTCTTGGGCTGCTCCTGTTGCTGGTCTCCGCCGGGAGCGGATTCCCGTTCGCGACCGCGTTCCAGAACCTGACCAGCGCCGACGAGCTCTCGCAGTGGCTGTTCCTCTTCTACGGATTGGTCGCGGCGGTACCGGTCGTGGTCGCCTTCGAAACGCTGGGGGAGTACCGGCGGGCCAGTGGTCAGGGGCTTCGAGACGAACACGTCCGCGCAGCCCCGGTGGTTCGACGGCCGCTTCAAAGCGCCGAATCCCGCGGCTACCTCGCCGCGGGCGTCGCGCTCGTCCTGATCGTTCCGGCGGTCGTTCTGACCCCGATCTCCCTCTCGCCTCAGCTCGCGAACATTTACTCCGACTTCGGAAACGTCTCCGCGGCCGACTTCGCCCTCCTCGAGTACGCCGGCGCCCATCTACCGGACGGCGCGCGGGTGCTGGTCGCACCGGGGAGCGCGGCCGAGTTCCTGCCCGGGTACGCACCGCACATCGTCCTCCTCTATCCGATGACGACCGGCTGGCCCTGGGTCAACTCTTCCTACCGCCTCCTCGTTCGGGAGCTCACGAACGGAACGCTGGACGCCGCGGGGTTCTCTGCCTTCTCCGCGCTTAACGTCACGTTCGTTGCCGTGACGATGAACAACACCGTCCTCTGGCCCGCCTTCTCCCCGGGTCCGCTCCTCGCGCACCCTGCGACGTTCTCGATCGTCTGGCACGAGGCGGACGCCTACCTCTTCGCTCGGGGATAGGCGTCGGGGCGTTACACGAACTCGTCCAGGATGGCGTCCTGGCCGCGGAGGCCCACGGGCTGGGTCACGAGCGGTCCCGCCGCCAGGACCTCCTCGAGGTCCTCGTAGGTCGGTCGGTCGACCTTGTAGAAGAGCCCGATCGGGATCTTGTCGCCCCATTCGAGGGAGCGCTGCCAGGCGGCGACGATGTCGGCCGGGTTGTGGCCCGAGCTCTCGAGCTTGTAGACGCGCTGGCGGAAGTAGTCGAACGTGTTGACCTTGTTGTAGGTCACGCAGGGGCTCAGGACGTCAACCAGCGAGAAGCCCTTGTGCTGGATTCCCCCGGCGACCAGGTCGGCCAAGTGCTTCACGTCCCCGGAGAAGCCGCGCGCGACGTAGGTCGCGCCGCTCGCGAGCGCGATGGCGACCGGGTCGATCGGGTTCTCGATGACCCCATCCGGGGTCGACTTCGTCCGGTGGCCCATGCCCGAGGTCGGGCTCGCCTGGCCGGTCGTGAGGCCGTAGATCTGGTTGTCCATGGTGACGTAGGTCAGGTCGACGTTGCGGCGCATCGCGTGCACGAAGTGGCCCGCACCGATGCCGAAGCCGTCCCCGTCCCCGCCGGTGCCGATGACGGTGAGATGGTGGTTCGCCCATCGGATCCCTTGGGCAATCGGCACCGCGCGTCCGTGGATCCCGTGGAACCCGTAGGACGTGAGGAAGTGGGGGAGGTTGGAGGAGCAGCCGATTCCCGAGACGATCACGACGTTGTAGCTCGGGATCTTGAGACGCTTCAACGCCATCTCGACGCCCGCGACCACGCCGAAGTCTCCGCAGCCGGGACACCAGGTGGGCTTGATCTCCGACTTTCCGACGACCGGGAGCGCGCCGGCCGGGGCCGACGCTGGGGTCGATGCGGCGCTACCGGCCATGCGTCATCACCTCCCGCGCCCGGGTGACGATCTCCCGTGGGTAGAACGGTTCTCCGTTGCACTTGAGAAGGTGGTCGGCAAGGTACACGCCGGTCTCGGCGCGCAGCAACCGGCCGAACTGGCCGGAGTAGTTCGCCTCGACCAGCAGTGTCCGGCGGGTCTTCGCGAACGCTTTCTGGACGGCGTCGACCCGGAGCGGGTAGACCGTCGGGAAGTGGATCAGGTTGGTGGGGTGGCCCTCCGCCGCGAGGATGGCCATCGCGTCGCGGACCGCCCCGATGGTCGAACCCCAGGCCACGAAGGTGAGCGGCGCGTCCGCGGGCCCCTCGTGGACGAACGGGGGGGCGTCCGTGGCGAGGCCCTTGAGCTTGCGCATCCGCTTCTCCATCATCCGTTCCCGCTCGGCGACGGCCGACGGGAGACCCGCCTTGATGTCGGAGATCAGGTGGCCCTTCTCGTCGTGCTCGTCCGAGCCGGCGACGAACTGGAGTCCGGGTTGACCCGGCATCGCCCTCGGGGAGACGCCGGAGTCCGTGTAGAGGTACCGCCGGTAGTCATTGCCGTTCGGCTGGACCGTGTAGAGGGACGGGAGGTCGACCGTGAGATGGACCTCCTCGCGCTCGACGGTGACGAAGCTCTCGGAGAGGTGGAGGTCGACCGCGACCACGACCGGGGTCTGCCAGGCTTCCGAGAGGCGGAACGCTTCGACCATCGACTGATAGGCTTCGAGCGGGTTCGACGGCGCGAGGACGGCGCGCGGGAACTCCCCCTGCCCGGCGCCCAAGATGAGGTTGAGGTCTCCCTGCTCCGTCTTCGTCGGAAGGCCGGTCGAGGGGCCGGCCCGCTGAGAGTCGACCACGACCACCGGAGTCTCCGTCATGCCGGCCATGCCGAGGGCTTCGACCATGAGGCAGAAGCCGCCGCCGCTGCTCGCGGTCATCGCGCGCACGCCGGCGTAGGAGGCTCCGATCGCCATGTTGATCGCAGCGAGCTCGTCCTCCGCCTGTTTCACCATGATTCCGAGCGGCCGGGAGTGGGCCGCCAGCCAGTGCATGATCGACGTGGCGGGCGTCATCGGGTACTGGGCGAGGAACTTGCATCCGCCCGCGGCGGAACCGAGACCGATCCCCTGGTTCCCCGTCATCAGGAGCTTCGGAGCGCCCCGCTTCGCGACCGCGTGGTCGAGCGGTCCCACGACCTTCTGGGCCGCGGCGTATCCGTCCGCGCTCGCGCCCAGGTTCCAGTCGACCAGTTCCCCCTTCTTGTGGCCGAACGAGTCTTGGAGGACCTCGTGCAGCATCGGGAGCGGGATTCCCGCGAGGTAGGCGGCCGCCCCGATGCCCCCCGCGTTCTGGAGGATCGACTGGCTCGTGTACTTGCGGGCGATCTCGAGGGTGGGGATCGGGACGAGCCGGACGCCCGGGGGCAGGTCGCTCGCTTGGACGGGGAACTTCTCGGGGTCGAACACGACGGCGCCCCCGGGGCGCATCTCCGAGGCGTGGGCGTGGACGGTGGACGGGTCCATCGCGTAGAGGATGTCGAACCCGTCCCCCTGGGAGAAGATCCGATGCTCGGACGCGCGAGCCTGGAACCAAACATGACCGCCACGGATGACCGACTGGTACGCGTTCATCCCGAACACATGCCAGCCGAGGCGGGAGAAACAGCGGGCCAGCGACTCCCCGATCGAGGCGATCCCATCGCCGGCCTGGCCACCCACCCGAATCGCGATGTCGCTCATGCCCGATTGAGGGTCCGTGCGTATTAATGGGTTCCTCCGAGAGCGTCGTCATTCCTATGAATGGTAACGCGTACCACGGGGGGATGCCCGGTTCGGTGCGGGTCCGGCTGTTCGCTTCGGCGCGTGAAGCTATCGGACGACCCGAGGTTGAATGGGCCGTTCCCGCCGGTGGAATCGTCGCGGAGGAGCTCGTGCGCGCCCTCGGCCGCCGCTTTCCGGCGCTCGCGCGGGTGCTTCCGACCTGTCGGTTCGTTCGGAACGGGAGATACCTTAACCAACTTTCCCAAACCGTGCGCCCGGGGGACGAGTTCTCCGTCCATCCCCCCTACGGAGGAGGCTGACGATGGGGGTGCGGCTCGTGCGACGCCCGCTCTCGGTGGCCCGGGCCTACGCGGAACTCGAGGGTTCCGGCCTCGGTGCGGTCACGGTCTTCGTGGGGCGGGTGCGTCCCGACCCGAGTCCGCAGGGCCGGGTCGAGGCGCTCGACTATGAGGCCGACCTCGAGCCCGCGCTTCGGCGGCTTCGGGCGATCGAGGCCCGCGCCCATGAGCACTTCGGGGCCGGTCGCACCGTCCTCTGGCATCGGATCGGCCGAGTCCCGGCGGGGGAGGTCGCGGTCATCGCGGGCGCCGCCGCCGGCCACCGAGCGGAGGCGTTTCGCGCCGCCCGCTACCTCATCGAGGAGCTCAAGCGGACGGTTCCGATTTGGAAGACGGAGCGATCACGACCCGGGCGTCCACCGCGACCACGCCCTGGCCGGCGGGGCGCACGATCATCGGGTTGATGTCGAGCTCCGTCACTTCGGGCACGTCGACCGCGAGCTGCGAGACACGTTCGATCGCCTCGGTGAGCGCGACCACGTCGCTCGGTGGCTCGCCCCGCACCCCTTTGAGCAGCGGGTAGGCCTTCACCGACTCCACCATGTTCATGGCCGAGCGGGTGCGCAACGGAGCGAGGCGGAACGTCACATCCCGCAGGACCTCGACGTAGATTCCTCCCATCCCGAAGACGACGATCGGCCCGAAGTTCGGGTCGCGCTCGACGCCGATCAGTACCTCCTTGCCTCCCTCGATCTGAGCCTCGACCTCGAACCCCTCGATCCGCGCATGGGGAACCGCCGCTTGGAGCGAACGGTGCATCCGTTCCCAGGCCCCGCGCAACGCCTCCGCGTCCACGATGCCGAGCGCCACCCCGCCCACGTCCGTCTTGTGGGAAATGTCGGGCGACGCGACCTTCAGCACCACGGGGTACCCCACACGCTCCGCCGCGCGCAGCGCTTCCTCCAAGGAGCTCGCGGTCTCCACCTTCGGAAACGAGACCCCGTAGAGCCGGAGGAGCGAGCGGGCGGCGTGCTCGGGGAACAGGTGCGACCCGGTCGCCCGAACGCCCTCGACGATCGCTCGGACCGCCGCGTGGTCGACCGGGAACGAGACGACGCTCGTACGAGGCCGAGTCCGCCAGGCGTGGTAGCGCGCGATGCTGCCGAGCCCGAGGACCGCCTCCTCGGGGAACGTAAACGTCGGAATCCCGTGCTCCTCGAGGATGGCGACCTCGTGGGAGAGGTCGGTCAGCCCGAAGAGGCACGCCACGACCGGTTTCGAGGCCTTCGACCGGGTCTCGAGGATCGCTTTCGCGACCGCCTCCCCGGTCATCCAGGGGGTGGGGGTGGAGATGACGAGAGCTCCGTCGATGTCCGGCTGGGCGAGGAGCATCCCGAGGACCTCGCTGTACTTGTCGGCGCTGGCATCCGCCGTCATATCGACCGGGTTCGAGACCGAGGCGACCGACGGGAGGGCCTTCCGAACCATCTCGCCGACCGGGGCGGAGAGCGGGTGGAGTTCGAGGCCGTTACGGATGGCCGCGTCGGCCGCCACGATCCCCGGTCCTCCTGAGTTCGTCAGGATGACGAGGCGTGGCCCGTCCAACTGGAGCCCCGAGGAGAAGACCTTCGCCGTCCGGAAGAGGTCCCCCAGCGTGTCGGAGCGGATCACTCCGGACTGGGCGAAGAGGGAGTCGTAGAGCTGGTCCCGGCCCGACTGGGCGAGGGAACCGGTGTGGCTTCGGACGGCCCGCTCGCCCGCGGGGGTACGGCCGCTCTTGATCACGAGCACCGGTTTGCGCTCGGTCACGTCGGACGCCGCCTCGAGGAACTTGCGTCCGTTCGCGAGGCTCTCGACGTAGAGGAGAATCACCTTGGTCGCCGGGTCCCGTCCGAGCGCATCGAGGAGGTCGTTCTCGTCCACGCCGGCCCGGTTCCCCACCGAAACGAACCGCGAGAAACCGATCCGCTCCGTGATCCCGTACTGGAGGATCCCCGCGCCGAGGGCGCCGCTCTGCGAGACGAACGCGATGTTTCCGGCCGGAGGAAGGGAGAGGCTGAACGTCGCGTTCAGGCTCACGGTGGGGTCGGTGTTGAACACCCCGAAGCAGTTCGGTCCGACGAGCGACATCTGGTACTTCCGGGTCCGTCGCACGACCTCGTCCTCCAGGGCCGCGCCGGCCTCGCCCATCTCGCGGAACCCGGCGGAGATCACGATCACTCCGCGGGCCCCCGCCTTCCCGAGCTCGTCGATCGCGTCGGCGACCGCCGGCGCGGGGACGATGACCACGCCCAGATCCGGCGCCTCGGGAAGGGAGGCGACGTCCGGATAGCAGCGCACGCCGGAGACGCTCTTCCAGATGGGATTGATCGGATAGACCGTCCCCTGGAAGCCGGCCTGCAGGATCGTCCGGAAGAGTCGAGTACCGACCCTTCCCGGTCGGTTGGACGCCCCGATCACCGCGATCGAAGAGGGGCGGAACAGCTCGTCCAACTCCACCGAGCGGCCGATGGTCATGGGCTCGACCGTCGGCCGCTTGGCCCCCGTTATATATCAACACAACGTCGGAACTCCATGACTGCCGACGACAGCCGTCCGGCATCGCGCCCGACCTCGGCTCCCCCGTCTCCCCACGGAGCCGCTCCGGCGGGCGCGCGCGGGGTACTCCAGCGGATGGACAAGGGCGGAGTCCGCCACGTGGTCGCGGTCGGCAGCGGGAAGGGCGGAGTCGGAAAGTCGTCGGTGGCCGTGTTGCTCGCCGCGGAGCTGCGCCGGCGCGGCCGCTCGGTCGGTATCTTGGACGCCGACATCACCGGACCCTCGATCCCAAAGCTGCTCGGGGTCCCGGGGCCTCTTCTCGACCGGGGGGAGGGGATTGAGCCCGCCGTCTCCCGCGAGGGGATTCCGGTCGTCTCCTCCCAGTTCATGGTCGAGGACGAGCAGACGCCCGTCATCTGGCGGGGTCCGCTCGTCACGCGGCTCATCACCCAGTTCTTCGGCTCCGTCCGCTGGGGGGAGCTCGACTACCTCCTCATCGACATGCCGCCGGGGACGAGCGACGTTCCCCTCACGGTCTTCCAGACGATCCCGATCGACGGAATGGTCTTCGTCCTCACTCCCCAGGACCTGGCCGCGCTCATCGTGAAGAAGGCGATGAACATGGCCCGCGAGCTCCACGTGCCGCTCCTCGGCGTGGTCGAGAACATGTCGTTCTTCAGCTGCCCACACTGCCAGACGAAGACCGAGCTCTTCGGGGCGAGCCGGGTCGGCCGGGTCGCCGAGGAGTACGGGATCCCCGTGCTCGCCCACCTTCCGGTCCTCGCCTCCATCTCGGAGCTCGGCGACGAGGGTCTCCTGAGCGACCAGACCGGCCCCGAGGTCGGCGAGTTCGCGACCGCCTTCGAGGCGGCGGTCGACACCGCTACGAAAGGCTCGATGACGGTGCTGTAGTCCGACGGAGCTCGCGGAACGGGACGACCTCGACCGGGATCCCTCGGCGGCCGAGCGCGGCCTTGAGGCCGGGGAGGTGGGCGTCCCCGACCACGACCGCGAGCCGGCCGAACCCCTGACGCCGCAGCGTGGCGAGTCGGTCGGCCATATGCTCGTTCCGGTCGTCGATGAGCACTCGCGCGATGGTCGGGCTCGCCTCCCGGATCTCGGCCGTGAAGCTCGCCGGGTCGTCCGTGTAGCGGTCCATCTCGCGCTGCACGACTCGGGCGGGCACGAAGAGTCCCACGAACGCGCTGAGGAGGAGCTGGACCCGTTCCTTGAACGGCATCGTCCGCACGAGGTTGAGGAGGGTGAGGCGGATCGGGTCGTCGATCAGGAAGACGGGGAGCTTCCGCTCCCGGGCGACCGTCACGGCGACCTTCATCTCGTCGCCGGGCGCACCCCCTCCGATCTCCGCCCCCAGTCGTCGCTGAACGACCGCCCAGAGCCGCGCGAAGACCGGCACACCGCGGGCCCGTCCGCGAGGGGTCGGCCCCATGAGCGCCTGGGCACGCTCCGGGTCGAGCTCGACCGCCACGCCGTCCAGCACCCGCTCGTTCAGCGTCGAGCGGAGCGGCCCCTCGAGGTCGACGACGTGGGCCGCTCCCAGGAGGAGCACCGGAGCCTCCGTGGTCCGGGCGTACACGCCCCAGAATGGCGTGGGCGGCTTTAGTAGGTTCACGGGGGACCGGAGGGTTCGGGTCGGTCCGCGCCGGAGCGCCGCTCCGCACAACTCCCATATACGGGAGGTGGGTCCGCGGGACCGATGGCCTACACGATCTTCACCGTCCCCTCGGCGAAACGGGCCGAGCTCGATGCGGCCCTCAAGGACGACACCGTGTCGCGGCAGAGCCAGAAGCTCCGCGAAGCGGCGGCGATGGGCGGGCCCGCGGGCGAGACCTACGTCCTCATCGAGGGGGCCGCGGAGGCGGTTCGCCACGCCGAGGAGCTCTTGGCCAAGGTCGGAACGAAGCTTCCGACCGCGGATGGCGAGGCGCTCTACCGACGGTTCAAGGACGAAGAAGAGGCCGCGTCGGCCGGTATGGGACTCTTCTTCACCGAGGGCTGAACCGCCGTCAGTCCGTGGTCGGCGCGTGGGACGGCTCGACGTCCTCGCCGCCCCCGAAGACCTGCTGACAAGACTGGTAGAACGCCTCCAAGCCCGACCCGTCCTTTGCGGACGTGGGAAGGAGCGAGCTCAGCGGCGACATCGTCTCGACCGCCCGGAACAGCTCGGTCGACAGCTGCACGTCCGGGGTCGGCGTCTCCCGCGTGACCGCCTCGTAGAGGCGGTCCGGTTCCTCCGACCAGCCGATCAGCTCCGCGAGCTGCTCGGGCGTGAGGACGTCGGACTTCGCGAGCAGGTTCAGGGTCGGGAGCCGGAAGCGGAACTCGACGCTCGCGCTCAGCATCCGGAGCGAGACGAACCCCCCGGGAGTACGCGCGAGCGTGGGGTCGAAGAGGAAGGTCAGCACCGAGCGGTCCCCGCTCAGGGCGTCCACGATTGCCTTCGAGGCTTCGCGGAAGGCGAACAGCTCGATCTGGCCGGGTGTGTCGACCAGTACGTAGTCGCTCTTGAGCTCCTGGACCGCCTGGCGAACCTCGAACACCTTGAGGGCGATCATGTCGGCCGCCGCGACCTGGGCGCCGTTCGGGCCGAGGCCGTACTCGTCCTCGAGGTCGGAGAGGCGAACCCACTCCCGGATGTCGACGTCCGGGGCGAGCTCGTCCCCTTCGACCCCCGGGTCGAGGTTGACGACGGTCGTGTCGTAGCCCGCCGTCTTCATCCACTCGGAGAAGGCGCGGACGAGGGACGTCTTGCCGGCCCCGGCCGTTCCGGTGAAGTAGACCGTGCCGGGCTCTTCCATTCACTTCTTCCCGGCGGTCGCCCGGAGCTTCCGGACCTCGGAAATGACGACCCGGAGGAACTTCGCCTTGGAGGTGCCGGCGCGTTTCGTCACCTTCACCCGCCCGGCGAAGGCATAGTCCCGGGCGGGGTAGTCCTTGTCGGCCTCGACCTCGGCCCGGAAACCGAGCCGGCGCGCGGCCTGGACGATCTCCTCGCTGGTCGGGTCGACCAAGGCCTCCGCCTCGGGCACCCGTCGTCCGTTCGAGCGATGCAGCCCCTTCTCGAGGTACGCCGGGTAGACGTAGAAGTGGTCGGGCATCGACGCCCCGGGTCCGCCCTACGCGGGAGGCGTGACGATGCGGACCCCGTTCAGGACGCCGTCCTGCCCCGGCCGGGAACGGACCCGGACCAGGCCGACCTCCGTCTCGAGAATCGCGCCCCTCGTGATGATGTTCCGCTGCACGTAGTTCGGATTCGCCGGGTTCTCGCGGACGGTCACGATCTTGACCGGCTGCATCTTCTTGGTCGCCGGGTCGAAGACGTTGATGGTCGGAGCCGTGAGGATGCGCAGCTTCCGGTTGCCGCCCCGGACGCGGTACTTCTTCACCGTGCCCGACCCGAGGGTCGCGATCTGGAGCTCCCGGGCGACCTCGAAGCGCCGCTTCTTGCGGATGGGGCGAAGGCGTCCGCCCGTGCGTTTTCTGCGGGAACGCCCCTGCCAGATTCCCATCGTCCCTCGGCGGAGGTGCGGTCGAGCTGGGTGGCGTATATGACCTTTTCAGCGTAGCGAAACGCCGAGGCGCGCCTCGCCCGCCCCGGCCCGCGGTCGGTGGCGGAATCTCCCCGCGGCGGGCGCCAGCCGACTTAAGGGGCGAGGCGCTCCCGACCGTGATGGGAGAGCTCGGTGGGCGGAGGATTCTCGGCCTCGACGAGGCGGGCCGGGGCTCGTTCCTCGGCCCCCTCGTGGTGGGCGCCTTCCTGGTCCCCGAATCCCGTCTCCCCGACCTCGTGGAGGCCGGGGCGCGCGATTCGAAGGAGCTGACCCCCGCGGCGCGCGAACGGGCGTACGCGGCCCTGATCAAGATCGGTTCGGCCCGTTCGGTCGCCCTCCCTCCCGCCGAGGTCGACCGGCACGTCCGACGCCGACAGTTGAACCAGCTCGAGGCGAAGTCGTTCGCCGGCCTCATTCGCGAGCTCGACCCGGACGTCACCTACGTGGACGCTTGCGACCCCAACGCCGGTAGGTTTGGCCGCCACGTCGCGGCGTTAGCTGGGACTCGCGGCGAGGTAATCGCCCGTCACAAAGCCGACCGGGACCTCCCGGTCGTCGGGGCGGCCTCGATCGTCGCGAAGGTGCGGCGCGACCGTGCGGTCGCCGAGCTTTCCCGCCGGCTCGGGACGGACGTCGGGAGCGGCTACCCGTCGGACCCGGCGACCGTCGACTTCGTCCGCGCGATCCTCTCTCGAGGGGAGCGCCCACCGCGGTGGCTTCGCGCCTCGTGGTCCACGATGCAAAGGGTTATGCCCCGTCCGCCGGCTCGTCCGCTCGAGGAGTTCTCCGATGACCGTCGAGGAGGTGCTCGCCTCCGTCGTTGAGCGGTTCAACCGGCATGCCGCGCGCACCCCCGCGGTCGCCGAGGAGCTGAACGGCCTCCATCGGACGATCCAGGTCCGGATCACGGACGGACTCAGTTACGCGGTCGACCTCTCGGAAGGACGGCTCGTGAACCTGCGGAGCGGCCCGGTCGAGCGGGCCGACGTCACGATCACGACGGACAGCCGGACGTTCGATGCGCTCGTGAAGAAGGAGATCGGACCGATGAAGGCCCTCGTGACCCGCAAGCTCGCCCTCGAGGGAAGCCTCGAGGACAAGCTCCTCTTCCGAAAGCTCCTGTAGCGCGGGCGCCCGTCCGTCGGGCGGAGTCTCGGTTCCTACGGCAGGAAGACACACGCGGCGATGCAGACGCCGTAGTGGTCCATCGGGATCGACAGCTCCTCCGTTCGGTAGTGGATGCGCCGGAGCTCGACCCCCCGGAAGTGGGCGATCTCCTCCATCCGCCACTTGAGGAACTCCTTGAGCGACTTCTGCGTCCCGTGGAGGTGGCCCTCGGCGACGTAGCCGCCCTCGCCGTCCGTCCGGAACCCGTAGGCGATGCCCGCGCTGATCACCTCGCCCTCGCCGCCGGCGTGACGGGAGAGGACACAGTGGGTGATCGCCCCGCGCGAGATGCGTACCCGGTCGACCTGGCGGATGCCGATCGGAAGGACGGAGGAGACGCTCACGAGGTTCTGCTCGCCGATGCCCGCCTGCAGCAGGGCGAGGTCGAAGGCGTTGAGCTCGCTCGTCTTGTTGATCCCCTTCCCGCTGGTGACGAAGAAGCGGGACGGTACCGGGATCAGCGTTTGCGCCGGCGGCTCGTTCGTCTTCGGCACGCCGGCCGATGAAGGAGGTTACCGCTTAAACTTTGGGCCCGGCGACGGCGCTACACCATGATCGCGTGACGCTGGCGCATGCTCACCTCGGTCTCTCCGCGCGCCACCATCAGCTCGGCGACCAAGGCGTCCGTCAAGCGGAGGCTCGCCGACTCGAAGAGCGTCCCCAAGGGAGCGATCCGCGGCCGCGAAGCGTCGTCCGGGAAGTCGAGCACGAGGAGGTGGGTCGCGGCGTGCGCCAGCTTCGAACCCTCGCGCGACGTGATGACGATCAGGTCGGCGCCCTCGCGCCGAACGATGTTCGCGGTCTGGATGGACGAGGAACTCTCCCCCTGGCTCGAGAGGATGAGCACGGCGTCGCCGCGACGGACGATCGGCGTCACGCTCTCCCCGATCACGTACGCGCGCAGCCCGGTCTGAACGAGCCGCATGGCGAACGCGCGGCCGATGATGCCGCTGCGGCCGGCCCCGTAGACGAAGATCTGCGGCGCCTTCGCGAGCACCTTGACCGCTCCGGCGATGGTCGTCGGGTCGATCCGCTCGAGCGCCGAGGTCACCCGCTCCCCGATGTAGCGGGAAGCCTCGACGAACGACGAGCCGTTACCGGCGTCGGGCGGGCCCATGGCGCTTCACTTCCTTGTGCTTCGGTTTCGCGACCGGCTTTCGCGCCGGACGCGCGGGAGCGTGCTTCGGAGGAGGAGGGGGGGCGGGCCGCGGCTTGACGGCCGGTGCGGGGCGCGCGACCGCCGCGACCGGCTTCGCCGGTGCGCGCGCGGGCGGAGGCGCGTGGAGCTTCGTCCACCGACGCGTGAGGGCCCGCTCGTAGAGGAGCTTCATGTACATCCCGTCGTGCTCGAGCAGCGGCGAGCTCGAGATGACGGTGACGTCGTAGTCCCGCTCCGAGAGAATCTCGGCGAGTGGGTCGAACCGGACCAGCCCCCGCTTGATCGGGGTCAGCCGGAACTCCCCCGGACCGTAGAACTCGACCCCCGAGAAGTTGAGGTAGAGCGGTCCGTCGGTCGCGCGAACGAACTCCTTCACGATCGGCTCCAGCTCCTCGGGCTCCTCGAAGCTGCGGCGCTCGCGCGCCGAGATGTGAGGGAGGTTGAGGACGGGGACGGTTCCCTTGACCCGCCGCACGAGGTCGAGGACCTCCTCGCGCGAACCGAAGACGTCGGGGTGGCCGCTCGGTTCGATGGCCAGTCGGACGGTCCCCTTCGAGAACCGGCGAAGCCAGTCGGCGAGGTCGATGACGATCTCGGTGAGCGCCTGCACGGAGTCGGCCCGGTCCCCGGGACCGTAGAAGCCGAGGTGCGTCACGGTGAGCCGGGCGCCGAGCCCCTCGGAGAGCACGCCCGCCCACTGGATCTGCCGGGTCGATTGCTCGCGCGCGTCGCTCGACCCGAAGAAGTCGACGTAGTACGGCGCGTGGAGCGTCAGGTCGACGTCGAGCGCCCGCGCGAGGGCTCTCGTCTGCTGGAGGTCGGCGTAATCCTTCGCAAGGCTCCACGTGAGCGTGGTGAGCGAACTGCGCCGTCGGATCGGTGCGGTGAGCATCTCGAGGGACGGAGTTCCGCCCTGGTGGTCTCCCGGTCCGACGTTGACGACCAACTGCTGGATGAGCTCCCGTCCGACCCGACCGACCTCTTCGTCTAGCGCGAGCCGGGTGAGCGGATTGACCTTGATGAACTGCACTTCCATCGCGGTGAGCCCGAGGTGATGCACATCCGCGATGCCGTCCCGCAGGGTGCGTCCCTTGCAGGAAAGAGGAATACCTGCCGGTCCGAATCGTATCACGACTAGTCAGACCTCAAGGAAAGGGAAAGGCGGGTATTCTCCGAAACTATATATCGAAAGCCCGGGGAGTCGGGACCTCGACCCGGTCCTGCGTTTTCCCCCCGGGTCGACGACCGCGCGCCACCAGGTAGACCTCGCTGGACGGTTCGCGCGAGGCCGGCGGCTTCGTTCGACGAACCTCCTCGAACGACCGGCGGAGCTCCTCCTGCAACCCCGTTACGAGGTCCCCGTCGAACACCTTCGCGACGAAGGCGCCGCCGGGCCTGAGGACGGTGAGCGCAAGGCGAAGGGCCTCTTCGACGAGGCCGACCGACCGAGCGTGGTCGGTCGCGTAGGCACCGCTGATTCGCGGGGACATGTCGGATAACACTAGGTCGAACGGCTCCGGGGGAAGGTGCGAAGGAAGCGCGGGGTCCCCGACCCGTCCGCGGACGACGCGGACGCCTTCGATCGGCTCGATCGGGCGCAGGTCGACCGCGACCACCATGCCTCGCGGTCCCACCCGATCGCGGGCGACGACGGACCAGCCACCGGGTGCTGCGCCGAGGTCGAGCACCCGCGCGCGGGGGCGGAAGAGGTGGAACCGTTCGTCCAAGTAGGCGAGCTTGAAGGCCGCCCTCGAACGGAGGCCCTCCCGCTGGGCGGCGCGGTAGTACGGGTCCCTACGGCGCTCGGCGAGGAAGCGACGACCCATCGCCGTCCGTCAACGACCCGGACTAAATGAGGGGCCACCGTCCACCGGTCACTCGACGAGTCCGCCCCCGTGAGGCCCGGGCAGGGCGGAAAAGTGGGGCCGTCCGAATTTGAATCGGAGTCTCTTGCACCCCAAGCAAGAAGGATGGTCCAAGCTACCCCACGGCCCCACGCCGCGCCGGCGGCGCGCCGACCGGGACCGGTTAGATAATGGTTTCAGGGCCCGACCACCGTCAGTGGACGAGCCACCACGCGATGATCCCGGCGGTCGCGATGATCGCCGTGTTGAGGAGCGCGAGCCAGAAGAACGACCAGAGCTCCTGCTTGCCCTCCTCGGGGGTCGTCCCGTCCGGCGGAGTCGAGCTCCCCGGCGTCGGCGTGTAGGGATTGCGGTACGCCTCGGTCATCGGTCGGGCGTCCGACGGGTCCTGCCTTCTTTAAGGCTCGGTTCGTTCGCTCAGCCGGCGAACCACGGGACGCGCGCCGCCGAGCCGGTCGGCTTCAGCACGAGGTGGTGGAGGTTCGACCCCGAGTCTCCCGGCGCGTAGCTGTCGCGCACCGCGAGCTGGTAGAGCACGAAGAGGGCGTCCTCGTCCGAACGGACCCCGAGCGACCGGTGGAGGTCGATGCCGAACCGGCCACGCAGGAGCTGGAGCATCTCCTCGAAGTCGACCGGGCTACCGCCCTCCTCGGCTTGGGCCCGACGGAACAGTCCGGCGACGATCCCGGTCGCGAGACGCAGGACCTCCTTCGGCTCGACCACGCGGAGATGGAAATGAGGAGGCGCCTCGGCGCGTCCCGGCGGCGGGACGACCAGCACGGACACCTCGCTCTCGATCGAGAGCCCCAGGACCGGACGGAGTCGGGCCCAGGCGGACTCCGCGCCCTCGTCGGTGCCGACCACGAAGATCGCCCGCGGGGCAGCGGGCCGAGCGGCGGAGAACCTCGTGGCCCACGCCTCAATCTGGGCGGACCCGTCCGGGTCGCCGCCCGACGGGACGAACACGGGGAACGTCCGGCGCGGGACTCCGGCCTCCTGGACCCAGAACGCCGCCGGCGCCTCGGTCGCACGGGGGGCCGCTGGAAGACGGGAGAAACCGAACCGCTTGAGGGCGCTCTCGGCGGTCCGGAGGCGGTCGTCTACGCCGCCGGCCCGGTCGGTATCTGCCATCGCTGGTCCTAGCAACGTTCCCGAGATAAGCTTCGCGTGCGAACGAACCCCGACGTTAGTGGACCGGCGAGAAACCGGCGTTAAGGAGGGGGGCGTTCGCGACGATCGCGAGAACGACCATGAGGAGGTACGGCCCCGAGTAGATGAACCCCAGCCGGGCCGTGCCGCGGGTCACGGTGCGCCACAGGGGCGCGGTGAGGGCGATGAAGAGGAGGCCCAGGACGACCAGGGCGACCACGACCGGCCAGGTGACCGACCCGAACCAGCCGACCGCGACACTCGCCGGGAGCAGGAGGGCCGCGGAGACCACCACGACCTTCCCGGAATAGGCGACGTCGTCCATCTTCGGCAGCATCGGAAGGCCGACCCGCGCGTAGTCGTCCTTGAGGAGGAGCGCGAGGCTCCAGAAGTGGGGCGGGGTCCAGAGGAAGACGAGGAGCGCGAAGGCCAGGACGCCGGGAGTCCACGTCCCGACCGCGGCCGCGCTCCCAGCGAGCGCGGGCGCGCTCCCCGCGAACCCCCCGATGACGATGTTCCAGCTCGACCGGCGCTTGAGCCAGAGCGTGTAGACGAGGACGTAGGTGAGGGCCCCCAGGAGGATCGAAACCCCGGTGAGCGGGTTCAGTAGCGCCGTCGCGAACCCGATCCCGACCGCGAGCAGGACGAGGCCGAAGACCGCCGCCGTCGAGCTGGGCGCGATCCGTTCGTCCGGGATCGGCCGCTCCTTCGTGCGGCGCATCCGCGCGTCCAGGTCGCGGTCGAAGTAGTGGTTCAGCATCGCCGAACCGGCGCTCGCGGCCGCCCCCGTCACGACGAGGAGGGCGAGGCGTACGAAGTTGACCGAGGTGGGCGAAGCGAGAAGGAACCCCCCGACGCCCACGAGGCAGATGAGGGCGGTGATCCCCGGCTTCGCGAGTGACACCCAGTCACTCGGCTTCCCCCAGCGCGGGGGAAAGACCGGCGGCGGGGAAAGTGCGGAAGGGTCCACGGCCGATACCGCCGGGCGAGGAACGGAGGGAAGGGATTACGCTTCCCGGGCCGGCACGTTCGGCTTCGACCTCGGCTCGGGACGGGCGGAGTACGTTGCCGCCGGGGAAGGCGTCTCTTCCGAGGCCCGGCGGGCCCACTCGACCCAGCGGCGCGGGAGCTCCCGCATGTTCGACAGCAGCACGAGGATGAGCAGGAGCCCGAAGAGGAGGGTCGCGATCGCGAGATGGACGAGGACGAACTCGGGTCTCAACCCGCTCTCGACCACGACGCCGCCCAGGAGGGCCTCCGTGACGACCAGCGCAAGGGCTCCGACGGAGAGCCGGAGCAGCACGCGGCGGCTCCGCTCGTAGACGACCCCGAGGAGCGTCAGGACGAGGATCGACACCGACAGGAAGAACGCGACCACCCGGTGGCTCCATTCGACCGCCGCCCCCCCGACGTAGGCGGGGAGCAGGTTCCCGTTCGCGTAACAGGTCGGCCAGTGGGGGCAGGCCATCCCGTCGTCGCTCGCCATCACGTTCCCCCCCAGGAGGATGGTCGAGTAGCAGAGGACCGCCGCGAAGATCGCGGCGGCGCGGAAGAGGTCGTGGCCGCGCATCGTCCTACGTCGCCTCCGAGGACGCGGGCGCCGGTGCCGCCGTCGGGACCGGCAGGGGAACGCGGGACGGCAGCGGGGCGGGTACGGGGCCGGTCATGGTCGACGGCAGGGGTTCCCCCCACGGGTCCTCCGTCGTCACGGGCTCGCCGGCGTAGAAGCTGTAGATCATGTTGTAGAGGAAGACGAGCTGGCCGATGCCGAGGATGAAGGCGCCGAGCGTCGAGAGGAAGTTGAGCGCCTGGAAGTTCCCCGTCCAGAGGTAGGTGTAGACGCGGCGCGGCATCCCTTCCGCCCCGAGGATGAACATCGGGAAGAGGAGTAGGTTGACGCCGACGTAGGTCATCAGGAAATGGACGTGGCCGAGCCGCTGGCTGTACCAGCGGCGGGTCAGGATCGGGAAGTAGAAGTAGATCCCGGCGAAGATCGCCATCAACGTGCCGCCGAGGATGACGTAGTGGAAGTGGGCCACGACGAAGTACGTCCCGTGGTAGAGGTAGTCGATCGGCACGGAGGCGAGCATGAGGCCGGAAAGCCCGCCGATGACGAACCCCGTGATGAACGCGACGCAAAACCACATCGGTACCGCCATCCAGATCCGCCCGCCCCAGAGGGTCGCGACCCAGTTGAACGTCTTCACGGCGGACGGTACGGCG
>Ga0187770_10000404_pt1 | contig 20927 bp, 23 predicted proteins | sample 0116_SJ02_MP02_2_FD_133154 | JGI IMG/M metagenome (GOLD analysis project Ga0187770, IMG submission 133154) | Tropical peat soil microbial communities from peatlands in Department of Meta, Colombia - 0116_SJ02_MP02_20_MG | ecosystem: Environmental > Terrestrial > Soil > Wetlands > Peat | place...
CTCTCCACTCTTACGAGGCCGAGCATCTCGGCGGCGTCGAGTATGGGAAGAAGGACGGCGACGTCTGCCCCCAGCTCGTCGGCGAGCTTCGGAATATCGACCCTACCTCCGATGCTGCCCGTGACCTCGACGAGGCTGATGACCTGGCCCCCGCGGACATTTGCCGGCATCTCCAGGGCCGTTGGGAGGGGCCTATGAGGCTCTGCCAACTATCTCATCTCCCTGGCACCGCCCGGGCCTGTTTTAAGGACGGAAAAGGCGTTCATGATAGGAGTGAATACACCTTGTCTACCCACTGGAAAAACTCCTCCGACTGCTTGTTCCTTGGCCTGGGTAGGTCGACCTTCAACTCCCCTGCCACATGAGCGGGCCTGGAGGAGAGCACCACCACCTTATCTGCGAGTTCGATGATCTCCTCGACGTTGTGGCTCACCAGAATCACCGTCTGTACTGAAGTCTGGGGGCTGATCAGAAGCGTGTATGTCTCCTTCCTGAGCCTCTCGGCCGTGAGGTCATCCAGGGAGCTGAATGGTTCGTCGAGGAGCATAACCCTCGGGTCCGTGGCCAGCGCCCTGGCAACTCCGACTCGCTGCTTCATTCCCCCCGAAAGCTCGCCAGGATAGACGCTCTCGAATCCCTCGAGGCCTGCGATTTCCAGGGCGTTCTCAGCCTTCTCCTTCTTCTGTTCCTCCGAGAGATCGTTGCGCGAGCCGAGCCCGAAAAGTACATTCTCGAGGGCCGTGCGCCATGGCAGCAGAACGAAGTTCTGGAAAACCATGGAGATGTCGTTTCTGGGCCCCGTCACCTCCGAGTCCGCTACCCTGACGGTCCCCGATGTAGGTTTGATTAGACCCGCGATGATACGGAGAAGGGTCGACTTCCCGCACCCCGACGGCCCTGTAACTGCAACGAGCTCGTCCTTTGCGGCCGTCAGAGAGACATCCGCCAGCACAGGGAGCGGTTCCCTCTCCTTGAGGTAGTCTAGGCTGACGTGGTCGACGGTGACAACGGTGGTGCCAGCGGCAATTTGGACTGTGCCCTCGGACAACTCTCCGCTCCCCGGGCTGTAGCGGTTATACGTGTATCGAGATTCAAGAGAGCTTGGGAATCTGTTAATACACCAGCCGCTTAGTTTCACCTGCATGGACCTAGCCAAACAACTCGCCGAGGCGAGGTACATCTCGCTTGAAACCTACAGGAAGAGCGGTGTCGCTGTCAGAACGACGGTCTGGCTAGTCGAGGCCGGCGGCCAGATCTACATACGGACGGACCCGAACAGCGGCAAGGCCAAGCGGATTCGCCGGAACCCCCGCGTTCGCGTCGCACGGTCTGACATGGGAGGGAACGTTAAGGGAGACTGGGCCGAGGGCGAAGCCACTCAGGTCGACCAGAAGGAATCGGAGAAGGTTAGGGAGTTATTCAGGAAGAAGTACGGAATGCAAATCAGGCTCTTGGGTGTCATCTCCCGGCTTCCTGGAGGGCACCGAGACGACTCGTTGGTGCTTGGCATTCGGTTGGCGAATCATCCGCAAAGGGGTACGTTTCCGTCCGTCAGGGAGAAAGTAGAGGTGGGCGACCTCGTTCATGACAAGAACACCCTTGGGCTTACCGACGATGGCCGATCCCCTGCGTAGCAGTCGTCGCGCTGGCTGAACTCAATCCAACATTGAACTACCCTGGCATTTTCTACACCACTATTCACTGGTGTCCTCCCCCGGCACGTTGGAGCGCTAACGCTGGCGAAACGCTGGCGAAACGCTGGCTTAAGCTACGCATATTTCGCTGTTGGCAACGCCCGCATTCCCTACTACGGGTCTCGTGTGAATCGAAGTAGGCCTCCTTTTCTCATCCGACTCCCAGAGGACAACCCACCCCAGCACTTTTGGGGCCCCTGGCGGGGATCATCTGTTGTACGTGTAACGCTTGGTGACTCTGTTATACAGCCGCCTCCATACAGTCAGGTTGAATGCGACAATAAGCACCGTCATGGAAATCACTGCCAGCGCCAACGTCAGGTAGTCAGCTTGGTTTGTCGCTACGGTGATTGTTTTCCCAATCCCAGAGGCGACCTGAGTCAGGGGGGGCTTGGAGGGGGCCGTCTGGAAGTACTCCGCGATGATAAGTGAGTTCCACGCCCCTCCGACAGCGGTGATCGCACCTGTGACCAACGCCGTGAGGGCGCTGGGGATGTACACGTTCCTCCAGGCGGCCCATCTGTCGACCTTGAAAACATTGGGAAGGTCCTTGATGTCCGCGGGGAGAGTCCTGACCCCGGCCATGACGTTGAACACGATGTACCAGAACACCGATAGGAAAATCACAATCGCGGCAACTATTTCGGAATCATGTCCAATCAGAGGGATGAGGACTATGGCCGGAAGGAGTATGGGGGCCGGGATGGACGAAATAACTTCTAGGATTGGTGAGGCCGTATCGTAAAGTTTGAAGTTGAGCGAGATGACTATTCCCATGGGGAGGCCTATGGCGATGCAGATCGCGACCACGTACCAGACCCTCACGAACGACACAGCGAGGGAATATAGTATTCCGGCCTCGCTTGAAGCCAGAGTGTAAGCTGACGGCAGGTTGCTGATGTTGAGGCTCCCGGACCGCGAGACAGTCACTGCTATGAGCACGAATACGAAACCAAGAAAAATTAGCACCGCGTACTTGAGGCCTCTTCTGAAACGAGAGATCGACGAGGTGAACCTGGTCACACCACTGTCGTGCGCCAGCAGGAAAAGTTTCGAGATGCTCCTGTGATTCACCCAGGAGTAGAACCGCATGATAGGGTCCCGATGCGCCTCCCTTGGCTCCTCCATCATCTTGAACCTCTCAGACCATAGGGCGAACTCCCGCAGAAACAGGAACCTCCAGATCACGACAGTGACAATCAACGAAGCGATGAGGAGCGCGTAATCGGGGTAATCGGGAGGGGTGGAATTGCTGAAGCTCGTTACGGCTATGCCTATTCCGTAATTGACAGGTATGGTGGTTGAACCGACACTTATGATTTCGCTTGCCACAAGGAAGAACAGCCCCACTGCCCACGAGATCTGCGTGTTGTAGGCTATCCTGCTCATCGAGGCCGGAATGTACAGGGTCCGAATCCGCTGCCACGCGCTCGCATGCGAGACGTTGAGAAGGTCATAGTAGTCCTGGGGGATCGCTTTCACCGATTCGTACACCCCGAAGGCGATGTTCCACGACATGCTGGTGAAAATGAGAACGATGACGGCGAGGTTGGCGCCTATGGCGTTCGGGAGCACGCCATAGATGCCGCCTATGACGAACGGGAAGAACCCCAGTATTGGAATCGATTGGAATATGTCAAGCAGGGGGAGGATGACTGCTTCCGCCCTTCTGCTCCTTGCCGCCCAGATCCCCACTGCCAGTGCAAAGAGGATGCTCAGACCGAGGGCCAGAATCATCCTGACCCAAGAGGCTGCGATATCGAGGGCCACGAGGCCGAATTGAAGCGCTACTATGTCCCTTCGAAGTTTGGCGCGACGGGGCGCTGTATTTACAGCTATTTGCTGAAGGCGAGGGGCTCGTTAATTCGTTGTTGGTGACAAATTCACTTTGACGACGAAGTTCCGCAGGCTCGGCCCGCCAGGGGGGTGGTGACGGGGAACGAGGCTTCCACGGCTCTAATCCCTCGAATGGATGGGTGCAGTGCGACTTGGCGACCCCGGGTCGATAGGTCACAGAGCCTTGCAGCTTACTTGCATCACGCGATGTACGGGGTGCTTGACGAGTCGAAACGGCTGATGGTCTGGTATTCTCCCCTGTCCCTGATGACGGAAAACGTCGAAAGCCCGGGGAAGAATTGGTCTAATGGACGCACGGCCATCTCCCCCGCCAGGTGCCTTCTCCCAAGGTACTCATCCGCAATTTTCCTCCCGAGAGTTCTCACCTGCCGGTCACTGGTGTAGCCAAGACTGTGGAGGTACTCGTGAAGAAGTATCATGAAGACGTATGCGTTTCGCTTGGTTTTCGTCTTCGAAAGTTTCTCAACGATTCTGAGCAAGTTCCTGTTCATCACAATCGCATTTGAGCCCATTTCGTGGTACGCGCCTACGTCGTTGGGGATGTCCCCCAGCACTAAAGTGAGCCCAGCGCGGTGCTTCCCGATGGTCCGTTCGGTGGCTACCTTCACCATCTCGAAGATCTTGTCAAACCCCTCGGCGGAGGACAGGGCCCTTCTGTTATCGATAACTGTCATGGGCGTAGATGGAGAAGGTCGTAATTAAACCAAGTCCTCTGATTGTGTCTGAAATTGTTGGATTAGACCCGATCCGCCAGCGCTTCGAGGTCCGTCAGGTCAATGCCAAGCTCTTCCCAACGGAACGGCCGAGACCGGGGCGATTCAACCTGAGCTTGGATTGCCACGTTATCACCTGTGTAATAACTCGGATAATATATCGGCTTTGAGGGAGCCGAGTTGACCAGCGCTGTCTTATAAATTGACAAACCTAGGTTTTTATTTGCGTAATAACCAACCGCTCCCGTGCCAGTAGTCTTCCGGGTCATTTTGGGGAAGACCGGGAACAGCCTTAGGATTACACTCCCCAGACCTATCGTCGAAGGGTTCGAGTGGAAGGAGGGAGACGAAATCGTTCTCTACGTTTCCGAAGGGGAAGTGACGATAAGAAAGGCTACAGACAAGAAACACTAATTACGCTATTGATTTTCCACACCTTTCACAGAAGAGCATCGGAGTGGCAAGGTGCGTGCCGCAGTGCGGACAGACTATTCCCCCTCCCTTGTTGGTTTGGGCCCCCTCCTTTGGCGGGAGATCCCTGACGCTTCTCCTCCCTAGGGCAACGGCTATTTCCACCATGGCCACTATTGGGACAAAGACGATCAGGTCGAGCAGCGGCCCGCCGTCCGGCGTTAGGAAGAGTCCTGTTACCACCCAGATTATGAACCAAATTATCAGCCTGTTCTTGGAAAAGAAGTCGGCAGATACGACCCTTAGACGGATGAACGTGTATACGAAGACCGGACTCGTGAACGAAGCTGCCGTCGCGACTATGATCAGGAATATGACGTAATAGAATGCCCCCGCGTCGATCAGAAACGCTGTCTGGGTGGAAACGAAGAAGGGGGATAGGGCAATTATGAGTAATTTGGCAAGGGCGAAGTAGCCGAAGAGGAGTCCTACGACGAAAAGGATTGACATGGAGGCGACGAAAGGGTAGACGAGGGCCCTCTCTTTCTCGTTCAGGGCAGGATCGATGAACTTGTAGGCCTCGTAGGCAATCACAGGCATGTCGATGGCAGCGGTCAGGATGAGGGCGGCCACGAAGTAGATTTCCATCGGCTCGCCGATGCCTTTTGCGGCGAGCAACGTCCACCCAGCGGGGAGGAGGTCTGCTTTGACACGGCCGAGGAAGGCGGCGATGACAGTGTTCTCGAGGAATTGAAGTGAGACGTACTGCCCCGGGTTATGGATTGCGTTGAGCGGGTTCGCGGGGAAGAATATCAGGATGAGAAGTATGACAAGAAAGCTGATGGCGACGACTCTGAGTCTCTTCCTCAGCTCTTCGATGTGCTCAGAGAACTGGAAGCGACTGGAAAGCAATGGCCCAGTGAGCCGCCCGGCATCCTATTTTACGCTTAGGACTTCGCCTTCGCGACGATTTCCTGCGAGATTTGCTCCCTCGTCTTTCCTTCAGTGCTGATTCCGAGTTCCCTCGCAGTTTCTATGAGAACCTGGTCGGCCGACTTCGGCACCGGGGGGGAGCTTGTCGCCCCACTAACCGAACCTTGGAACTCCTTCGACGCCTGGTCGAACTCCCGCTTCGCCCTCCCTAGTCCCCTGGCAAGCTCTGGTATCTTCTGCGGGCCCCAGAGGAATATCACGATTACTATTACCCCTATCACAATCCACTGGAGCGGATCGTCGAATGCCATCGTTTGAAAGGGACTCGTGCGACCTTTATACGCCTTTTTGCTAAAACGAACCCACAAAACAAGGGCTTTCTTGCGTGCGCAGCGCAGGCCTCTCACGGAAGCTCCCGTGCGCTAACGTTTTATCCAGCCCGCGGCCGGCTAGCTTCAAGGACATGATGACCCGAGTAGAGGACTACTGGAGGCTCACGAAGCCTCGCATCTGGGGCCTGCTCGTCTTCACGGGTGTTGTGGCGATGGTGGTAGCCTTCAGGGAGACGCCCGGCTCAACCCTTTCCCTGAGGCTCATTGTAATTGGGACGGCGGCGCTTGTGCTCGGAAGCGCGTCGGCAGAGGTGCTGACCAACTACCACGACAGGGACATTGACGGCATGATGAAACGGACAATGAAGCGCGCCCTGCCAGCAGGGCGTGTAAAGCCCCGGAACGCACTCGTCTTTGGTCTAGTAATGGCCTTGTTCTCGGTACTCGTCCCGCTCGCCCTTATCAACACCGCCTCTGCCGCGTTCATGCTCATCGGGCTCCTAGACAATATCGTGGTCTATTCCCTGCTACTCAAGCGAAAAAGCTGGCTTAACATAATCCTCGGCGGAGTTTCGGGGGGCATGCCTGTGCTCGTGGGATACTCAGCGGTGGCTGGGACGGTGACCCCTATCGCGCTGTATATGTCCGCACTCGTAATCGTCTGGATCCCGACCCACATCTGGAGCCTGGCTATATTCAACAGGAAGGACTACGAGGCGGCCAAGGTCTCGATGCTCCCTATCGTCTTCGGAGACAGAATTGCGTCGATCTGCATAGCAGGGACGAGCGCCCTGCTTGCTGTCTTCTCGGTGGCCATCTTCTTCGTTACCCCCGTGAGTGTCATCTACATCCTGACAGCGTTGGTTCTTGGTGGCATCGTCCTGCTCTACAGCGCTAAACTCGCTTTGACCCAGAGCAACAAGACAGCCTGGACCCTCTTCAAGCTGACGAGCCCCTACCTGGCCGTCATATTCCTAGTCCTTGGGCTGACCGTTGGGGTCGCCTCCTGACCCCTACAGTCCACTGATGTTTGTCTGGACTAGCGGGAGATCGAGGGTGCCCCCCAATCCGGGCGCCAAGTATGTGAATTCGACTGGGAAATCGTCGGAGTTGCTCACATACGCTGTAAGGGTCGTCCTTCCCTTGGAGTACTCGTATGCGGCGCAATTGTATGTATTGCCGGAGACGTACCTTGTCGTACTGTAGGTCCGTGAAAGTGTGTACCCCGAAGGCTGGGTGAAATCGATGCCTCCGCTGGAATTTAGCTGGTGCCATTGGGTTGATTGGTTGGTATCGCCGTGAGTTCCGTACCTGAGGGTATAGTAGCTCAGTGTGTCGACGGCCGTGCTGTTGAAGTTGATAACCTGGATTCTGATCGTGAAGTTGAATGTGACGCCTAGGTACGACGTCTCCCCCGAATACGTACCATAGGCCCCGTCGAACAGCCATGGTTGCTTCTTGGAAGAACCGAAACCCCCGAGGAAGTAAACTCCTGCTACAGCAGCCACGGCGATTATCACGGCGATGACGATTGCGAGAGTACGGTTTCTATGGGAGGGGACTGGTGGCGGGGAATATACGGCGCCTCCTCCTTCCTGGCGGAAACCAGAGTACATTGGCCGGTACATGTGATCAAAACGTGTTTTTCGGCTCTTAATCAATTATGGACTCGCACTACAGAAAGGCGCTCGATTATCGACAAGAATACGAGTGCAGCCGCAGTAGTTGGCATGAGCCAACCTGCTCCAACCGCTATCTGGACGTAGATTTCACATATGGGTATACGAATTATGAGCAGTTCTCTTCTAAGGAATCTCGGCAACTTCTCACCGGGCATAATGGAGGCCGTCGGCCAGACGAGGAGGCCACTCGAGTTACTGTCAGTGGCGAAGGAGTACACCGTGATAGCCAGCCTTCCGAAGAACAGCACGTCCCTGGCGCTTCAGGCGGTCGAGGGGGGAGCAGACGCTGTAATGCTCAACATAGACGGGGACGAGAGCTCGTCTCCTAGCCACTTCGGGAGCTACGATCTCCATGACGCCTACATCAACGACGTGATCTCCACGGTCTCCGTCCCATGCGGGCTGTTCATAGGAGGAGCAAGGCTGCTTACCGAGGAGTATTGGGAGAGGATCATGTCGAGCGCATTCAGCTTCGTCGAGATGTACGCCCACCAGATGCCGACGTTCGTCCTTTCCGATCAGAGGGTGAGAAAAGTAACAGCCATCTCCACCGGCTACATCCTCGAACAGGTCAAGCAACTCTCCGAGATCGAGGGGGTTGAGGCGGTGGACGTCGCTACAGTCCCGCATCAGTCCCGGGGAGCACCGTTCAGCGTACTCGACTATGCGACCCTTGGAGTGATAGCCAAACTTTCTGTGAAGCCTATCCTCCTCAGGACCCAGAAGAAGCTTACCAGGGGAGATGTCTCCAACGTCATGGCGCTCGGTGTGAAGGGCCTTGTAATCGACCCCTGCGTCCTCTCGGGGACTGATGAAGCGTATAAAGCGGAAATAGCTGGCCTTAGCCCAAGGGGAAGGCTTGCCGAAGAACAGTAAAATCCAGGCGGTAATTCTAGCCGGTGGACTGGGCACGAGGCTGAGGCCCTACACTCTCCTCCTCCCCAAGCCGATGCTCCCCGTGGGCCCGAGACCCATCCTGGAGCACATAATCCTTTGGCTAAAGAAGAACGGCATCACCGAGGTCATAATAACAACTGGGTACCTGGGGAAGACGATTCAGGATTACTTCGAGACCGGCAAAGACTGGGGGGTGAAGATTCAGTATGCAGCCTCTCCTCACCCCCTCGGGATCGCGGGGCAGCTCAAGTCGGCGGAAGGCAAGCTCCGTGAGAGGTTCGTGTGCGTATACGGAGACGCAATCTTGGAAATGGACCTGAAGAAGCTGATACAGTTCCATTCAGCCCACTCTGCCCTGGCGACCCTTGCTCTAATGAAATACAGCACCAACCTGAAGTACGGTTTCATTGAAACGGACCAGGGCGGTCTAATCAAAGAATGGAGGGAGAAGCCGGTGATCTCGGGGTACATCAACGTCGGGTGTTATGTCATGCAGAAGGCGTTCCTCAGGTTCATCCCCCCCAACCAGATGTACGGGATGAGGGAGGCCTTCGACGAGGCCATGAAGCACGGGAAGGTCTACGGCCTGAAAGTGGGCGGACGCTTCACCGACATCGGAGATACGAAGTCCTACAGGGAAGCCAACGATGAGTTCACAAAGAAGATGGGCAGGCTACTCTAGCGGGTTCGCCGCGCCATGAGGGTCATTGTCTTTGAAGACGATGGGCTCGCGGGGTTCGGTCCGCTCACCCTTCTTAGACACGCGAGCCTCCTGCGTTTGGGGACCAAACGGCTCCTCGACGCGCTGGTGGAGAAGATCCCTGACGCGACCGACGTTGGTCTCTGGGGGAGGCCTGAACTGGCGGCCGTCACCAAGGAGGCCACCCAGAATCACTACAACGAGAAGGTCTATGGATCAACGGTTCTTGTCAACGCCCGAGCCAAGCCGAGCGAAGGGCTCCTCCTCCCCGCCTCCTTGTCTGAGCCCTTTGTCGCCATATCCAAGGGGGAACTGGTGGTGGCCAGACTCGACTCAGTCTCACTCAAGCCCGGTGTCATAACAAGGAAGGAGGTCGCCTCACTGGCTAAGAGGGTCAAGAGAGTCGTTACCCCAGCCGAGCCCCTCTTCGGGGGATACTGGGACCTGGTCGAAGGGAACGGGATGGCCATCGCCGAGCAGGCGAAGCAATTCGAAGAGGTTCTCCCCGTGCCTAGGGGGGTCGAAGTCAGGGGCCCAGCAGCCAATCTCATGGTTGACGCGGGCGCAGAAATCGAAGGGCATGTCACCTTCGACGTTAGGCTTGGTCCCGTCATGGTGGACAAAGGAGCTTCAATCGAGAGCTTCAGCAGGGTCATGGGTCCCTGCTATATTGGGCCAAGAACGAGGATCATGTCCGCGCAGATAGGAGGCGGCACCGCGATTTTCGACTCCTGCAAGATAGGGGGCCAAGTCGAGAATTCGGTCATACTCCCCTGCACCAACAAGGCTCATCACGGCTACGTGGGGGACTCGTACATCGGTTCCTGGGTTAACGTCGGAGCCGGGTGTACCTTCAGCAACATGAAGAACACCTACGGGAACGTCAGGCTCGACTTCGGGGAAGATAGTGCAGACAGCGAGATGTTGAAGCTGGGGCCGGTCATCGGGGACATGGCTAAGCTTTCCATAGGTGCACTGGTGTACGCCGGCAAGGCCATCGGGGCAGGTTCCCAGGTGTCGGGTCTCGCGGCAAAGAACGTGCCGAGCTTCACGTTCTATGATTCCCATTCCGGTAGGGCCGTAGAACTTCTCATCGAGTCTGTCATCGAGACGCAGAGGAGGATGATGGAAAGGAGGGGGATGGCGCTGGGCAGGGCCGAAGAGGGGCTAATCAGGCGGGTGTTCGCCCTTACTGGCGTAGAGAGGAGGAAGGCCGGGGTGAAAAAGGGCCGTCTCGGGTGAAGATCGTCCCGTTTCCTAGCCTTTTCACCATCGAGCCGGCGGAGCCTGCCAGAGGGCCTGAAAAACGAAAACTGACTATCGGATACCTACCAGCTGGGCGAGCTCCTTTCGCGCGCTTGCCCCCAGCACCTGGGAGGCGCCTTCAGGGGACACGTCGCTCACGTATATTCCTCCGCCGAGCTCCAGGCCTGTCCACTGGGCCCTCTTCGGATAGACTTCAATGTGCCAGTGAATCTGCTTAGTCGTCTTCTTTTCCGAAGAGCTGTGAAATACCATGGTAAAACTGGGTGCGTCGAGTGCCTTGGACATTCCGCCCAGAGTCGATCTCAGCATAAGGGCAAGGTCCATCATTTCCTTCTGCGAAAGCTTGAGGATGCTTGTCATGTGCCTCTTCGGGTAGACCCAGAACTCGAAGGGGTGGGAGGAGACCCAGGGGGAAAAGGAGAGGAAGAAGTCCGTGGCAAGTATCTGCCTTGGTCCTCCAGTCTCCGTCCCCACCACCTGACACATTGGGCAGACACCAAGTTCGTTCAGGGACGTCTGTACAGTTTCCGCCTCCTCTTCGACGGCCGGGGGCACCCGAGGGGTGGTCACCATCTGTATGCTCGGGTGGACGGCTGTGGGCGTCCCCTCTTTCTCGCTGTTGGCGTATACGAGGACGTAGCTCACCCCCTTCTGCGAATAGAGCCACCTGACCTTGTCCTGCAGGGAGGCCAGTATGTTGGTCCACTGCTCCACGTCAATCTTCGCAAAGGGCTGGTCGTGCTTGGGAGTTGCGACCAGCACGTAGTGATAGCCCACCGCCGGCTCGCTGTAATGCGGGGACTCCCCGTAGGACGGGGGTGCATTGGGAGTGACGACGGGGTACTTCGCAGGGAATATCCGAACTGCCCAGTTTTTCACCACGTCTCCTTCCGAATCGGTCTGCTTGAGGAGGGTGTCCCCCCTCTTGACGAGGACTAGGTCGGCAGGCGGCGTCAATTCCTCGTTGCCGGCGCAGTAGTTGCACTTCTCCGCCTTCTGGGGGATGACCTGCCCGGGCTTGAGCCCCCTATCCGGGAGTATGATCGAGAGCTTCTCCGAGAAGTAGTCCTTCCTGATCTCGACCATGGGCGCGACATCGCGACTCAATCGCCACATAAGCGTTTGCAGGGCTGAACTGGTTTCGCGAAAGAAACAAATGGAGAGGACTTACGACACAGGCGCCAAACAATGAGAATAGGATACGTGCTGCTCGACGGTTGCGGGGACAGACCCGTTCCGGATCTGAACTACACGACCCCCCTAGAGGCGGCTTTCACTCCCAACTTGGACAGGATTGCGGCGGAATCGAGGCTCGGGAGCGTTACCACGGTGGGAAGTAGAATCGCGCCCGAGTCAGACATAGCGGTGTTCAACATGCTAGGCTACTCCTTCAAACAGGGGTACCCTGGAAGGGGGGTTATCGAGGCCGTGGGCTCGGGGCTCGAGGTGAACGAGGGGGACATCGCACTCCGCGCCAACCTTGCGTCTGCAAAGGGGAGAATGATCGTCGACAGGCGGGCAGGCAGGAACCTCACCCAGGAGGAGGCGGAGCTCCTGGCGAGAGACCTGAACAGCATCCGCCTCCATGGGGCGCATTTCGAGTTCAGGGCTACCATCTCCTATAGAGGGGTGCTTGTCATCAGGGGGGAGGAGCCCCTAAGAGCCGCCATTTCGAACACCGACCCCGCCTACGCCCGAGTCGGAGGATTCGGCGCAGCCAAGGAGCCCTCCGGGGTGGACCGTATCATGCGCTGCGTGCCCGAGTCCAAAGAGAGAGGCGCCATGAGAGCTGCGGAGCTCGTCAACGAATTTACCCGGGAGGCGCGGCGAGTCCTCGATTCCAGCGAGGTAAACAAGGAAAGGCTTCGAGAGGGAAAACTCCCTGCGAACCTTGTCTTGCTCAGAGATGCCGGGGACCACCTGCCGAACCCGACGCCTTTTGAGACGAAGTACGGGATGTCAGGGACCGCCCTGGTCGAGATGCCCGCTGAGGTGGGCATAGCTAAGCTCCTGGGGATGAAGATGGTCCCCATAAAGAACAGGAAGGACATATCTGAGAAGGCGAGGCTGTTCTCCTCCGAACTGAGGGATGGGACCGTGGTCTATGTTCACATAAAGGGACCGGACGAGTTCGGCCACGACGGAGATGCCAGGGGCAAGAAGAAGAACATCGAGTCGATAGACAAGGAATTCTTCTCTGCGGCCCTCAAGCACATCGATGACCTGACGTTCGTAGTCTCCTGCGACCACGCCACGCCGTGTACGCTGAAGAGGCACTCTGCCGACCCCGTCCCCCTGCTTGTGAGCGGAATAGGCAGAGGCGACGGCAGGAGGTTCAACGAGGCAAACGCAGCACTTGGATCTCTGGGCCACTTGAGGGGGAGCGAAGTGCTGGAGAAGGTGGTCAGAGGGGACTTCAGACCGCGTACTTCTTCAAGAGCCTGACTGCTCCCACGGCAGTGTCTATGGCATTTTCCACCCCCGCTTCGGGCCTGAAGTGGTTTGTGGCTCTGTTTGCCACGACCGCGAGGACTGCTCCAGTCTTGAGCCCGAACACCCTCCCCAAGGTGAAGAGCGTGGCCGCTTCCATCTCGAAGCAGAGGACCTTCGCCGCCCTCATGTCGTTCAGAAGTTTCAAACTCCCAGAGGGGAGGTATCCTCCGAACGACTTCCTCCCCTGCCCTACGTAAAACGCGTCCGTGGAAGCGACAATTCCCTCAGCATATCTCACCCCCCTCAAAGCCGCCGCTTCGCGGAGCGCCATCACCACGCCTGGAGTCGCTGCCGCAGGGTAGCCTGTGGGAACGTACTGAGCGCTCGTGCCGTCCATCCGCACCGATGCGTCCACTATGATGACAGAACCGGTCCTGATTTCGGGAGTTATAGCCCCGCAGGTCCCGACTCGAATCATGACCTTCACCCCCAGGCGCGCCAGCTCTTCGATGGCTATTGCGGCAGCCGGCCCGCCAATCCCTGTGCTTACCGCCACTACTCTCTCGTTCCCCACCCTCCCGGCATACGCGCGGTACTCCCGGTGTGACCCTAGGTCCCTGGCGTCCTGGAACCTCTCGGCAATCTTGGGAACCCTTCCTGGATCCCCCGGAAGGAACGCGATGCGGCCTACGTCCCTCTTCGCAAGCCTGACATGATATGGCCTCCCGCTTTCGTCTTTAGGTTCCTCGGCCAACTATTGGGACACCCTGCCTTCCAGTCCCTCCGGGGTGGTTAACAAGGGTTCTCGCAACGCTTAGGGAGGGGGAGCGTAGCATGTCCTGCAACGGGGCTCGTACATCTCCTTACCCCCAACGATTATCGTTGGAGAATCCTTCGGCGCTGGCTTCCCGGCTATCAGCCTCTGGGTCCTGGTTGCCTCCTGGCCGCAGACGACGCAGACCGCGCTCAGGTACCTCACCCTGTCCGCCCGGGCGGCGAGCTGCATGGTTGTGAGGAAAGGCTCCGCCCTGAAGTTGAGGTTCAGTCCACACGCTATCACCCGCCGGCTGTCTGCGAGCCTGTCCAGTACCCCCACCAAAGCCTCGGAGAAGAAGTTCACTTCGTCGACCCCGATGGCATCCAGCCCCTGGGAAACGGCGACCTCTTCGATTTTGTGCAATCCTCTGGCCGAGGAGGCGACGGTGTATGCGTCATATCTCAGCCCGTTGTGGGTGACCACCTGCTTCGCAGTGTAACGCTTGTCGAACGCAATCTTGAAGATGGCACCCTTCCTCTTGGCGTAGACCTCCCTCTCGACGAGCCTGATCAGCTCCGAAGTCTTTCCAGAGAACATCGGGCCGATGATAACTTCGAGGGTCAACTTTCCACGCGCCGTTGCCTGGGGGATTTATCGATTCCTCTGAGAACTCCCCTCTTACCATCAGTGAAGCGAGAATCGGCGACTGCTGCCTGCATCGGCAGGTGCTCTAGGGATCAGTCTCGTACGTTTCTAGGCGTCCAGGCAGTCTCCTCCCTCGTCAAGGAAAAGCCGGTCGATGTTCTGTCCCCTGCGAGCGACTGAGAAACTCCCCTGTCCGTTCCGCATCAGGACATAGGGTTTCGGCTGGCTGTGGAACGGCATGTTCATGACGATGGAGTAGGCTCCCACGTCACGGAATATTACCAGCTTCCCCGTCTCAGCGCCTGCCAGCTTCGACCTGCTGGATGTGGGGAAGACGTCGAGCGGATCGCAGAGCCTTCCGACGATGACGACCTTCTCCGCAGACGGCTTGCCCCCGGGGATCACCTCCACCGGGTACTCGTGCCGAAGCAGCGCCGAGTCGAGAAGCAAGTGGTAGCCGGCGTCCAGGTAGACGTACTTGCTTTCGCCGAAGTTCTTGGTGTTCACGACCCTGGAGACAAGTACCGTAGACTCGGCCGTCAGGTACCTCCCGCTCTCTGACACGAGGGTGAACCTGTCCCCTATGCTCTCGATTAGGCTGTTGAGTTGCCCTACAATCCTTAGTGCCAAGTCCTTCGGGGTCTGGACCTTTCTTCCATAGGGCGCAGGGAGGCCCCCTCCGATATCGAGGGTCCTCACATGGAACTCGCCGACCTGCCTTCTCGCGTCCAGGATGAACGCTTCGAGCTTCTCGATGGCTTCCGCATAGCAAGCAGGGTCTTCGATCTGGCTTCCAAGATGGAAATGGAAACCCTCAAACTGGAGAAGAGGAATTCCGAGAACCCTCTTCAGCACGTTGAGGGCGTTGTCCTGGTCAACACCGTAGAACTGGAGTCCGAACTTTCCGTGCCCCATGGACCCCCGGAGCTCTGCGTGAACGTGAACCTCAGGATTGACCCTGATCATCATCTTCACAGCGACGTTCATTCTGGAGGACGCTTCAGCCAGATTGAGGAGGCCGTTGTAGCTAGCCACCACTATCCTCCTCACTCCCATTCTCAGAACCTCTTCGTATTCGGCGGCGGTCTCTGTGGCGCTTGTGTAAATTACGTTCTCAGCAGTCGCTCCTGATTTTAGGGCGAAGACGAGCTCTCCGGGCGCCGTGAGGTCGAAGAGTATCCCCTCGTTGGCGAACGTCCTGATTACAGAGGGATTGAAGTTCGCCTTGACTGAATAGGCGACACGGTAGGCGCCCTTGAAATCCGCGAAGGCTTGCTCCATGTCGGTGACCTTCTTCCTCAGAGTAGCGGCGTCTATCAGGAAGTACGGCGTGCCATACTTCTCAGCTAGGCTGTATAATTCCCTGTCCGAAAACCTCGGCGCCGCAACGCCCGCGCGTGACACGGGCTGCGTGCGAGTGTCGACCAACTTTTTGTTAAAGCCTTGTTCGCGGAATTTCGCTTAAAAATGTATCCCCAACGAAACGAATTTCTTGAGGGAACGTGCGTGTCCGGCGCAAAGTCTTGGTTCTGGTGGCTCCCGGAGTTAACGGATGCGGAGTCGACTCGCTCGAGTATTCGAATTGGACCTCTCCGGGCCAGACGCTTCCGACCGTCATGTCATGACGACCCTCCCGCCCCCTCTAGAGAAACTCCCGCGAAAATTAGCTGCTGTCCACCGTCACCGTGTGCTATGCTTCCGACCAAGTGACGTCTTCAAGCGACGAGCAGGTCGGGAGGACCCCTTCGGAAATCGTTCTATCTGACGACACAGGAGGGTCGATGTTGGAAGATTATTGGATCTACATACTGAAGTGTTCCGACGGTTCGCTGTACACTGGTTGCACCAACAACCTGACCCGCAGGTTGAGAGCTCATCTCTCAGGAAAAGCATCTAGGTACACTCGCTCCCGGGTTCCCGTGACCCTGGCTTACTCAGAAAAGGCAGCTGACAAGGGGAGCGCCTTGAAGCGTGAGGCTCAGATAAAGAGGCTCACGAGGAGTGAGAAACTCTTGCTCTGCAGGGCATTTCGAGCCAGAGAGAAACACAGCACCTGCTAGCCTCGCCGAACAAACGAGTTGCCATTGCTGTTCTTGTTCCTGCATGTTGAAAATGTTCGAAAGCTGCGGCAGCCCGAGGCGTGGGACTCAGCCGGAGGTGAGGAGGCGAATGGGCCTGATAATTCCATCACATCGATGGGGTATGATTCCTACCCAGAATCCAGCAGATTGCGTTGAACCAACCCGTCGGTTGTGGCTAATGCGCCAATAAGTCTAATGAGACTTCGAAATCAGGACTCCTGTAGTTGAAGCAAGAGAAGGAACTGACACTCTACGAAGAACTATGGGAGTGCCGTTTCAGGATAGGCCGACAGTTGAGCGAGGAGTCGTCGCCTGCCCAGGCATATCCGTCTGGATTGGCCGAGGGCTTTGACCATCTATTCGGCAAGCTAGGGTAACCGCTCTAAGGGTGCAAGTGCTTTGAAGACCAATGGTCCGAGGAGCGTTTCGATACGGAAAAATCGACCGGAACATGGCAGACCGAAGCCGAGTTTCTTGCAGGTATGTTTTTCACCAACACTGGCACCAGTCCCAAGCGCATTTTATAATTCAAGGCGGCCAATAGTGGCCATGGCGTCCTGGTGGGCCCAGCTCACGCTGGGCGGCCTATCCCTGTCCAATGGGTAGAGTTTCGATGCTACTTGCCGACGACTATTTCGATCGAGGAGATGTTCCTTGTTTCTGGGCCTTCGCCAACGACCTCGGTGTCTATTCCGATGTCCTTGACCTTGAACTGGCCATTGCCCAGCCTCTTTGTGACGATCTCTGCCACGTCGACAGCTCTGCTGATTGCCATCCCTCTCGCCTTCACCACCACTTCGCCGGCCTGAGTGAGCTGGATGAGCGCGCTCATCGCGTAGTTCATCACTGGCTTCTGGCCCACGAAGATGTGGTTGTATGGCGCTGACCTCTGGGAGGGCGCGTTCTGCTGTGCTGGTGCTTCTGTGGCCTGTTCAGCGGCCTTTTGTCCCTCTGACTCGTTTGTGTCGGATTTCTTTTTTGGCATATGTCTGACCTTGTTCGGCATGGCCACCCCGACGCTTATTTAACCGCTGTGGGGGTTCCTCTTGCTTTTGGAAATACTCGCGGATTTCCACCTGGTTGAGCCCTTCCCCTGATTCAAAGAACCGCTTGACGTTCTTCGCCGCTGCGATTTTTGGCCCCCTCAGGTCCTCCCCTATGGGGGTTCCCGAGTTATGGAAGGTTCCGGCGAAGTTGGGCAGGTCCCAGGCCTTGGTGGTGAAGACCTCTTTGCGTCCCTCCTTCCAGAAGACATCTGTCGCGAACCTGCTCTCGGGCCTCTCTCTGAGCCACCTTATCAGCCCCTCTTCGTCGACTGTTTCTCCCCTACCGACGTTCACAATGATGACATTCTCTTTCGTCCTCGAGAGCAGTTCGTAATTGACCATCCCCCTGGTGGCTTCCGTGAGAGGCAGGGTGATGACTATGGCGTCCGCGGCTGCCACGTCCTCTATCAGTGAAGAGATAGGGTGAGCCTCGTCAAAGGGTCCGCGGGCCTTGAATGTCCTCGAAGCGCCGATGGTCCTCATACCCAGCGACTTCGAAAGCCTCGCCACCTCTGATCCGATGCCCCCAGCTCCGACCACAAGCAAAGTCTTCCCCCTCAAGGCCCTGGGCGTGGCCTTCTCTTTGCGCAGGTGAATGCCTTTCGCGATGCCAAGCAGTAGACCCCAAGCATGCTCGGCGACCGTATCGCTGAAGGCTCCCGCGTTCGAAAAGACTTGCACACCCGGAGGAAGGGCACTGAAATCGAAGCCGTCCACCCCTGCGGACATCGCCTGAACCATTCTCAGCCGGTTCATCTTCCGCAGTAGTTCCGGGCTTGCCCGGGAGGGCCAGCAGATTAGCGCTTGGCAATCGGCGAGAATATCGTCGTCTGCGTTCTTTTCGTGCACGTCGAACCCCGAAAGGATTTTCCTTGCCTCCTCGGGTAGCCAGTCGGTAACGAATACCTTCGTGGCGGCCATTGTCGAAGACTCGCGCTATTTTGCGAGGGCCCTGATTGGGATATCCTGCGTTACACCGTTCGGAAGCGACCTTCTGATCGAAATGGGGAGGGCGTCAGCCTCCAACTCCGACATCGCAGTACCGATGGGTCCCTTGTAGGGCCCTTCCATGGGGATGAAGGATGGAGCCCCCATGGCAATCTGAAGCGACCTCGCACCGACGATTCGCGCCCTTTCGAAGCGGGTAAGCTTTGGGGGTCCGATTCTTATCTCAAAGCCGGCCAGAGACGGTTGCTTACCCTTCTTCACAGTCTTTGCAGGGGACATCAGGGAGCCTCGGGGTTGGCTTCGCCCGACTGGGTCGGAAGATAAGTCTTTTTCCCTCGACCCCTGCTAAAACACCGTGTGCGCGGAATGGCACGCGCCAATGCCGGTTCGGAAAGTAGAATGGCCGTAGGCGAGAGGTCGCCAACCTTGAGAGGAACACAGAATGCCCATGAGGCGGAAAGGTGCACGGAAGCCCGCAAGGCTCTAGGTCCATCCGGTCCCGTTGACAGGTTCATGGGAGGGTCTGGGAAGATCGGGACATGGAAGCTCTCAGGCTACGCGCCTTCTCGTGTACGTAGGGTGGCTTGGGGCGCATCTAGCCTTTTGAGGCCAGTTTTGCTTTATCTTGAGGCTTACAAAAGGCTCAGCATCTGCAAAGGAGAGTCACGGTCAAATGAAAGTCACAGTCAAGTACTACGGGTTGACCTCAGAAATCGGAATCAAAGAAGAAAACATCGAACTCGGTGGTTCGACATACGCCGCTCTGAAGGCGATCCTCGACACGAAGTACCATCCCCTGACGTACACACCTACGTTATGCCTCAAGGACGGCGTCCCGATGTCTCCTGAGACCGAACTAGAGGATGGAGGCACGGTGATTCTTGTGAGACAAATAGGTGGCGGCTAAGGCTAGCGAGGCACCTCCCAGGGCAGCTTTGCGAACGAGCCGGTTCGACCTTGCCGCTCGTGCAGGTCTGACGAAATGATATTACAACCTCAAGACAGATTAAGGGTCACGAGCGAGGGAGACCAGATGTCCGTTAAGACGCCTCCCGCTGCGGGTTCGGTCTCCAAGGTCGAGTGCGTGGCCACCGTCGCAGGGAAGGGAAAGGGGACCCTTGCGTTCTACCGCCATCTCGCCCCCGTTACGGTCAACGCAATCTTGAGGAGCCTTCCGAGCGATAGCAGGGTGAACCTCCAGCCTTCGATGGTCTGCCTCTTCACTGACCTCAGGGTCGGGGTTGAGAAGCCCCGGACACAATTCGCAAGGGGGGACATCGCCTACCTCCCGTCGGGGGGGCTGATCTGCGTATTCCTGGGCGTTGCGAGGAGCGATCGACCGCTGAACCCCGTCGGGAAGGTGGAATCCGGAATGGAGGTATTCGATTTGATAGCGAGGGGAGACGTGATCCACCTTGCTCTGTCTGGGCTGCAGACTGAGGGCTCTGGCTAGCTCTTTACGAACCAGACGCCGTGACCGCTGAACCCGCCTGCCCTGATTATCATTGACTTGGCTTCGAGGTCCCTAAGGAGGGTGGAGGCAACAGAGGCGTTCACTCCCAACGCCCTCGACGCGCTGTAGACCGTGATGGCCTTCAGGGGAGTAAGGCTCTTTATCATCTCGGCGTCGCTCATCTTCGGAGGGAGGAAAGCCAGCTGCCGCTTCTGCAGTGGCGCAGCCTTCTGCTCCTTTACCTTCTTTCCCTTTGACGGAGCTGCCTGCTCCCCCCCAGCTTCCGTCGACTCCTGTGACTTCTCCATAGAAGCCAGAGACTTCTTTTTGACTCCGCCCAAAGCTTTCGGCGAATGCGCTTTGGGGTCAGCAATTAAGGGTTTCCTGGATTGCTTCGCTGGGGAACTCCTCTCCCGAGTCTCCTAAGATAGTGAACGAAGCGTATCACCGCCCAGGCGGGTTCCCACTTCCAAGAGAGGATGGGCGTCCGCCCCTGTTCGGCATACATCCAGAGGTGACGGATTGTGTGGGTTACGGTATGCCGCCTCCGGACTCGAACGGCATAGGGACTGAAGGAGACTCGGCGGAGTAGCCCGCTGTGATCCGCGCGTCTCCAGAAATCGAAGTCCTCTGCCCTCGCAAGTGGCTTCCATCCCCCTAGGGACTCGACCACTCTTCTCGGCACTATCGTGACGCCTATTGCCTGCAGTACCAGCCCTTCGTACTCCCTGTGGTAGAGGCTGAGGAGGTGCTGTAGCCCCGGACCCACCACGTCGTCTGTGTCAATACCGGCAATCACGTATTCCCCCGTCGACTCGGCAAAAGCGATTTGCCTCCCCTCCCCCCTATTGCACTTTTTTACGATTAGTCTGATGAGCCCCGATGATGCATACGCCTGCAGGATGGGAATTTGACCGTCGGTACTTTCCGCATCTACCACCACTATTTCGGTGTCAGCTCTGCTGGTATTCGCAATCAGAGCGTCCATTGACGCTTTCACCGTCGGAAAATCGTTCTTAGTGGTCACGCACACAGAATACTTCGGATGGCTAGGACTGCTTACATCCGCCACGAAAATC
>Ga0187770_10000405_pt1 | contig 20924 bp, 17 predicted proteins | sample 0116_SJ02_MP02_2_FD_133154 | JGI IMG/M metagenome (GOLD analysis project Ga0187770, IMG submission 133154) | Tropical peat soil microbial communities from peatlands in Department of Meta, Colombia - 0116_SJ02_MP02_20_MG | ecosystem: Environmental > Terrestrial > Soil > Wetlands > Peat | place...
ACCCACCACGCAGGCTTCGACGCAAGGTAGAGCGACGGATAGGAACTCCAGGTTGTGCTGGGGCTGGACAAGGCGGGATAGGTATTGGCCCCTGAGCCGTTTTCCCCGGTCACTGTCCGTACTGCATTGTTTACCGCATCCCAGTTGCCCCAACGCATCACGCTCAGGTCAGGACTGGCCCCGCTCACTCCCACATCGTTGTCCAGTTGCACCCCGCTGAAGCCACAGGCGCTAAGCAAAGCTGAAACATTTTGATCAGAATCATCAAAATCATAAATGTAAGTCCATGGATTCGACGGGCCGCAATCGGTCCCCGAAGCCATGATGTACTGGTAGGTCGTGGCTTTGTCCCCGAACCCGAGAATGTTTGCGACGATGTTTATATAACGCGCGAAAGCCATGTCGTTGATGGCGAGAAGATTCTGATTCTTGGTGGCCACTTCTGTGGCGGGATCAAAGCCGGACAGTGCGTTGCGAAAAATGGTGTTGGCAAAGGCCGTTCCGTGGATGTCGTCCTGGGTGTTGCAGATTCCGATATTGCCTTCCCAGAGGTTGTAGTAATCGGCAGCGTTGTGGTGAAACTGATCGCACTGCTGCCAGTTGGGAGCGCCGTTGTTATAGTAATTGTCAACGGCGTAGTTATAGGCCATCACGCCGCCAGAGGATCCCTCCAGCATTTCTCCGGTCGCAATGTGCTGGAAGATGTTGTTCTGCGCCAGGTCATCGGAAGACTCCCAGAAGTCCACCCCGTAAGCCTCTGAGGTCGGGCTTGATCCGTACTCGTAGGTGTGCTGTACCGTGATGTGCGGAGAATCGGCAACCCAAACGTGCTTGTGGAACGCAGTCCCGGTCCCGCTCGAAGCCGTGCCGTTGATCAGCGCTACGTTCTGCACCCAGGAGTTGAACGCCCAGACGAATTGCACCATCGCCGCTGGAGAAGCAGCCGTTGAAGAGGAAGTGTTGACGGTCAGGTTTTCCAGGCCGAAGTTGCTAATTGGCAATGATGACGAGAAAGAAATTTGCGGGCTCTTGGATGAAGACCACTGCGGAGCATAGAGCCCTGGAGAGATGGTGACGTTGGAGCCTGAAATCCCTGTGACGGCGACAACTTGAATCTCTGCCTGCCCCGGTATAGCGTTTCCGGTGTCGGCCTGCTGCGAGCACGAGGTCGATCCGCAGAAGTAGGCATTTCCGTTATCCGAAGCATCATCATTCTGGCTGAGAACAATGAGCGACCCGACTTTCAGGTTAGAGAGTGCGCCCGTCGTGCATGTGCCCACCGTAATCGTTGCTGTGCCCTGCGAAAACCCCGCTGTCCACGGGCAGAAATTGGCGGCGTACTGAATCGCGCCATCATCTCCGTTCCAGAGACACACCGCCGTAGGGCCAATGCCCAGACAATTCGTTGAAGTGTTGGTGAAATTCAGTATCGTCTGGGTCGGCCCCGATCCCCGCAGGGTCACATTGCTCGTGCTCACGATGAGAGACGAACTTGAGGAGTACGTGCCCGGATTCAGTAATACCGTCTCGCCGGCCGTGCAGCTCGACAGAGCGCTGGCGATCTGCGCCATGGTTACGCTCTGCGCATAGCTGGGAGATTGGCCGGCAGTCCCTAGCGTCGTACAGATTGTCGTTCTCGCTGGAATCGTCCCGGCTCCAGCCTGGGACCAGTTAATCGCACGGGATGGAGCGAGAATGCCGCTCCACAATTGCTGCGCTGGTGACAAGAGTGGAATACTGTTGAGTGTCGAAAAGACTATTAATAAAGCACGGGTCCGCATTACAAGTTTCTCCTTCGACAGCAGCCTGAAGAGGGGGCACTTTCTCTCCAGGTTGGCCAATAAATAGCCTTATCACCGGCGTAGAGCTAGTCACACGCAAGAGTAATATGCATTGTCGGCTCTTGAGCGTGACGAACGTCACATAAAAAGTTACCATCGTGCAAGCCGACTGCCAAGGCGAGAGGTCGAGCAGATTGAACTGAGGAGAGTGTAACGCCGCAGTGGCGTTATGAGCAAGCGCCCCGGTATCACGCGGCGGTCCGGTTCGATGAACCAGGCGAAGCATTGCCGAACTCCTCTGTTTGAATCCCCGGCCCTGATGGGGGCTCAAGCGGGCAACATAGATTAATCGGCAATCACCGAAGATGCGTGAGCAAGTACCCATGGAAATTATGTCCGTTTTAGCGGACTCGCGAAGCCGTTTCGCGCTGATTGCAGCGAGGGGGTCGCAGTCGCGCGATGAGAGACCGAAGCAAGGAAAACGGACAGGGAAATGCGATCTGCCTTAAAGGAGATAACATCTTGAGAATCAGTATCTTTGGACTTGGCTACGTGGGGGCAGTAACCGCCGCTTGCCTCGCAGCTGACGGCCATCAAGTCCTAGGAGTCGACCCGATCGCCGACAAGGTCGATCACATAAACCGCGGGCAATCGCCCATCGTCGAGGCTGAAATCGACGAACTGATCGCCCAAACTGTCTCAGGGGGAACGCTCCGCGCTACCCAAGACCCCGCGTTAGCGATTCAGCGGACTGACCTATCTTTCGTCTGCGTCGGTACTCCGAGCCAGCACAATGGCAACCTTGACCTCCGGTTCATCCGTAGAATCTGTGAGCAGATCGGGCATTGCTTGAAAAGTAAATCGGCCCCCCACACGGTCGTAATCCGCAGCACCATCCTGCCGGGAACCATGAGAGACGTGGTCATTCCAACACTTGAGGAGTTCTCCGCCAAGAAAGCAGGAAAAGACTTCGGAATTTGCAACAACCCTGAGTTCCTAAGAGAAGGTTCGGCGGTCCGTGATTACCGTTGTCCTCCCAAGACGGTCATCGGAGAAGTCGATGAAGCGAGCGGCGACCTGCTTGCTTCGCTGTACGAAGGAATTGACGCTCCTCTCATCCGCACGGATCTCAACACCGCCGAGATGGTCAAATATGTCGACAACAGTTGGCACGCCCTGAAAATTGGGTTTGCGAACGAAATTGGTAACCTCTGCGACTCCTTCGGCGTCAATGCCGAGGCCGTAATGGATATCTTCTGCCAGGACAAGAAACTGAATATTTCACCCGCCTATCTCAAGCCAGGATTTGCATTCGGCGGATCGTGCCTGCCCAAGGACCTCCGCGCACTTTCTTACCAGGCAAAAGTGCACGATCTCGAATTGCCGATTCTCAGTTCCGTTCTCCCCAGCAACGAGAAACAGGTTGAGCGCGGTGTGAGATCGGTCATCGAAAACGGCAACTCGCGCGTGGGAGTGCTAGGATTCAGTTTCAAAGCAGGAACCGATGACCTGCGCGAGAGCCCGGTCATTGAAGTCATCGAGCGCCTCATCGGAAAAGGATACGACCTTCGCATCTACGATCGAAACGTGAATCTCGCTGCTCTGGTTGGTGCCAACCGTGATTTCATCCTTAACCATATTCCACACATTTCGCGCCTCATGCTGCCCACCGTCGATGCGGTGCTGACCCATGCGCAGACGGTCGTGATCGGCAACAACGATCCGGAGTTTCAAGAGATTTCGTCGCGATTGCGCGAAGGGCAGCGGCTTGTAGATCTGGTCCGAATCAACAGGCAAAGGAATGGGAATGGCAACGATTCCGGCATATGCAGGTAAGCCGGCCTCTCCACGCGTGGGCGATGAGAAGGTCTCATCGCAAGTCCGCGACTCCCTGTTCAGGCTCTCGGACTGGCTGGATGCGAACGGCTACGAGGGTTATGACCCCTTTGACGGCCTAAACGCGCGCTACGTCCGCTGGCTCACCTTCGAGAATCCCTTACTGCGCATCGTGCTGCAGCAAGGTGTTCGCCGCTTTCCACTCAACCTTCGCGCTATGCTCGGCGTGCGCAAGAGCCGCTCGACGAAAGGCATGGGCTTTCTGTCTATCGGCTTCATCCGACTGCACAAGCTCACCGGCGAGCAAAGCTGGGCCGAAAAAGCCAAGACGGGGCTTCAATGGCTTGTCGACAATGTCTCGCGGGGTTACTCGGGCGCATGCTGGGGCAATCACTTCGATTACCAGTCGCGCAGCGTTTTCGAAAGGAAATTCTCGCCCTCCGTGGTTTGGACCTCACACATCGGCCATGCGTTCCTCGATGCCTATGAGCACTTCGGCAACGAGAAGTACCTCGAAGTCGCTGTCGGTTCCTGCGAACACATCCTCAAGGATCTCGGCTTCCTTGCTGACGGCGAGGCCCGCTGCATCAACTACTTTCCGACCTCCACGCACCAGGTGCACAATGCCAACACGCTGGGCGGCAGCTTGCTGGCGCGCACCTATCTTCACACGCACAACGAAGCCTATCGCGACTTGGCCGAGCGATCCATGCTCTACACGGCGAAGTATCAGCACGAAGATGGAGCATGGGACTACGGCGAGTTGCCCAATCTGCGCTGGGTCGATAACTTTCACACCGCGTATGTGCTGGACTGCTTCAAGCGCTACGAAGAAAGCACAGGCGACGTGCAATTCGGCGCAAACATGATGCGCGGCTACAAGTACTGGAAGGAGAGGTTCTTTCTGGCCGATGGAGCTCCACGGTACTATAACAATAGAACCCGGCCGCTCGACATCCAGTGCTCTTCGCAGGCTATCGACACGCTTACTTTCTTCGCCGACCGCGATCCGGAGAGCGTGCCGCTGGCCATCAAGGTCGCGGAGTGGACGATCCGGAATATGCAGGACCGGAGCGGTTATTTCTACTACCGACGCTATCCGGCGGGCATCGTGAACAAGACCCCTACGCTACATTGGGGACAGGCCACAATGTTCTGCGCGCTGGCCGGCCTGGTGACGGTACTCTGACGTGCGCTGTCCCTCGATTAGCCGAATCTCGGCCTGGCGATTTCATTGAGCGTCAAGAGGAGTCGATCAAACGTGACCGTGGTGACGACTGAGCCGTGCGTCGGGCGCTACCGCCTGCACCATGTGGGGATCGTGGTCTCAAAACTAGAGCGAGTTGTACAGCAGTATGCTGAAGCGTTCGAGATTCAAGATACGACTCTGCCCTTCGACGACACGGCGCAGCGGGTTCGGGTTGCCTTTGTCCGGGTGGGCGGGGACACTTGGCTCGAGTTCATCGAGCCGGCAACTGCCGATAGCCCGGTGACACAGTTTCTGGCCAAGAGCCGCGGTGGCTATCACCACGTGGCGTATGAGGTCGCAGACATCGATACAGCGGTTCGGGAGTTCGAGGCGGCGCGTGCGGTCGTGGTTTGCCGCCCGGTGGTGGGATTCGAGGGTCGGCGAGTGGCTTTTTTGTTTCCCAGCCTGCAGCCCAACTTATTGACAGAGTTCGTTGAACATCGCCCCGCCGCCGGCGAGAAGAAAAGTTAGTCTCTCAGGGGGCCAGGATACCATCTCAAATCAGAGCGGAGGAAGTTTGACCACCAACATGGCTGAAGACATAGTGATAGAGATTCTACGAAACGCGTTGCAAACCGACGACAAGTTCGATGAGAGCGATGCGACGCGGCTAGACGAGATTTCGAACCTGGACTCGATGGCTCGAGTCCGCATGGTACTTGAGATCGAGCGGGTTCTCGACGATCGACTGGGCATGGAAGAGATCATTGGCATTGAGTCAGTGGGCGACATCCGGTCGTTGTTGGCAGCCAAAGGAAAGCTGCGGGTCGAGGGCTGAGTGGAAACACTGATCCATCGTCTTCTGGCAACCGCCAGGAACCATCCGGCCCGGATCGCGTTGCATTGTGGACCGGAGTCGGTCAGTTACGAGGAATTTCGGGCACGAATCCTCTCGACGGCGACGCACCTGCGCGGGCTGGGTGTGCAAGAAGGGGACCGGGTGTTGATTTGTGGGGGCAATACGCTCGCAATTCCGGTGCTGTACTTTGCCATGCATGCGCTTGGAGCCGTAGTGGTTCCTGTTGCGCCGGATACTCCGGAAAGCATGTTGGCTATCCTGGCGAATGACGCGGAGGCGCGGTTGGCGCTGATCGAGAAGGCGGTCAGCGCCATGCCATGTCCGGTTGTCTCCACCAAGACACTGAGCCAGATCTTTGACGAACGGGAGCTCGAACCGGTCTGTCGGGCTGACTCGATTGCAGACCTGCTGTACACGACCGGAACCACGGGACCCAAGAAGGGTGTCGTCCTCACGCAGGCCAATGTGCTGGCGGCGGCCTGCAACATCACACAGTTTGTTGGGAACGGGCCGGATGACGTCGAAGTCGTGCCGCTGCCCCTGAGCCATTCCTTCGGGTTGGGACGTTTGCGCTGCATGGCGATCGCCGGCAACACGCTAATTCTCGAACCGGGAGTGGGCACCGGGGCGACGGTCGTGAAACGTATTCTTGACGCAAGCGCAACTGGACTGGCACTCGTGCCGGCGGGATTCGAAATCATCCGAAGGATGACGGGCGACAACCTCGGGCAGGCGCGCGAGCACTTGCGTTATATCGAGATCGGCAGTGCACCGATAAATCCCGAGACCCGAAAATGGCTGGCGAACCTGCTTCCGCAAACGCGGATTTGCCATCACTACGGCTTGACTGAAGCGTCGCGGGCGGCCTTCAGCGAGTATCACTGCGACGCACACAAGGCAGGAACGGCTGGAAGAGCGGCGCCGAACGTCGAGATCCTGGTATGCGATGAGAATGGCCGGCGCTTGCCGGCAGGCGAAGCCGGTGAGGTTGTGGTGCGCGGCAGCATGGTGATGAAGGAATACTGGAAGCAGCCGGAACTGACTGAGAAGGCGTTTTGCCGGGACGGCCTGAAGACTGGCGATATCGGATACCTTGATGTCGACGGATATTTGTTTCTGCTGGGGCGGCGAAGCGACCTCATCAACGTTGGCGGGCGAAAGGTTGCCCCCGAAGAGATCGAGGACCTGCTCCGCCAATTGGACGGAGTCAAGGACGCGGGATGTGTTGGAGAACCGGATGAGTTGCTCGGACAGCGCATAAAGGCCTACCTTGTTGCGGACCGGGAGATCCGGCGAGTGGAGGTGGTTGCATTTCTGCGGACGCGGCTGGAGGAATATAAGATTCCTCAGATCATCGCGCATATCGACGCCATTCCACGAACAAGCTCCGGCAAGATTCAGCGCCAGATGCTGCGCGGCGCCAGGGAGGTGGCGTGGACCTCAGGGCAATGAGATTGCAGATGCTGAAGCGCGCGCTTTTCCCGCCCGAAGTGTGCACGGGCAAAGGTAGCGTGGAGAGGCTGGCGTGTCTCGAGCCGGCAAAGATCTTGGTGGTGACTGGCGGCAGCGCGAAGCGTAGCGGAGCCCTCGATCGGGCGATGGCGCAGTTGAAAGATGCGACTGCTCGAGAAGTGCTGGAGATGAAAGGCGGCGAACCGCGAGCGAGCTCTATCGCTGCTGCCAAAGAGACGGTAGCTGCATTCGCGCCACAATGGATCGTAGCGCTGGGTGGAGGGGCAGTGCTCGACGCCGCGAAGTTCCTGTGGGCGCAGCTGGAGCATCCTGAACTGGTCTTTTCGGGCATGCCACTGCCGATTGGACCGCTTCGCGGCCGCGCGCGGTTTATTGCGATCCCGACAACTGCCGGCAGTGGATCGGAGGCTTCGCAAGCGGCCGTTCTGGCGGGAGACGACGGAACCAAGACTCCGTGGGTCTCTCCGCATTGGGTGTCGGACATTGCGATTCTCGATCCAGTCCTGACGGTGAGCCTTTCGCGTGAGACCACCATCGCGACGGGGTTCGACGCGCTGACGCACGCCGTCGAGTCCTCCGTATCCAGCTTCGGGAATCGCTTTCTTCGTGTGCTGGCAGCATCTTCGGTGCGACTGGTGCTGCGCCACCTTTGGGTTGCAGCGGAGAATCCGAACGATCTTGTTGCGCGCGCAGGCATGCTCGAAGCAGCATTTCTCGCAGGTCTCTGCCAGAGCGTAACCTCTACCGGAGCCGCACACGCGTTGTCGCACGCAGCCGCCAAGCTTCTCGGGGCTCCTCACGGCGCCGCAACAGGTTTCTTCCTTCTGCCTACCATGCGATGGAACCGTCGGAAAAATGCATCGCTGTACGATGAGCTGGCTGCGGGAAGCGGATTCGCCGACGGCGCGGCCCTCGAAGTGGCGCTGGCCGACTTGGCCGTGCGCTTGGGTCTTCCGCAGGATTTCGAAGAACTCACGGGACGGCTGCTGATTACGAGTGAGCAGCAGGCGCTTGCAGAAACGGCAGCGAAAGACGTGTGTCTGCGCACCAATGCTTGCCGGATGACGACAGTAGAACTTGTGCAATTGCTGGAGGAGATCGGCTGACCTTATGGGTGCAATCGACGAATTATTCATGTTACCGCCCTACGCGACCCGGCCCGGTGAGCATCGAGGCTTGCTTCGGGCCGCGGTGAGAGAAGCTATTCAATTTCATTGTGCGAATTGTGGTCCATTCGATCGTTGGTATCGCAAGCAAGGACTCGATCCAGACGCCGAGATAGAGGACCTCGCGCGGGTGCCGTACCTGCCCGTGTCCGTTTTCAAGCGGCTCTCTCTGGAATCGGTTCCGGAGGTGGAAGTGGTTCGTGTTTTGTGGTCGAGCGCCACCTCGTCGCAGACGCCGAGCCGGGTGGTGCTGGACCGCACGACGCGCGACCGCCAGATGCGCACGTTGGCAGTCATCATGAGCGCGATGATGGGCTCCATGCGAAGACCGTTTGTCGTGCTCGATGCAGCCGCGGCGCAAGGCGACGACCTCGAACTTTCCGCACGAGTTGCCGGGCTTCGCGGTTACCTGATGATGGCCAGCGAGACCCACTATGCGTTGGAAGCACGAGATGGCGGCATCGATCTGGACGCAGCCAAGCTGGAAGAGCTGTTCAGGAAGCTGAGTGCCCGCCGGACGCCGGTTTGCCTGATCGGATACACTTACATGCTTTATCAGTATGTGGTGGCACCGTTGATTCGCGGGGGGCGGCGACTTCAATTGCCGCCAGGCAGCACCGTGATTCACTTCGGAGGGTGGAAGCGACTGGAGCAGCAGGCGGTAGATCGAGCGCGATTGAATTCGGAAGTGGAGCAGGTGTTTGCGATGGACGAACCCTGCATTCGCGACGTCTACGGTTTCACCGAACAGCTGGGCCTGATCTATCCGGACGACGGAAACGGAGTCCGGCTGGCCCCGGTTTATTCCGAAGTGGTGGTGCGGGATCCGGTGACTCTCGAGTCGCTGCCTGACGGAATGCCGGGGCTGCTCGAGTTTATCACTCCGTTGCCGCACAGCTATCCGGGGATCGCTTTGGTACTGGATGATATGGGGCGAATCGTTTCGCGCGACCGCGGAGAGAATGGCCGTTTCGGGACGCGATTCGAAGTGTTGGGACGGGCGCGAGGCAGCGAGATTCGCGGCTGTGGTGACACCCTGCCGGAACAGATCTATCAAGTGAAAGAAGTGGCGCAGGTACAGGCATGAAGATCTACGTGTTGTTTGATGGAGATGGCCGGCACATTAATCCCGGCGGAGATCCAGAAACCTGTCCCGTGGAGACGAGTCCGGACCGGCTGGTGAAGGAGCTGCGCGAGGGGCAGGAGCGCCTGCGAGCCGCTTCCGTCGAAGATCTGCTCGGGTTGTGCGATGCGGCCGGACGCGCGTGGACTCAGCCCGGCAATGAGGTGGCACGGATGGTGGGAAGCCTCGCCATAGGGTTTCTTCCCCTATGGCTGCGGCGGAGCAATCTGGAACCGCTCATAGCATTGGCGCTGAGGGGCGATCGTGGCGCGATCGATGGCTTTGTTCCCCAGGCGCCGGCCAGCCAGCGGTTGCATCGCGCGCAACCGCGCGGGCTGCTGGTACATTGGGTGGCGGGCAACGTGCCACTGCTCGGCATGATCTCAGTGATCCAGGGCCTGCTGACCAAGAACGCCAACCTTGTGAAGGTTTCTCAGCAAAATGCCGGCGTTCTTCCCTATTTTCTGTCAGCGCTCGCAGAGGTCACTTTTCGCCGGCCTGACGGAGAGGAAATCTCCGGCAAGCTGCTCACCGACGCCGTGCGAGCCATCTACACCGATCGTGAAGATGCAGCGGGAGCCGCGCTGTCGGTTCTTGCTGATATGCGTGTCGCCTGGGGCGGACGGGAAGCCGTAGAAGCGATCATGAATCTGCCACGGCGGTTCGGAACGGAAGATATTGTGTTCGGTCCGAAGACTTCGTTTGTCGTGGTAGGCGCGGAGAAGCTGAGCGGCGAGCCCGAGGGACGCAAAGCGGCGATGCTGGTGGCTCGCGATGCGGTGGCGCTGGGCCAGCGCGGATGCAATTCACCGCACACAGTATTTGTAGAACGCGGCGGGGCCCTGACGCCCGAAGCGTTCGCAGCACTGCTTGGCGAAGAGATGGGACGCGCTTCCCGGCAAGTACCCCCGGATGTCTCGCCGCAGGAATCGTTCCGGATAATGGGCTGGCGAGCCGAGTATGACATCAAAGGCGAGGCCTGGTACAGCGAAGGCGTCCGCTGGAGCGTCTTCTACAGCGATGAAGATCGCGGGCTTGCCACACCTTGCTACGGTCGCACGCTTTTCGTGCGTCCGGTGGACAATATCTTCGATGTGACCGCACTGTGTTCGGTCAATACACAGACCGCGGGATTGGCATTGGGTGATCGCCGGCTGAAACTTGCTGAGGCACTCACGGCGCGCGGAGTCGAGCGTTGCCCTGAGGTCGGCCGGATGTCTCTCTACGAGGCGCCGTGGGATGGCATGTATCCGATGGATCGCATGGTGCGGTGGGTGTCAGCCTAGCCGCTTGCGCACCAGAGGCAAGCTCGTGGAAAATCAATGAGTATATCGATAATAAGACGGATCAGCAATCGGGTTCTCCACATAGTGGCCAGGTTTTCTCCCGGCTGCATGAGTCTGCGCCCATTTCTGCATCGGCTTCGCGGAGTAAGCGTGGGAAGGGATGTCTTCATAGGCGACGATGTGTACCTTGAGAATGAGCATCCTTACGCGGTCGAGATCCAGGACGGGGTGCATATCAGCCTTCGCGCTATCCTTCTTGCGCACACGCGAGGTCCCGGCAAACTGATCATCGAGAAGGATGCCTTCATTGGCCCCTGCGCGGTGATCGCCACCTCGGGTAACCGGACGTTACGCATCGGAGAGGGCGCAGTGATTGGGGCCGGGGTCGTAATCGGCAAGGACGTTCCAGCAAGAGCCTTCATACCCAGTCCGGCTGCAAATCCGGTGGCGAATGCGATGGTGCCGATGACGAAGGCTCAGACTATGGGAGAGTTTCTCATGGGGCTCGTACCGCTCGATCGCAAACCGAAGGCAGCGAGATCGCCGGTCACGCCGGCCCCTGCAGCGAGGCAGCAGCCTAGCAGCGAAGAATGCAAGGACGAAGCAAGAAGTGTGGCGGAATAAGCGATCCTCTTCATAGAGCCCCGGCTCGATGCCGCCGTCGGTTCAAAGCGGTAGCGAATTGTAAAGCGGCACCATTCCTTTCCAAAATTGACTCAATTGAGCGGAGTTCCGGCTCCGAATGTGACATTGCAGGACAAGGTGGTGCAGTACGAAATGAGTTCCACGAGTTCGCCAGCCAGAGGATGAATCGTGAAATTGGTTGTTCCTTACATAAGAGAGCTGCGGCCTGTGGATGCCAGACTGATCAGCTTGGCCGAGTTTCTTGGCATTGCATGGTTTTCTGTACCGGCGGAGGCTCTGGTTTCAGGCAGATCCCCGACCCCCATCTCTGAAGTGGCCACCGATGGCTGCTTGGTCGTCAATCCAGACGTGATTCGTCAGTGTTTGCATGGATCCGCTGCTTTGCCGGAATTCGCGTCCGCTCTGTTTTCTCGATTTCACCGGATTCTCGTCCATTCCGTTCGTTCCGATTCGTTTAATGCGGCATTGGTCGCTGCTCTGACAAGCGACTGCTTTCACGATGTGCGCAAACCGCAAGACGGCAAGGCGTTTGTTATGGCCTCGGAATCTCGCGATGTTTGCGGCGCCTTCGCTGGTCTCTCCATTCCTTCCCCGAATTTGGCGAAAGATTGGGTGTTTTCAGGAGGCGAGACTGTCGGAAGCAGAAAGTTCATCACGCTTGGGGCGGATGCTTTCTTCGCTGCGTTCAAGGCCGGGGATACCGAAGTTCTGCTGCTTGGAAGCGGAGATGTCGCCGATCTCAATGCAGAGGCAGGCGAGGATTGGCTGAAAGAGACCTTCTCCGCCTTCGTCCCGTACGCCATGGCGCTGCGGCATATCTTCGGAGATGAGTGCTGGCGTCCCGTGCAAAGCTACGCCAGCGTGGTCATCGACGATCCTCTCCTGCGCCCCAATCACGGGTTTCTGAATTTCGAGCGGCTGCTGCGGCTCATGGAAAAGCATAATTTCAAGACCACGATCGCCTTTATCCCGCATAACTTTCGCCGTAATTCGCAGCGAATCGTTCGTCTATTCCGGGAGAATCCCCATCGGTTTTCTGTTTGTTTTCATGGTAATGACCATATTGGGGCAGAGTTTGCCTCGACTGATCCCTCGCTGCTGGATTCCATGCTTCATATTGCCGAGCAACGCATGACCGTCTTCAGCCGGATCACCGGCCTGCCATGCGACCGCATCATGGTTTTTCCACAGGGAAGATTCTCGGTCGATGCCATGGCGGCGCTGGGTTCGCACAACTTTGACGCAGCTGTGAATACGGGCCCGCGTCCCTTTCAGCAGCCGATCAAACTCGCTCTGCGCGAACTCTCTGCACCGGCATTGCTCCGTTATTCGGGATTTCCGCTCTTCTTGCGCAGGTACAGCAAGGATACTCATGACACTGATATCGCCTTCAGGCTGTTTTTTTGTATTCCGATCCTGATCGTGGAGCATCACGAGATCTTTGCGAATCCGCAGACTTTGATCAATGCGGTGGACCGGATAAACGGGATTGCTCCAGGGATTCGTTGGTCCGGCGCAGGCGACGCGGTGAAAGGTTCTTTTCTTCGTAGGCAGGTCTCCGCCGGCCTCGTTCAGCTCAAGGCCTATGCCCGCACCATCAAGGTAGAAAACCCCAGTTCAACTCCACAGCGCTTTCAAATCGAGTGGAATGACTCCAGGTTAGAGGCTTCTTTGGATGGGGTGTATTGCAACGAACAGCGCTGCGCTGAGCACTTCGCGGACGGAAGCCGGATATGGGTTCGCGCCACGGTTGCTCCTGGGAACACAGAGAGCTTTTCTATCCGAAACGTGCAACCTGAACCAAGTCTGGCTCGCATCGGATTCCGGTACACCACGCGCGCGTTCATTCGTAGAAGACTATCCGAAGTAAGAGACAACTACGTCAGCAAGACTCCAACACTTTTTGCTGCCGTCAAGTCTCTTCAGCGGCGCTTGCAACACTGATGTTGCATTCCTCACAGATTCCAGAAAAAAGAAGATCTGCTCATGACGAGAAGAGTCCTGATCATTGTTGAGAACCTTCCCGTTCCTTTTGATACGCGTGTCTGGAAGGAAGCGCTGGCACTTAACAGGAACGGATATCAAGTCACCATACTTTGCCCCCGTGGGAAGGACAATCGGAAGTATCACGAGATTCTCGATGGAATTCACATTTATAGGCATCCGATGCCGAACGAGGGAAACACACCGTTCGGTTATCTGTGGGAATACAGTTGCGCTCTTTTGTGGGAATCTATTTTCGCTTGGTGGATCTTCTTTACCCGCGGATTCAACGTTATTCAGGGATGTAACCCGCCCGACGACATATTCCTCGTCGCCTTGCCCTTCAAATTTCTCCACGTCAGTTATATCTTCGACCATCACGACGCAAACCCAGAGTTGTATCTCTCGAAGTTTGAACGGCGCGACATCTTCTTCAAGATTCAGTTATGGCTTGAGCGGATGACTTACCGCACCGCCGACGTCGTGATCGCCACCAACGAGAGCTATCGAAAACTCGCGTTCAGCCGCGGTGGCCATGTCCCAGGGGATGTTTTTGTAGTTCGCAACGGCCCGGATTTGGCCACGTTTCAACCGGTTCCTGCCAAGCCTGCGCTCAAATACGGCAAGGATTACCTGGTCGGATACGTCGGCACCATGAGCATTCAGGAGGGTCTAGACACTCTCGTCGAGGTGGCCCAGAACATCCGCAGCCGCGGCCGCTCCGACGTTCACTTTACCTGCGTCGGTGGTGGGCCGGGCCTTCCCACTCTTCGGAAAATGGTCGAGCAGCGGAATCTCTCAGACATGTTCAACTTCACGGGCCGCCTTCCAGACGCCGATTTGCTCGATGTGCTCTCTACCGCAGATGTCTGTGTGAATCCAGACAAGCCATGCGAGATGAACAACATTTCGACCATGATCAAGATTGCTGAATACATGGCCTTGGCTAAACCCGTGGTGCAGTTCAATCTTAAGGAAGGCCGGTTCACTGCCGGCGAAGCTTCCCTATACAGCGATGGAGAAGACCTGGTCACAGACTTTGCCGATAAGATTCTCTGGCTCTTAGATCATCCTGACGATCGAAAGCGAATGGGAGCCATTGGGAAGAAGAGAGTGGAACAACACTTGGCCTGGGAGTACTCAGAAAGCAATCTGATCGCTGCCTATGAGCGCGCCTTTGAAAAACGGGAAGCCGAAACTCGGAGACCAAGAACAACGTGCGCGCGGAATCACATTCGTAAGACTGACGATCTGTTGGCTTCGACATTGAACGAACAAACTAACCTAAGTAGCACGCTTCCGGTGCGGAAGCCATTTAGCCGCGACGCGGAAGAAGTTGTGAACCCTTACGACCGGAGGTAGTTTATGAAAGTAGTGATTTTCTGTGGCGGATTGGGGCTGCGACTGAGAGAGTATTCCGAAAACGTCCCCAAGCCTCTGGTTCCAATCGGCGACGCACCCGTCATCTACCATTTGATGAAGTACTATGCTCACTACGGCCATAAGGACTTCATTTTGTGCTTGGGTCACAAGGGTGAAGCAATCAAGAGATTTTTTCTCAATCACAATGAGGCTCTCTCCAACGATTTCGTTCTCTCTGAAGGCGGCCGCAATGTTCAACTCCTCGGCGAGGACTTCACCAATTGGAGAATCACCTTTGCCGACACCGGCTCGAAGTCGCTGATCGGTGAGCGTCTTCTCCTGGTGCGCAATCATGTCAAAGACGAAGAGATTTTCCTTGCCAACTATGTCGACGGTCTCACAGATATAGACCTGGATCTCGTTATCGACCGGCTCTTGAAATCTGGAAAGACGGCTTGCTTTATCTCTGTGCCTCCCACGCAGACGTTCCACCTAGTTCAAGCCGACGATGAGTGCAACGTCACGAGCGTTAAATATGCTGAGACATCGCAAACGTGGATCAATGGCGGATACTTCGTCTTTCGCCAAAGGATTTTCGACTATATTCAACCCGGCGAAGATCTTGTCAATGAGCCATTCGCAAGACTAATCGCGGCCAGGGAGCTCATAACCGTAAGACACAAGGGTTTCTGGGCCTGCATGGACACTTTTAAGGAACGCCAGCAGCTTGAAGATCTGTGGTCGAAAGGCGGCGCGCCTTGGCAGGTGTGGTCGAGGAACGGAAGCAACGGCGCCATGATGAAAGCGACAAGTTAAGTGACGCGCGTTTCCGATCTCGCTGGCGCATCGCGTTGCCTTTCCAAAAACTTTCCGAGCCTGTGCTAATCAATGCAAGCAGCTTACAAGAATAGATCGGATCGCCAGTTTCCTCCCGCCCTGAGCTCCCTAACCGAAGAGCCGGGCTCTGTTGGGGTCATCTCTTCATCGGAGGAAATGCACGGAAAGCACTTTCGCACTGACCATCTGCTCGTCGACATCGGGCACCGGGCGGTTACTGGCGGCTTTATCACAATTAGCGCCCAAGCCGGCAAATTTATTCTTAACTTTGCTGCGGCTGCGGTCCTGGCGCGGCTCCTGAACCCGAAAGATTTTGGCCTTGTCGGGATGGTTCTCGGAGTTACAGGCATCGTAAGTGTCTTCAAGGAGCTCGGACTCTCAACGGCGACAGTGCAAAGGGAGACTATCACACAGGAACAGGTTTCCAACCTGTTTTGGATTAACGTGGGCTTTAGCGGGATTCTTACTGCTCTCTGTGCGGCGCTCGCTCCGTTGGTTTGCTGGTTTTACCGCGATTCACGGATTCTCGGCATCATGCTGGCTCTATCGTTGACCTTTGTCCTTACCGGGTCGACCGTCCAACATCAGGCGCTGCTCACTCGCCAGATGCGCTTCAAGGCACTGGCGGCCATCGATCTCACATCCCTTGGCATCGGTTTCTTGAGCGCCTGTGTAATTGCCCGGGTTGGATTCGAATATTGGGCACTTGTCGCACAGCAACTCGGCACGGCAGCAGTAGCCCTCGCGATGACCTGGGTTGTATCCGGCTGGCGCCCGAAGTTACCCACCAGGAACAGTGGCGTCAAGCCCATGGTGATGTTCGGTGCACATCTGAGTCTTGCTGATTTTGTCGGACAATTTTCAGCAAACTGCGACAGTATTTTGCTCGGCCGGTTTTATGGAGCAGGTCCGCTCGGCCTTTACACGCGGGCACAGGTATTGTTAGCCCGACCTATCCAGCAGATCGTTGCGCCGATCAATGCGGTTCTTATTCCTGTGCTCTCGAGGCTGCAATCCGATTCGGAACGATACCGCCGTAGTTATATGCGCGCTTACGGCGGCCTTGCACTCGTCATCTTCTCATTCTGCGGAATGTGTCTGGCACTCGCTAAGCCGTTGGTTCTTGTGATCCTTGGTCGTAAGTGGGCCGGTGTCATCCCGCTTTTCGAGTCCTTTACGATCGTCGCCGTCTCAACACCCCTGATGGCGATCTGTTCATGGATTTACGAAAGCCAGGGGAGAGGTCGTGATCAGTTGCAGAACCATACGATCGTGGGAAGCGTCACGATCATCGCGTTCTTATTGGGCCTCCGTTGGGGACCGATGGGGGTCGTTACATCGCTTGCGATCATAAGCATCGTTATCCGTCTGCCGATTGTGTACTACATCGCCGGCAAGCGTGGACCGGTAAGGACTCGCGACCTCTGGATGGGGTTTCTCACGCACCTACCATGCTGGGTGAGCGTCTTTGGCGCCACAGCTTTGACCTACAAAGTGGTGCAAAACGCCCATCCCATTGTGCAGCTTTTTGTCTGCTGCCCGGTCGGAATGCTCCTAGGAGCTTCCCTGATGCTGCTCTTTCCCCACCCACGTGAAAGCGCCTTCTTCGTCGCAGACAAAGTCACCACTGCCCTCAAAGGGAGATTTGCTAAGCCGTGAGTGCTCAATTGATCCAGGAAGAGATTCCGTCCATTTCGCCAAGTGCCTCCGCTTCACGCCCCAAAAAGCGGGCGAAGATTGCCTTCTTTGGAGTCTTTGGAATTGAGAATCTCGGCAACGAGTGTACACTCCAGGCAATCCTTCTGAACGCTCGCCGACTGCTGTCCAATGTGGACATGTATGCAATCAGTTTTGGCCAAGTCGACACATCTCTGCGCCACAATCTCGCTGCAGTCCCCGTAACGCAGCAGAAGTTCGCCGTTGTCGTGCGCCGCGGTGGCTTCTGGGGCCGGATCGCGAGGCTCGGCCGTATATGCCGGAGAATTCCCAATGAGCTTAAGGACTGGCTCATGGCGATCAGGGCACTGCGCGGCACGGACCTGATTGTTATGACGGGGACAGGGATGCTGACCGATTACGCAACTTCGGCACTTGGATTTCCCTATCATGTCTTTCGCTGGACCGCCGCCGCGCGACTTGCAAAGTGCAAGGTGCGCTTCGTCAGTGTTGGCGTAGGCCCAATATACGAGCGACTCAGTCGGTGGTTTATTAGAATGGCTCTCTCTTTGGCAGACTTCAGAAGCTTTCGAGATCACAACTCGAAGGAAAGGATCAGAAAGCTTGGCTTCTTTAGTGAAAACGATTATGTGTTCCCCGATTTAGTTTTTTCGCTGCCGCTTAATACCTTCCCATCTCGCTTGACCGGTGATCGGCAAAGATGCAACGTCGGCTTGGGAGTGATGGATCATCTGGATGTCCATCTTTGGACTCCGGAGCAGCATGGCGCGCAATACTCCGGCTACCTGGAGAAAATGTGCGATTTCGTGACTTGGCTGATTGAGCATAGTTATTCAGTTCGCATCCTCCAGGGGGATTCGAGACACGACGCTGCCACGAGAGCGGACCTCAAAGCTAGGCTGGAGAAGAGAGGAATTCGCTTCGAGCAGGCTGGAATCATCGACGAGGCCAGCACCACTGTAGAAGGGTTGATCGCCCAAATTGCTAAGGTCGACATCGTCGTTTCACCGAGATTTCACAATCTATTGCTCGGGCTGATGATGGACATACCAGCCATCTCGATATCATACGACCCCAAGAACGATTGCCTCTTGGAGGGCGTGGGGCTTGGAGACTATCGGCAGGCGCTCACTGAGTTAAACGTTAACAAACTGATCGATCAGTTCACAAGGCTTACGGAGCAAGTGGAACAAGTCAAGCCTCTTATCGCAGCGAAAACCGTCGAATATCGGGCGCAGCTCGAAGAGCAATATCAGTTGATCTTTGGCGAGTTTGCCGCTAAGTGAGGATGCATCTTTAAAATGTTCCCATTGCAATCACACTTTACCTTTGTTTGAAACGTTGAGTAGATCATGAGGTCTACAATCGCCGCCGTACCAACCCAATCGACCAAGCGAGAGCGAATCTCAGGAATCGAAACTATTGAAAAATCAAAACGCGCAATATGCCGACCTCATCCTTCGTCCGAAGAATCTGCAGCATTGCCAACAGGCTCGGGGCCGCAACGAGTTCGTCTCGGCAGCAGCCTTGGAATAGCACGGACAGCACCTCCATTCATGGGGAGGAATTACACGTTATGGAGTACGCCGTGGGACAGTCTTTGCGATTCATGCCGACACCGATTTCTGGCGCAGTCGTCATCGATTCGGTTCTTAGAGAGGACGATCGCGGTCACTTCCTGCGGGCCTGGTGCATTAAGGAGTTTGCCGACGAAGGCATTAGCTTCGTACCGGTTCAGGCAAATATCGGTTTCAGCCGGCGAAAGGGAACAACACGCGGTATGCATTTTCAGGTCAGTCCCGCGCTTGAAGCCAAATTGATCCGCTGCACTAGAGGTTCGCTGTTCGACGTCGTGGTGGACCTCAGAGAAAACTCATCCACTCGATACAGATGGTACGGCGTTGAACTTCGCGCCGATGGCTATCAGATGCTGTATATTCCCGAGGGCTGTGCGCACGGATACCAGACCCTCGAAGACGACACTGATTTGTACTACATGACTTCGCAATACTTTGCGCCGAGTGCAGCAAAAGGTGTTCGATTTGATGATCCTGTCTTTGGAATTCATTGGCCTCTAACACCAACAACAATGTCCGAGCAGGATCGAAACTGGCCATTGATTGGCGAAGGGAGTTCAAGATGATTGTTGATAAGTCGCTGCTGGAGCGTGAAAAGGCGGGTAAGCCCATCCGTGTCGGCGTAATCGGAGCAGGCGCGGCAGGCCGGGCAATCGCGCTGCAGATGGCGACGCCCCCAAAGGGAATTCGGCTCGCCGCGATCGTAAATCGCACTCGCGGACACGGCGAGCGGGCATTTCGGGAAGCAGGCGTCGGCGAATGGCGAAATGTCGGGTCGATCCGGGAAGCGGAGTTGGCCATCAGCCACGGAGTCCCCATTCTCACCGACGATCCTTCTGTTGTCACCAGTTGCGGAGCTGTCGATCTCATCATCGAGGGCACAGGGACCATCGAGTACGCCACAAACATCGTCTTGGACGCATTCCAGCACGGCAAGCATGTCGTGCTGGTCAATGCAGAGCTCGATTCGTTTCTCGGCCCAGTTCTAAATGCGAGGGCGCAGCGGGCCGGCGTCGTCATCACACACACAGACGGAGAGGAACCCGGAGTGGCTATGACGCTTCTGCGCTACCTTCGCGGGACCGGACTTCGCCCAGTTGCAGCAGGCAATCTGAAAGGCATGGTCGATCACTATCGGAATCCCGACACGCAGCGTGGATTCGCTCAAAAATACGATCAGGATCCGAAGAAGGTCACATCCTTTGCTGATGCCTCGAAGTTATCGATGGAAACAACAGTGCTCGCCAATGCAACTGGATTCCGCGCTGGCCGCCGCGGCATGTATGGACCTCCATGCGAACATGTTCGCGAGATGGCGAGACTCCTGCCAGCCGATCAAATGCTCTCCACAGGGCTCGTTGACTATGCGCTGGGGGCAGCTCCGCATACCGGAGCATTTGTCATCGTCTACGAAGACAACAAACTCAAGCAGGCACAAATGGGCTACGTCAAAATGGGAGACGGTCCGTTCTATGTCTTCTACACCCCGTTCCACCTGCCCCACATCCAGATCGCCTCTACCATCGGTCGCGCGGTCCTCCATGGTGATGCGACCGTTGCACCGATTGCTGGTCCTGTATGCGAAGTCATTTCCATGGCGAAGCGTGACATGTGGGCTGGTGAACGGCTTGACGGCATAGGCGGATTCTGTGCCTATGGCCTGATTGAAAATGCCGACACCGCTCGAAGTATTAGCGCGCTCCCATTGAGTTTGTCAGAAGACTGCGTCCTCCGGCGCGATGTGACAAAAGACGAGGTGATCTCGTTCGCAGATGTCAAGCTTCCAGACCGAGGGGTTGTCGATAAGCTGTGGGGCGAACAACTCGCCCTGTGGCCCATGGCTGAACACGCTGCGGCAAAGTAGGTTCAGTTCGAAGACAAGATCGCCACCAAGCAGGAGAATCTGACCTACTAATATGATGCCCGATCGGAGTTTCTGGAAGAATCGCCGCGTGTTCCTCACCGGCCACACAGGTTTCAAAGGCAGTTGGCTTTCCTTGTGGCTGGAATCTCTGGGAGCAGAGGTGACGGGATACGCCCTGGCGCCCCCAACAACGCCAAATCTCTTCGAGCAGGCACGGGTTGACCACTCCTTGCATTCGATTGTCGCGGACATTCGCGATTTCGATC
>Ga0187770_10000406_pt1 | contig 20870 bp, 17 predicted proteins | sample 0116_SJ02_MP02_2_FD_133154 | JGI IMG/M metagenome (GOLD analysis project Ga0187770, IMG submission 133154) | Tropical peat soil microbial communities from peatlands in Department of Meta, Colombia - 0116_SJ02_MP02_20_MG | ecosystem: Environmental > Terrestrial > Soil > Wetlands > Peat | place...
AATTTCCCTGCCTTCTTCGCCTCCTGATACCTCATCTGACTTCTGTAAGCCCACTCATCCTGCTCTTCACGGCCAATGCCGTATTCCAGCGCTGTTTTCCCTGCGTTTGTCGACTCCGGTGGAAACCCGGGATGGCCTAAAGGCGATAGACAATCCCTGAAGACGATGGGGCCCATCCGCTGTCCCCAACGGATTTCGGGAGGAGCAATCTGCGGGGTGCGGCTCATGTTCTCCGCCCCCACAGCCATGATGACATCACCCTCCCCTGATCCGATCGTCCGAAATGCCAGGATGGCACCTGCCATCGAGGAACAGCAAGCTCTGTCTATGGTCAAGGATACCTGTGTGGGAGGGAGCCCCGCAAGGAGAGCGGCCTGGCGGGCACACACGTTATTATAGAGGGCAGCTTCTGCCATCTGAGTCATGCCATAGAAGATCTCGTCTATTTCGTCTCCTTTCACGCCTGATCGTTTCACTATCTCCCTGATCACCGTCGCCCCAAGTTCAATGCTTGGAACGTCCCTTAGGGGACCGCCGAATGGGCTAAAGGGGGTCCTCACTGCTTCAACGATAAAAGCTTCTCTCAGCATAATTCGATTCTCCTTATCTTAATTGCGCCTCTATTATCTCCAGCATTGGCTGTTTACGTTTACTTGGAAGCCTTCGGCTTCAGACTGTCCATAAAGGTTCGGCTGATGATCTTTGCCAAATCCCCCGAATTCTCCTGCCGGCCATAGTCAAACCAATAGGGCACCCAGAACACCGTGCCTATCCACATAAAGGCCAGAAAAGACTCTCTGCACTTCTGAACTCTGCCTGTCCGTTGAAGTTCTCTGATCGAATCGCGGACAAGCTCGTACGACCTCCTCCAGAACCGCAATATTTCATTCCGATGTGCCTCGTCGAGTTTGTTGATGTCATGAACCAGCGTCCAATTGGCCGGGCTTGACGTATTCAACAGCGTAAATTCTCGCAGGAAATAGGCGATCCTATCTGCGGGATCGGCAACTTTCTCCGCTTTTTCCAAGATCGGCAGAAATCTGTTATTCGAAAAGTCCAACTGAATCTCGTACAGGAGATTCTCTTTGCTGGTACAGTAATAATAGAGGTTCGGTTTACTGATGCCAACAGCATCGGCAATCATAGACATAGATGTCGCATCGAATCCCTTCGACAAGAAAAGAGCCAAGGCTTTCTGGTATATTTCGTCGCGACGACTCAACGTCTTGTCCCTTTCGCCGTTCTTCTTTTCTTCTTCTTGGAGAGTCTTTCTTTTCATGGCTCCTCAAGAATTTTATCTACCGGTCGATCAAGTTCCTTTTTACTCCTTTTCTCTGATTCTTGTCAAGGACAAAATTCGCGAGAACCGTAGAGAGGCATAGACACACTGGCGGCCTTGCGATAAAAAAGGGAGAAGTTGGACAGCACGAACCCTCTGTTGGATTTACAAGGGATGAGTCAATCGTGCCGAAGGGCGAATAGCGTCAGCCTACGGTGCAAAGGTCAGCTCGACATAAGAGGATTGTTCTCCTCCATGGGTAATCGTGTTCCTCGCAGGGTAGAGGGGTGCCTCATAGGGGAAGAAGACCATCTCGTCGAAAACCGTGGCTTTCAGCAGGTCAGGGCGGCTCCCGATCTCAAGACGAAGGGAATGACCAGGGAGGAAAAGATTTGCCGTTGGCGTCAGGCTGAAATGCATGGTTTCGGGCCGACCGGGCTGCAGGGGCTCTGAGAATTGATGGCCGTGAATGATTTCATCCGGACGGGAGAGGTTTTCGTCCACTCTCCGGTGCGAGGCCTGCAGCCATCCGAAGGAAAGAAGACGGGCCTTTCCCTCTGGCGGCACATCGCTCACGCGGGCGATCACGTGGGTGTCGATGGCTGTTGACGCAAGGGTGAGATGAAGGTGAATCGGCCCGACTACTTCCGTATCCTTCTCATAGGGTGGCGTCTGATAGGTAAGCCATTGTGCTTCGTATTTTTCCAACTCTTTCGGATACCCCATGCCCCGAGGGATAGCGACGAACGACAGGGCCGTCTTTCGTTCGGGCCCTTGAGATACGAGAAGCTGCGGTTCCAGGTTGTTTTCAGAAACAGAGGCGAGGTAGAGGCGCCGGGTTTCGCATCCGGGAACAGGCCAGTCGCTCGCTGTCTTCCAGCGATTGGCTCCCTGCAGCCAGTAGCGCACGGCCGGCTGTTCTTGCACGCCCGTGTCCAAACCTTTGAGATGGTAATCGTACCAGGCGAGCATTTCCTCGTGATAATTGGCCCAGGGCCAGCGAGGGTCCGGGGGGCCTATGAAGAGCTTCTTGGGAGCGCGAATGGCGTGCCATGCCTGGAAGGCCCCCCGCATATGGAGGCCCGTATTTCCCCAATTTGTGCCAAGGCACACGGGAATTTGAATTCGATCGAGGACGGGCCAGGCTGACTTCTCACGATAGTAGGGAGTATCGTAGGGGTTATCAAAGGCAAGCCTGGCGAAATCACGCATCCAGGATTCCTCAGGATGCATCTGCTGCGGCATCTTCTCTTCGTTCTTAAAGAAAAAAGCGGTAATCCGGCGTTGAATCCACTGGTGGCCGAGAAGATATCCGAGCAGGTGGCGGAGCCAGGGAGAAATGGAGAGGTGCTGGGTGCTGCCAACAAAGGTATAATAAGGAGCGAAGAAACCGGAATGAAAAGCGCCTCCATGAAAAGTAAAATGACGATAGAGGTCCGTAAAGCCCAGATAGGGAAAGATGGCCTTTAGATGGGGCGGCCGCTGCGCCGCTGCGAGATGCTGAATCGCCGCGAAATAGGACATGCCGATCATCCCCACATTGCCGTCGCACCACGGCTCTCCTGCTGCCCACTCGATCACATCCGCAACATCTTTCGGCTCTGATTCGTGGAAAGGCAGGAGGCGCTTTCCTTCTGACTTTCCCGTGCCCCGCGCATTGGCAGTAAGGTGACAATAGCCTCTTGCGACGATGTATTTGACCTGGCCCACCTCGTTGATGGGTAGCGGCAATCCCGTATTCTGCAACTCCTTGGTATATCCACCCCATGCAAGGAGTAAGGGGAAGGCCTGTCGCCCCTTGGGTCGATAGAGATCACCTCGCAGAATTGTCCCGTCCGGCAGAGGAATTGGAATATCCGGATACATCACCACCTCATGCTTTGGTTCGGAGGCAGCTTTCGGGGTCCAATCCCCTGCCAGTTGAACGCCGGTCAACTTGGCACGCGGATGGACGCGCTTGAATGGCTTCTCGTCGATGGGGCGTTCGGCAACAACCATTTTCTCCTCCTTCTAGGCCATGGATGAAGAGATGCAGCCTCAAGGACGTTTTGCGGCTCCACGAACCCATTCTAAGATTGCTCGATTTGAGTTGAGTGCTGATGCTTGCCGAGTCCAAAACATAGGTGTCTGGTCTCTTCGGCTCGGGTATCTAGATGATAGGTACCTGATTCAGGATTGAGTCGACTATAGATGAATGGAAATAATCTGTCAAGAAAAAAGAGCGGAAAAAGACCGGCAATGGGCTGGAAGCCATTGACTTCTATTGCTGGACGAAGGTTATCATTAGTCTCAAGGCTTATTTTGTTCAAGGGCAGACTCAAGGCCTCAATGAGGGAAGCGCAAAGATTCGCGGGGCAGGGCAGTGATGACGATGGCACGTGAAGGGGAAAAGAAAAGGGGGTGATATGAGCCGCCATGAGACACATTCGGAACACGGCCCAACCATGAAGGCGGTCATTATGGAAAAGCCGGGTCCGCCTGAAGTCCTTCGTTACGTGGATGTTCCGAAACCTGTCCCCGGTCCGGGACAGGTCCTCGTTCGGGCTCATACCATCGGCGTGAGCATGCCCGAGATAATGGTTCGACGGGGCATTTACCCGTGGATGCCGCCATTGCCGGCAATTATTGGAATCGAGATGAGCGGTATCGTGGAAGAGACGGGGGACGAGGTGGCTCTATTCAAGGCAGGGCAGCCGGTATTCGTCTCAGCCAGGGAGCTTCCCGTGCGAGGGGGATGCTATGCGGAATACATCGTGGCAGATGCAGGAGCGCTCTATATGCTGCCTCACCGCGATGACCTGGAGGGAGCGGCCGCGCTCTCCAATTATCAAGTCGCTTGGCACCTCCTCAATTCTGCAACGCGGGGCACCCATTATGAATCTGTGCTTGCCACAGGTGCAGCTGGCGGCGTCGGGACAGCCCTTCTCCAACTGGCGAAAGTCGGCAATAAGAAGATCATCGGTGTGGTCGATACGGACGAGAAGGCGAGCTTCGTCCGCTCCCTTGGAGCCGACGGAGTCATCAATGGGCGGGTAGAGGACATTACCGCAGCCACCCGCGATTTCACGGAAGGAAAGGGCGTGGATGTCATCCTGGATTCGATTGGGGGCCGGGATTTCCCTCAGCATCTAGAACGCCTCGCTCCTTTCGGACTACTCGTCTCATATGGTCGTTTGGCAGGACCTCCATCCGGAGACGTTCTGGGAGAACTGTTGCGCCGGTCTGGTGACAGTCTCGCTCTGCAGATGTTCTCTATGCATCTCTTTGACAAAGACCCAGGGACGCGGCGTAGAGTGACGGAGGAGCTCATTGCAATGCTGTCATCCGGCAAGATCAGGCCCCACATCCATGAGCGCCTTCCCCTGTCCCGGGCTGCAGAAGCGCACGCACTGATCGAGAAAGGAGAGGTTCTGGGGAAGTTGGTCTTGAAGCCCTAATCACAAGAATGGCGTTGCCCATTATGGGGCTCGTCAAATCGGAAAAAAGTGTTGCAATTCGATATGACATCGTCATATCCTGACATGACATATTGCAATGTCTCATCACGCTACTTTGCCGTCAACATCCGTACGGGGGCGGCTTAAGTTCCGGGGTGAGAAATAGGGCCGAAGGAGAGGATCGAAAAGCCTAAAAGCGTTGAGCCTCGGTTGGCAGGTCAGAAGAAGGAGAGAAAAGGAGGGATCCCATGGCCAGAAAGTTAGTTTCTCTGTTTCTTGCAGTGTTTTTCGTCGTAGGACTGATGTGTGCTCTCGCTCATGCCCAGGAAAGTGCGGCGATGAAGAGCATGAAGATCGGAGTCATCAGCCCCTTAAGCGGGCCCCTCACCTTTGTGGGCACGAGCATGCTCCGCTGCGTCGAGCTGGCAGTCAAGAGCATCAACGAGAAAGGCACTCTGGGAAACAATGGACCGGGGCTCCTTGTGGGCAATCAGCGATATAAGCTGGAGATCGTCAACTACGACGATGCCGCCGACCCCGCAAAGAGTGTGGCCGGCATGAGGAAGCTCTCCGAAATGTACAAGGTGTCCGTGGTTCTGGGCCCCTTCGGCACGCCCCAGGTCTGGGCAACTCAGGAGGTCAATCAGGAGCTCAAGGTGCTCTACAACGGTCTTTCCACTGCCGATGAGTCGCGCAAGAAAGGCAACGCCCTCTATATCCAGGAACGGGTGCCCGGCCTCTACTTCGGGGACGCCATGGCTGAGACTAGCATCGAGAAAGGCTACAAGAAGGCAGCTGTGCTCACGGACATCAACCAGGCCTACCTGTCGTGGGGCAAGAGGTTCCAGAGTAAGCTCGAAAGTTTAGGCGGACAGGTGGTCGCCTTCGAAAGCGTCGACATCAAACATACGAACGATTACCACTCGATCATGACCAACTTCATGGCGAAGAATCCCGATATCATTTTCGTCGCAACCTATGAAGAGCCAACAGCCCTTGCCATCAACCACGCCCTCGATGTCGGATACAAAGGCAAGTTCATGGTCACCTCGGACTGGGGGGTCAAGTCGGAAAAGATCGTCGGTCTCGAAAGGATGGAAGGTTCGCTCGTCCAGGCTATGGTGCACACGTACTACAGAAAGTACCCCGACCAGGACAAAAGGGGGTACGCGACCGCTTTTATCAAGAAGTATGCGGAGACGTACAAGGAAGACTTCGCACAGCCGGGTCTCTCGGTATACGACCCTGCCTGGATGTTCGCACGGGCAATGGAGATCTCCGGCAGCGTGAATGATGCTTACGCCATCCGCGCTGCCTGCCCGAAGGCCCTTCAGGAAGGCAAGCTCCCCATCATCTTCCCGAACAACGACGTGCTGAAGAACGGGTTGATGGTCGGCGCGCCCGAGTTGCTTCTGGAGGTCAAGGGAGGCCAGTACAAGCTCCTGAAGGAATTCCATGTTCCTAGGAGCATCCTTGAGTAGTTCTCGCACGATCGAAGATCGACCCGGGATTCGGTTTTGGTAGAGCTTGCTCAGTACCTGTTGAACGGGATCTCCCAGGGGTGCGTCTACGTGCTCCTGGCATCGGGTCTCACCATAATAATGGGTATTTTGCGCGTGCCCAATTTTGCACAGGGGCACCTTTACATGGTCGCGGCCTATCTCGGTTTCTACATGGTCATGTCCTACGCGACGAACTACTGGCTTGCCCTCGTGCTGGCCACATTCGCGTTGGGGATCCTGGGGCTGCTCGTCTACTTCCTCGTATTCTACCCTGTGCGGAACGCGCCCGAGGTTAACCTCTTCGTCGCTGCCATGGCGCTCCTCATGATCCTCGAAGGAGGAGCGCTCTCCCTCTTTGGGACGGAGAGCAAGTGGTTCTTGATCCCGTGGAGCCGGAGTGTCCTTTCCACGGGAAGCCTTTCGCTCCAGACGCAGCGGGTGATCGTCATTGCGGGAACGACTGTGGTGATGCTGGGACTCTGGTTCTTTATCAAGAAGACCGCTCTCGGCGCCGCTCTTGAGGCTACGGCGCAGCACCGGGAAGGTGCTTTGCTCTGCGGGATAAAGGTAGACCGCATCTCTGCCACGGCCTTCGTGGTCGGCACCGCGCTCGCGGGAATAGCCGGCGTCCTCATCGGCCCTGCGGTGCTCCTCGAGCCCACTATGGGGATGGGGCCGCTCCTCGTTGCATTCTCTGCGATCATCTTCGGCGGCCTGGGAAGCATCGCAGGGGCCGTGCTCGGCAGTCTCCTCCTCGGAGTGGCCGAGAGCCTCGCCTCCGGGTATATTAGCGCCACGTACAGTCTGGCTTTCGTTTTCGCCATCATGATCGTCATGCTTCTGTTCCGCCCGAAAGGCTTGTTCGGCAAGGAGGTCTGGCGGCCGTGAAAGGCATTACTTCTCCCCAAGCGGCCGGCTGGCTCCTGGCCTTGATCGTGGCTGTCCTTCTCCCGCTCTTCACCGGGGGATACCTGACGAGCATCCTCCTCCTCATCGCCGCCTGGTCGATAGTGGCAGTGAGCCTCAACCTGTTATACGGCTACACCGGACAGCTCTCCCTAGGCCATTCTGCTTTCCTGGGGATAGGCGCCTACGCACTCGCTCTCATCGCCGTCAAGGTGCACGTCGGCTTCTGGCCGGCCTTCTTTGCGGCGATCGCCATCAGCGGTCTCTTTGGCTTTCTCATCGGCATCCCCGCGCTCAAGCTGCGGGGGCCCTACTTTGTTCTGGTAACCCTCGGATTTGCTGCCATAGTGGGCGTGATCGCTCTTGCGTGGACCGGCCTCACGGGAGGCGCAAACGGTCTGGCCGGTGCGCCGAGGCCCACTCCCATCCCTCTCCCATGGGGAGGCCGCCTCAAGTTTGATTCGCTCCTGAACATGTACTATTTCACCCTCTTCTTCCTCATAGTCATACTCTTCATATGCCATCGGCTCGTCCACTCCTTGATCGGCAGGACATTCATTGCCATATCCCATGACGAGAATTTGGCCGAATCGCTGGGCATCAACACGATGTGGAAGAAACTCCTCAGCTTTACGATCAGCGCAGTATTCGCCGGCGTCGCGGGGGCCTTGTACGCCTCATACAACTCGGTGATAAGCCCGGACATCGCCTATTTTACGCGCGGCATGGACGTGCTTGCCTGTCTGATTGTCGGCGGCGCAGGGACTATGGCGGGTCCGATCATAGGTACCTTCGTCATGACCGCAATACCGGAAGCTTTGCAGATCGTGCCCAGCCTCAGAACGCTCATCAACGGCTTCATCCTCATGCTATTTATCATCTTCCTTCCCGCCGGCATCGCAGGAGGATTCAAAGCCTTCTCTTCGCGATGGGGCCTGAAGTCAGAGGAGAGACGCCATGGCGCTCCTTGAAGTTTCGGGTTTGACCAAGGCCTTCGGCGGCCTCACGGCAGTGGACAGGCTTTCATTCAGCGTGGATCAGGGCCAGGTGGTGAGCATGATCGGACCAAACGGGGCGGGGAAGAGCACGGTGTTCAACCTCCTCACAGGTGCGTACCGGCCTTCAGCCGGCAGGATAGTCTATGACGGCAACGACATTACCGGATGCAAGCCTCATCGGTCAGCCCGTCTCGGCATGGGGCGGACGTTCCAGAGCACTACGGTTTTTCGAACTGAGACAGTGGTGGAGAACGTGATTATCGGCCAGTCCCTTCATCTGAAGACCGGTGTCTGGGGGGCAATAGCGCGAACCAACAAGGCACGGCGCGAGGAGGAGAAGGTCCGGGAAAAGGCGCGGTCAATCCTCGATTTCGTAGGTTTGACCAATGTGGCGACGAGGCTGGCAGGCAGCCTCACCGAAGAGGCTCAGAAGAGACTCTCCATCGCAACGGTTCTGGCTGCTGATCCGAAGCTGCTCCTCCTCGATGAGCCCACAGGAGGGGTCAATCTGGAAGAGATCGGCGGCCTGATCGAGCTGATCAAGAAGATTCGGCAGTCGGGCGTCACGGTATGCCTCATCGAGCACAAGATGCGCATGGTAATGAGCATGTCGGACCGCATCGTCGTTCTTAACTACGGGACTAACATCGCAGAGGGCACACCCGCTGAGGTAGCAAACAACAAGCAGGTGATCGAGGCTTACCTGGGGGCGCGACGTGTTGCTTAGCGTCGAAGGAATACAGACGTTCTATGGGACTTTCCAGGCCCTCCGGGGCATATCCCTTGAGGTGGACGCCGGGGAAGTCGTCACGATCCTCGGCGCCAACGGCGCCGGAAAGACGACCTTTCTGAGAACCGTATCAGGCCTTCTTTCGCCGGCTTTCGGCACCATACGCTTTGGCGAGGAAAGGCTCGATGGGGTAGCGCCCGATGTCATCGTCAAGCGCGGGATCTCGCACTGTCCTGAAGGAAGGATGCTTTTCCCCGAGATGTCGGTGCAGAAGAATCTGGAACTCGGCGCATACGTGCACAGAAAGAAGAGGAGCTTCATTGAAGAGGCGAAGAACGAGGTGTACGAGCTTTTTCCCCGCCTCAAGGAGAGAAGGAAGCAGGCCGCGGGCACGATGTCAGGCGGCGAACAGCAGATGCTGGCCATAGGACGGGCGCTCATGTCGAGGCCCCGTCTCCTTATGCTCGATGAGCCTTCCCTTGGCCTCGCTCCACTGGTGGTCATAAGCATCATGGACACCCTTATGGGAATAAAGGAGCGGGGCACGGCAATTCTTCTGGTCGAGCAGAATGCTGCCGAGTCCCTCCGCATCGCCGATCGCGGCTATGTGCTCGAAACAGGGAACGTCGTCCTGTCAGGGGATAGGGAGCGCTTGATGAACGATGAGAAAGTGAAGCAGTCATACCTGGGTGCATGAAGTAAGGATGGAAGCGAAAAAGGGAGGAACCATGTCCGACAAGAAAGCGGTATCCAAAACCCGGAAAGGTGCAAGGCGAAAGAAGGCCTCCGGGAATAGGGTAAAGACTGTCTACAAGACCTTGGGCTTGAGCGGCGGCATCTTTGGTGCTGTTCCCTGCGCCGTGGATGTTAAGGAGGGGAAAATCATCCGGATCAGACCCCTCCATTACGATTCTGAGTACGATCCGGCTCAGTTCAACCCCTGGGAGATCACCAGGGACGGGAAGTCCCTGAAACCTCTCATGAAGGCCCTTCCTTCCCCCTTCAGTCTCGCGTACAAGAAGAGGACCTACTCGCCCAACCGGGTCAGATACCCTCTCAAGAGGGTCGATTGGGACCCCAACGGCAGTAGGAACACCCAGAACCGGGGGAAGAGCAAGTTCGTGAGGATCTCCTGGGACGAGGCTACCAATATCATCGCTGCGGAGATCAGGCGCATCCACAAGAACTATGGGCCTCTCGCCATCCTCGTTCAGGGGGACGGCCATGGGGAATGCATGTTCGTCCACGCGACCCACGGGTGTTCCACCCTGCTCCTCGACAAGATGGGAGGGTTTACCCAGCAGGTACGTAATCCCGACAGCTGGGAAGGGTGGTACTGGGGCGCCAAACATGTGTGGGGACCGGGTCTCATCGGCATGATGACCCCCTCCGACAACATCGTCAAAGACATGAGCGAGCATTCCGAGATGATGGTCCTCTGGGGCGGTGACCTCGAGGCTACGCCGTGGGGATTCAGGGGACAGTTCGCGAGCAACGTCCTCTTTTTCTGGTCGGAGATCGGCATCAAACAGGTCTATATCTGCCCTGACCTCAACTACGCTGCTGCAGTCCACGCCGATAAGTGGATCCCCATCCTGCCCAATACCGACGCGGCTCTCCAGTTAGCCATTATCTACACATGGATCAAGGAAGAGACCTACGACAAGGAGTACGTGCGGACCCACACCGTCGGCTTCGACAAGGTGCGGGCCTACGTGATGGGAGAGGAGGACGGCGTGGCCAAGACGCCGGAATGGGCCTCCGGGAAGTGCGGTGTCCCGGAATGGACCATTAAGGCCCTGGCGAGGGATTGGGCCAAGAAGATCACCTCGGTCGGTCATTATTTCGGCGGCGGCATGATTCGCGGCCCTTACTCGCACGAGCCGGCCCGTCTCGAGGTCATCCTCCTTGGGATGCAAGGGCTGGGCAAGCCAGGGGTGCACCAGGCGCAGATCACTTACCAGGGAATGCCGAAAAACGTCATGACGAAGGGGGCGGGTCACATGGGCATGTTCGCGGGCCTTGCCGGCTCCCCTGTGGGAGAACGACTCCTCAAACCTCACCGGACCACTCCGACGGCGTGGGGCAAGCAATTGATCCCCAAAACGCTCGTTGAAGAAGCTATCAACAACCCGCCCATCCACTTCTGGGGAACCGGCGGCCATGAGGTTCCCACGGAAGACCAGTTCAAGAAATATACCTATCCGATCCCTGCGGAAGAAGGGGGAACGGAGATCCACATGATATGGACAGATACGCCTTGCCGGCTTACGTGCTGGAACAACGGGAACGAAATCGGCGAGACCATGAAGAGCCCGAAGATTGAATTCATCCTTGCCCAGCATCCGTGGATGGAAAACGACTGCCTCTTTGCCGACATCATCCTGCCGGTATGCACGACCATCGAGACGGAGGACATTTCCCCCTGCATCAGGGAAGGAGACAGCTTTCAGAGCCTCATCCTTTCAGAGGCCGCGATCCCGCCCATAGGAGAGTCGAAGAGCAACTACGAGACGGTCTGCGAGATAGCGAAGAAGCTGGGCATGGTCGAGGCGGTGACGGAAGGCAGCGCCGTCCCGCAGCTGATAAGGGCGGTCTTCGACGGCATGGGTTTCGACAAGCACGTGAGCTGGGATGAGTTCGAGAAGAAGGGCTACTACGTAATCCCTGTCGCCCAAGGGTGGGAGAAAGGCGGCGCGGGACTCTACGATTTCTACAAAGATCCCGAGAAGAACCCTTTGCCGACACCGACGGGGAAACTCGAGTTCTACTCTGAAAGCCTGGCCACCCATTTCCCCGATGACCGCGAGAGGCCACCCATGCCGAGATGGATAGAGAAAGGGGAGATTCACGATGAGAACCTTTCGAGCGAAAGAAGCAGGCTCTATCCGCTCCTCCTCATGTCGAACCACAGTCGATGGAGGGTCCACGCCCAGTGCGACGACATTCCCTGGACAAGAGAAGCCACGACCTGCAAGGTGAAGGGTTTTGACGGATACCTCTATGAGGCATGCTGGATCAATCCGAAAGACGCGGAAAAAAGAGGAATCAAGGACGGCGATATCGTGAAGGTCTTCAACGAGCGGGGCGGCGTCCTTTGCGGTGCCCGCGTTTTCGAGCGGATCATGCCTGGGGTGATCTCTGTCGACCATGGGGCGCGAACAGACTACATAATCCCGGGGAAGCTCGATCGAGGCGGCGCCATCAATGCCATCGCGCCCGAAGGGATCACCTCCAAGCACTGTGCCGGCCAGGCGACGAGCGGTTTTCTCGCAGACGTCGAAAGGGTAACGCCTGAGCAGATGGGCCGGTGGATGAGCGAATATCCCGAAAGCTTCAGCAGAGAATACGATCCCGCGTCGGGCCTGCGCTTTGACGGCTGGATCAAAGAGGAGAAGTCAGTATGACAAGAAAGATATTCGTCGTAGACATCAAGAAGTGCAACGGCTGCCACGCCTGCCAAGTCGCCTGTAAGGACGAGCACGTGGGCAACGACTGGACCCCAATCGCCAAGGCGCAACCGGAAACCGGTCAGTTCTGGATGAAACTCGAGCAGCGGGTGAGGGGCACGGTGCCGAAAGTGAAAGTGGCCTACCGACCGCACCTATGCATGCATTGCGATGAGGCGCCGTGCGTTGAGGCCTGCCCGGTCGAGGGGGTTATCTACAAGAGGCAAGACGGCCTCGTCATCATCGATCCGGTGACGTGCACGGGCTGCAGGAATTGCCTCGAAGCGTGCCCCTACAGGGTGATCTACTTCAACGAAAATCTGAATATCGCTCAGAAGTGCACGGGGTGCGCCCACCTGCTCGACGACGGCTGGAAAGAGCCGCGCTGCGCCGATGCCTGTCCCACCGGCGTCATCCGCTTCCTCGACGAAGATGAGGCGGGCGACGCCCTCTCCGGGGCCGGGGTCTGGAAGCCCGAGATAAGAGACAGGGTGAAGCCGAGGGTTTATTACCGCAACCTGCCCGGGAGGTTCATTGCAGGCACGGTCTACGACCCAAAAGAGAGGGAAGTCGTTATCGGCGCGACGTGCGTGCTCACCGACCGGGATAGCGGGAAGGTTCTCGACACGAAGACCGACAACTATGGGGATTTTTGGTTCGAAGATTTGAAAGAAGGGGTGTTCAGCCTCGATATCCGAATGGATGGCAAGGTGAAATCATTTGCCGCTCTCGATGCGAGGGAAAAGGACATCAACCTTGGAGATGTACCGTTCCCTTAGAGCGTGCTCCCCATCGGGGCCGCCTGCGTGCTTTTCTTCTTGACGCTTGTTATGACGTTATTATATTATCCCTTTTAAGCGATACTACGAATAGGATTGCCCGCCTATGATACTCGATCATGGTCCGACTCCGCTCTACTATCAGCTCAAGAGCATACTGGAGGCGAAGATTCGGTCTCAAGAATTAAAGGAGAAAGAGCGTCTTCCCTCCGAAGCGGAACTCTGCCGGCAATTCAATGTCAGTCGAATAACTGTTCGTCAGGCTCTCTCTGAGCTTCTCAGAGCCGGTTTGATCTATCGCGATCGAGGCAGAGGGACTTTCATTACCGAGGGGGCCGGCTTAAGGAGGCCGGTGCTCAAGGGGTCGATTGAGGACCTTATGGTTTCCGCCCGGGGGACCAGGATAAAGGCGCTCTCCTACGGGGAAATTAACACGCCTAGAGAGCTTTCGAAGACGCTGAGAATTGGGAAGTCGGAGAAGGCGTATCGTCTCGAAATCCTCAGGCAGACGGCGAGCGGTCCTCAAGGGTATTCCCTTATCTATTTTCCGCCCAATCTGGGCGAGATGATCTCTATCGACGAAATCAAGGAGAGTACCGAGATCATTTCTTTAGTGGAAGACAAGATGGGAATCAAGGCCCAGGGGGCGCATCAGACCATCGATGTGGGAGTTGCTGACAAGCTCCTCGCAAAGCACCTCTCCGTCAAGCGAGAAACTCCGTTGCTTGTTATTAGCCGGCAATACTATACGAGAAAGGGATCTCTCATGTTCCTGGCAAAGACCTATTTCAGACCGGACCGCTTCAGGTACGAGATAGAGCTGACGAGGACATGAGCGTTTCGCTGCGGTGAATTTGGGGAAACCCGGTGAGCGTCCTTTCGCACATTCTGCTATACTCAATATCCGATATCACCGCAGGAGCATCCTACGGCATAGTCGGCGAGAGAGACTAGACAGGAGGGGCCATGAAGATTCAGAGACTCAGTACCTGTAGTTTTAAGTTCTATTCTCCTCAAGGCAAGGTGGTCATGGTAGACCCGTGGCTCACTAACGATCCGTTCTGGCCGGCATCAGAAAAAGCCCCGGAAAAGCTGGGCGAGATCGATGTCGTTGCGGTGACGCACGCCCACTTTGACCATGCTTCGGGAATAGAGGAGATAATGAGTCAAAACGAGAAGGCTTTCATCGTAGGGCAATTCGAGTACGCCATCGGGCTTCATCAGAGGGGCGTGAAAAATGCGGTGCCGATGAATTTCGGCGCCCGCATCGACCTTTGTGGCATAGGGTTCTCGATGGTTCAGGCATCGCACACAAACTCAGAGATGCTCCCGTCAGGCAAAATGGAGGCAGTGGGGGCACCCGCAGGATATGTCATCGAATTTGAAGACGGACGAAAAGTGTACGTGAGTGGCGATACCGGATTGACAGCCGAGATGAAGTTCGTCGTTGCCGATTACCACAAACCGCTCATTGCCATTCTTCCGGTCACCGGTCTTATGGTGATGGAGCCAGAGCAGGCTGCGTACGCTGCGAACGCGATAGGCTGCAAGTACGTCATCCCGTGCCACGACTTTCCGAAAGAGATAGCGGATGCAGCTAACCCAGATGGGTACCGCGAGTTCCTGAAGCAGTTTCCCGTTCAGGATTCATACAAGAAGATAGAGACCTTCATGGGAATTATGCGGAAGGACTACCCTCATATAGAAGCTATTTTTGTCCCGATCGGGGGATCGGTGGACCTTTAACAGGCGTGAACGATTTGAACCGCAGGCAAGAAGCAAAGCAATAAGTCCACGAGAGGAGAGCCGTTATGCTAAAGACCCTTTTTTCGCCATTCAAGATTAAGACGATGGAACTCTCAAACAGGTTGGTCGTCGCTCCCATGGTCGTCAACTACTGCAATCCCGACGGCACTGCTACTGAAAAATGGATGACCTATTTGGAGGCAAGGGCAAAAGGCGGATTCGGCCTGATCATCACCGAAGATTTTGCAGTCGACCCAAGGGGCAAGGGCTTCTCGCGCATTCCCGGCCTGTGGAATGATTCCCAAGTAGAGGGTCATGCGGAGTTGACGCGCAGGATACATCACCACGGCGCGAAAGTAATGGCCCAGATATACCATGCAGGGAGACAAACCTGTCACTTCGTGACGGGCGAGCTGCCCCTCGCGCCCTCCCCCATACCCTGCCCTCGCCTTCAGGAATTGCCTCTGGAACTGAAGATACCGGAGATAGAAGAAATCGTGGAGAAATTCGGAGACACTGCGCTGCGAGCGAAAAAGGCAGGGTTTGACGGGGTCGAGATCCACGGCGCTCATGGATACCTCATATCTGGATTCATGTCCGCCTATTCGAACAAGCGCACGGACAAGTACGGAGGGAATCTGATGAACCGGCTTCGGTTCCCATTGGAAATCATCGCGAACATCAGGGCAAAGGTGGGAGCGGAATTCATTGTCGGTTTCAGGATATCGGGGGACGAGTTCGTCCCGGGAGGCAGGAGCATCGAGGACACGAAATACGTCGCGTCAGTTTTCGAGGAGAATTCGATCGATGTTCTTCACATAACTGCGGGCGTTTACGCGAGCAACGAAAGAATCATGGGTGACTCCATGACAAACCATGGAATGATCGCAGACCTCGCGGCAGAAGTAAAGAAGATGGTGAGTATACCGGTCATAACGGTCAACCGGATCAACGATCCCTTTGTCGCAGAGGTCGTACTTCGCTCGGGCAAAGCCGACCTTGTCTCCATGGCCAGGGGCTCGCTCTCCGACCCCGAACTCCCGAACAAGGCTGCAGCGGGGAGGTTCGACGATATTACCTACTGCATTGCCTGCATGCAAGGTTGCCTCGCGGAAGTAGTCCAGGATAAGCCGGTACGATGCATAGTTAACCCAGAGGTCGGGAGAGAAGCCGAATTTGCCGCAAAACGGGCGAATGCGAAAAAGAAGAAAGTTCTCGTGATCGGCGGAGGACCGGCGGGAATGGAGGCAGCGGTCTCGGCTGCGAAAACCGGGCACGAGGTCAGCCTGTATGAGAAGAAAAACAAGCTGGGAGGGCAATTCTACCTGGCCGCCGTGCCTCCCGGCAAGGGGGAGATCACGTCCTTTATCTCTGCCCTGCAGAACCAATTGACTAGCCTGAAAGTAGACGTCCATCTGAATACGGAAGTGACGCCCGAGATGGTGATGTCCCAAAAACCGGACGTGGTCATTGTCGCGACCGGCAGCAGACCCTCGGCGCTGAACGTGCCCGGGGCTGACCTACCGCATGTGGTGAGCGCTTACGATGTTTTGGAAGGAAAAATCGATGTGGGGCCAAGAGTTGTCGTAATAGGAGGGGGGATGGTCGGTGCCGAAACCGCGAGCCACATGGCAAATCACTCGAAGCAGGTTGTAATCGTGGAGCAGCTTCCTGAAATCGCCATGGATGAGGAGCAAGGCGCGGTGAGACCTCAGTTGCTCAGGGAGCTGGCGAGAAACAACGTGAGAATTCGGGTTAATTCAACCGTTTCTCAGATATCCCGCGATTCTGTCACCATCGTGAGCGGGAACCTCACAGAGTCGGAACCGGTGGATTCGGTGGTGATCGCCGTAGGCGCCGTGCCTGCCAACGAGTTGATTTCCGAGCTTGAGGGGAGTCTATTCAAAGTGATATGCGTCGGTGACGTGTGCGGCATCAAGAACGCGCTGGAGGCTACCTGGGATGGATACGCAGCGGGGGTCGAGCCGTAGTCTTAAACGGCAGGACATGGAGTAATTGGAGGCAACAACTAAATTCAATCAGGAGGTCAAGATGAAAAAGAAGAGGTCGTATGGAAAGTTGAAGTTTTTGCTTGTCTCGATTTTGACGGTTTTCTTCGTCTGGGCCGTATGGGCCGCACCGACCCTTGCTGCGGAGAAGCCCATCAAAATAGGTGTTTGTCTCGCTCGTACAGGTTTTTTTGCCAGCCTGGAAGCATACATAATCGACGGCCTCAAGCTTGCTTTTGACGAGGCTGGATACAAAGTGGCCGGTAGACCCTTCGAGGTCGTATGGGAGGATGAAGGACCCGGCGATCCTGCTTTTACCATGGATAAGATGCGGAAGCTTGTAGAGTCGGACAAGGTCGATATCATTGCGGGACCTTTTAACAGCGATCTGCGGCTGGCTGCGCTCGCCTACACTAGCAAGATGAAAAAACCGAGCTTCGCGGTTGTCTGCGATGACGAAGGCTCGCTCAAGTTTCCTTACAACTATGCGTGGTCCCAGACCACCTTTCAGGAAGGCCGTCCTGTTGGCTGGTACGCGTTCGACCAACTGAAGGTGAAGACAGTCAACACCATAGGCGGCGACTGGCACGCGGGTCACGCCTTCATCGAGGGGTTTACTCAGGGATTCACCAAGGAGAGACAGGGAAAGGTCCTGGGCCAGCAGTTTGCTCCCATAGGCACGACGGACTTCAGCTCGTACGTTGTCGCAATGAAGCCCGCTGACGCGATAGTGGTCATGTCGGTTCCAGGAGATACGGGCGCATTTATCTCTCAGGCTCATGGGATGGGCGCTTTCAAGAATGCCAAGGTCATCGTTATCGGGCAGGCAATACTTCCTCCTATGCTTGCCGAACTCGGCCCGAAGCTTATAGGGAATGTGTGGCAGGACGCCGAATATCAGCCCTTTTACAAAAGTCCCGCGAACGATAAATTCAAGGAGCTCGTTCAGGCCAAATTGGGCCATCCAGCAGGAAGCTTTGAGGGAATGGGGTATAGTACCGGCCTCGTTATTCTGGAAGCCCTGAAGATCACGAAGGGTGACACGAACCCGGATAAGATACACGACGCGGTCAAGTCGATCAAGATGGACACCCCCCTCGGAAAGCTTAGTTTTACCCCGGGAAATCCGGATAAGAGCGGGGTTGAGGGAATCATGTCGCACTTCATAGAGGTAATCAAGCAGGGGAAAGACGGGTATTACTGGGATCTGGCATACGAGTATCCATCCTTCAAACCGGCGCCAATAATGAAGTAGCAATCGGGATCAGGAGGGGCCGGGGGAAAACCGGCCCCTTTCTAGGAGGTCGACCCTGTGGGGGTCTTCGCTATCTGCCTTCTCAATGGAATCTCCTTCGGCTGCATTCTGTTCCTCCTTGCCTCCGGCTTGTCGCTGACCCTGGGCCTCATGGGCATCCTCAATCTGGCCCACGGCGCCCTTTACATGGTCGGTGCCTTTGTGGGATGGACAATTGCATCGCATCTCGGTTTCAGCTTTTGGATTGCTGCTCTCTCTGCCGGATGCGTTGCCGGGGTGATCGGCCTGATCATGGAAAGAGGGTTCCTGCGCCATCTCAACCGCTTGCCGAACGAACAGGTGCTCCTCACGATCGGTTTCGTTTACATCATCACTAATGTGTGCTTGTGGATCTGGGGATCCATAGCCAAGCCGCCCTACACCGCGAAGTTCCTTTCGGGGGCATTTACCGTCGTGGGGTGGCCGTACCCCTTTTCGAGGGTGGCCATCATTGTTGTCGGGCTGTCTGTTGCCTTCGGCCTCTGGTGGCTGCAGGACAAAACAAGAATCGGCGCAATGATTCGCGCGGGCATGGATGACAGGGAGATGACCAAAGGTTTGGGGATAAACCTCGAACTCACGGCCGCTGCCCTTTTCTTCGTAGGGGCTTTCTTGGCGGGATTCGCAGGGGTCATAGGGGCTCAGTTGATCGGGGCGAACGTCGGCCTCGGTCTGGACATCTTGCTCCTCGCCCTGATCGTCGTCGTCATCGGCGGTATGGGCTCGGTGCAGGGCTCGCTCATCGGGGCCATGATGATCGGCCTCGTCGATGCCTTCGGGAAGATTCTTTTTCCCGAGCTTGCCATGTTCATGCTCTATTTCCTCATGGTGATCGTGCTCGTTATCAAGCCGACCGGTCTTCTGGGGAGGAAGGTCTAGCATGAGTTCGTCGACCTCATTGCAGACGCAGAAGCCCTTGGCTGGAACACGGTCAGCCTCTGCCGCTCCCTATGTGATAGCGGCCGCTCTTCTCCTTGTCTTCCCCCTTGTCTTGCCGAGCTACTACTTGAGCGTTCTCACGATGATCCTCATCTTCGGACTCTTTGCCATGAGTCTCAATATCATATTCGGTCACACGGGACTCAACTCCCTCGGTCATGGGGCGTTCTTCGGCATGGCTGGGTACATCACAGGCATCGCGATAGTTACCTACGGGATCAGGAGCTTCTGGACTAGCGCTCCCCTTGGCATCCTGGGGGCAGCGATTACCGCCGCTGTCTTTGGCATCATCGCGTTGCGCGTCTCAGGGGTCTATTTCCTCCTCGTCACCTTTGCCCTGGGACAGCTCCTCTGGAGCATAGCGGAGAAGTGGTACTCGGTGACCATGGGCAGATCGGGATTCGTCGGCATACCTGCCCCGGACCTCGGGCTATCTCTGCTCAATCTCGGAAGCCCTTTGAGGTATTACTATTTCGTTTTCGTGGTTTTCGCCATCTGCTACTACCTGATGTCACGGCTCCACGAATCGCCCTTTGGCAACGCGCTGCTAGGGATTCGTGAAAGGGAATCCCGGATGCGCGCCCTCGGCTACAATGTCTGGCTCTATAAGTACATCGCGTACATCGTTGCGGGCATGTTCGCGGGTGTCAGCGGCATCCTTTACGCCCATTTCAACGGCAGCATCGCCCCCTCCCATCTTGGCTTTGCCACGTCTGCCCTGGTGATGCTCATGGTGATCCTCGGCGGGGCAGGGACCCTGTGGGGGCCAGCCCTGGGCGCTGCCCTTATCGTATTGATACAGAGCTTAGCCAGTCTGGTGGTTCCCGCCCGCTGGCCGATGATCCTCGGTATCCTCTTCGTCATCGGCGTAATGGGTTTCAGAGGAGGTATCGGTCCCCACGTGATCAAAACTGCACGGAGAATGTTTTCCAGTGGAAGCAATCAGAGTTGAGCGGCTATTCAAGAGCTTTGGCGGCGTCAGGGCAACCCATGACGTCTCGTTCCGCGTCGACGCCGGCGGACGTCTCGTCATCATAGGACCGAACGGTGCGGGGAAGAGCACCCTCTTCAACCTGCTCAACGGGCAGCTCATGCCTGACTCCGGAAAGGTGTTTCTCTTCGGGGAGGACGTCACTCACCTCCCCCTTCACAAGCGCGCCCACATGGGCATGGCCAGATCCTTTCAGCTCACGAGCCTCTTCCCTGAGCTCTCCGTGCTGCAGAACATGATGCTGGCCCTTCACGGACTCCGCAGGAGCCGCTTTAACCCATTGCGCGCAACCCTGTCCTACGGGAGCCTCCTCGACAAGGCAGAAGAGCTTCTCTCCCTCCTCGACCTATGGTCGAAGAGAGAAGATCAGATCAGGATGATCTCCTATGGCGAGCAGCGGAAGCTGGAGATCGCCCTCTGCCTTGCCTCGAACCCTAGGCTCCTGCTCCTTGATGAACCGAGCGCCGGCCTCACGTCCGGCGAGCGAACCGGGGTCATGGAGATGATCCGTAATCTTCCCGCCCATATTGCCGTGATAATTGTCGACCACGACATGGACCTTGTCTTTGGTCTGGCGAACCGCATCATCGTCCTCCATTACGGCCAGATCATCGCCGAGGGGACACCGGACGAGATTCAGGCTGATCCCAAGGTCAAAGAGGTCTATATGGGCATCGAAGAGGAAAGGCGCCATGCTGGAGCTCACTGATATTCACACTTATTACGGCGACAGCTATGTGCTCCAGGGGGTGTCGCTCAAGGTCGAAAAGGGTTCTGTGGTAGCCCTTCTTGGCCGGAACGGGATGGGCAA